>Ga0224555_1000751_pt1 | contig 49327 bp, 37 predicted proteins | sample 714S23034metaG_FD_180687 | JGI IMG/M metagenome (GOLD analysis project Ga0224555, IMG submission 180687) | Peat soil microbial communities from Stordalen Mire, Sweden - 717 S2 30-34 | ecosystem: Environmental > Terrestrial > Soil > Wetlands > Peat | place: Sweden: Norrbotten County, Stordalen...
GATTCCAACTCTCATGTGTTTCCTCGCACTAGGTCCGTGACCGGATGAAGATATTCTATCCAATGAACGAACGTGGGCCGGGAGGCCCACGCTACAGCCGGCCAGGAGGCCGGCGCTACATTTCCAAAAGGAACATTTTCATACGGCCAAAGAACTAGAGCAAAATCAGGGAAACTGTGCCCAATGGGATTCATTCAGGGTCGCCGCTCCCAGTTGGTCGCGTCGACTTTGCTGCATGGCCTCTGGGTAAATCATCCCTGATTTTGCTGTAACGGTTTCCGCCAGGTTGAAGCAGTTCCGTCCGGGCATCGATACCCTCATCCTTCATCGATTGTAAGGGGCAAAAGACCGCCCCGTTTCAACGCTCGAAGCGGGGCAGTCCGTTCAGGTTGCGAACAACCGTAGGGCGCGACCAACGTCGTTGTGGCACATGTAAAACTGACCGTGGTGTGCATGGGGAGCAGATGTGCTGTGTCTGGCAATGGCAGGCCGCGGATTTTGTTTTACCCGATCCTGCCTGGCGAGGAATAACATATTGATGCTCTATACATGCCACGTTCTGAGAGGTTATTCATGTTTGATTGCTTTGTTCGCCCACTGAGTAAGCTGTGCGGTTTGGCAGTGTTCACCGTTGCGGTGGCCGCGGGTGCCGCAACCCAGCCGATTGGGCTCTTTGAGGGGCACCAGGACGTGGGAACTGTGCTCCACGCCGGCTCAGCGGAATATGACCACGTCCGCAACGCCTACACGGTCAGTGGCAGCGGCGAAAACATGTGGTTCGGAATCGACGATTTTCATTTTGTCTGGAAAAAAGTCTCCGGCAATGTTGCCCTCACCGCAGACATTGCCTTTATCGGTAAAGGCGGGAATGCCCATCGCAAGGCCGTTCTGATGATTCGCCAGTCGCTTGATGGAAGCTCTGCATCTGTTGACGTAGCCGTGCATGGAAGCGGCCTGACGTCTCTGCAATACCGCAACCCGGCCGGCGCCGACACGCACGAGGTCGAGTCGAATGTCTCCGCGCCCAAGACCGTTCGCATCGAGAAGCACGGCGATTTCATTTACGCATTTGTCTCCGGCGAGGGCGGCAAGCTTGAACCCGCCGGCGCGGCCACCAAGCTGGCGCTTACCGGTGAGTTCTATGTTGGAATCGGCGTCTGCGCTCACGACAAGGACGTTATCGAGAAGGCTGTCTTCTCCAACGTCAGCCTGGTGCAGCTCCCTGCCGCAACCGGTAAACAGATGCTGTTGAGCGCGCTGGAAACAGTCGCGATTGCCTCTACAGATCGCCATGTGGAATATGTCGCTGCTGGGCACTTTGAAGCTCCAAACTGGTCTCGTGACGGTTCTTTCCTGATCTTCAATCAGGACGGCGCTATCCGCCGGCTTGCCTTGGGCGCCTCAGAGTCCACGCTCATCGCTACCGGTGCTCAGACCCGTTGCAACAACGATCACGGCATCTCGCCCGACGGTCAATTTCTGGCCATCAGCGACCAGTCGGGAGCGGACAACAGGTCCCACGTTTACGTACTACCCATTGGCGGAGGCGCACCCCGCCAAGTCACCGCGAACGGGCCTTCTTACTGGCATGGCTGGTCGCCCGACGGAACGACGGTGGCGTTCACAGGAGAACGCGGCGGCAACTTCGACATCTACACCATCCCCGCGTCTGGCGGCGAAGAGCTGCGGCTGACGACTGCCGCTGGGCTCGACGATGGCCCCGAGTATTCACCCGACGGCGCCTTTATCTACTTCAATTCGGAGCGCACTGGGCAGATGCAGATATGGCGCATGAAACCCGACGGCACAGAGCAGGAGCAGGTCATCTCCGATGAGAGCAACGACTGGTTCCCGCACATCTCACCCGATGGACAATGGATGGTGTTTCTGGCCTATGAGAAAGGCGTCACCGGCCACCCGCCGGACAAGGATGTGGAACTCCGGCTCATGTCGCTGAAGGATAAGAAGGTCCACGTGCTGGCGAAGCTCTTCGGAGGTCAGGGAACCATCAATGTCCCTTCGTGGTCACCGGACAGTCTCAAGCTCGCATTTGTCAGTTATGAGCAGTTACCTGAGGTGAGCCCCGATGCGAAGTAAGGCATTTGCGAGGTTCCGGTTGCTAGGTCCGTGACCGGATGAAGATGTTCTATCCAATGAACGAACGTGGGCCGGGAGGCCCACGCTACAGCCGGCCAGGAGGCCGGCGCTACATTTCCAAAAGGAACATTTTCATACGGCCAAAGAACTAGACAGGGATACCCCTTGGGGTAGGGAGTGTTTTTTGGATCCGCCCGGCGGACTCATCGACGCATTTCATAATTTGGAATTGGCGAGGCTTCTCGATTGGCCTCTGTGCGCCATTGCGCTGGGCGACCGGTAACTTCTACAAAGTGTTTCAAGGGCGTTGCCGGCCCGCGGGAGGGTGGAATCGACACCCCCGCGTTGTTGTTTGGATTGTTCGACTTACAGCAAAACAAGAATCCGTTTTCTTTTGATCCTTCCCAAGGCGCAGCCGAAGGGGTTGGGTACAATGACGTTGCAGTGCAGGCCTTATTGCACCGTGAGGTTCGCGGTGATGGAGTGCGACAAAGGACCGGACGCCGCCGTGATGGTTAAAGAAGAGCGTTGCGGAGTGAGAGTGACTCCGCCGCATCCGGTCAATCCCACTGCCAGGGCTGCACCGACGAGGGCAAGCACCGCCAACCTGTTCCAGCGATAAGCGGTCTTGCGCATCATGCCGGCAAAGGGCAGCAGGATCAGCCCCAGCGCGATGGGCAGCGCGCCACCGCCAAAGGGTCTGCGCGGCAGTCGTCCCGCCAACAGGTCCGGCGACGTCACCAGGAGCGTCACAGTGGTTGTTCCAGAGTTTGCCGTCACTGTAGCTGGAGTGAAGGCCCCCGTCACTCCTTGCGGAAGTCCGGTCACCCCCAAGCTCACCGCTCCCGGCAGAGTGGCGCCACCAACCGGCGTAATCACAAGGGTATAAGTCGTCACGGTGCCCGCTGTTGCGCCGCTGCCCGATTGAGTGAGCGTAAAGTCCTGGATCGTCTCTGACACAGCCCCGCTGGTCGCCGGCCCATAACTGCTGTCCCCGGAATAGACCGCTGTAATCGAGTGAATTCCGTCCGTCAGCGCCGATGTGGTGTAGGTCGCGATCCCCGCCGCCACAGTACCCGGTCCAAGCTGCGTTGTGCCATCGTAAAAGGTGACTGTGCCGGTCGGCGTGGTCGCAAAGGAGGAAATGGTTGCTGTGAAGGTGACCGGGTTCGACAAGAAAACAGGGTTGGGCGAGGCGGTGATCGTCAAGCTGGGAGTCACCGGGATTACCGTCAGGGTCACGGTTGCCGTCGCGGTCGTGTAATGGGTGGTATCGGTCGGAGTGAAAGTTGCAGTCAGCGTGTGCTGCCCGACGCTCAGCACCGTTCCCGCGGACGGAGAGTAGCTGAAGCTCCCTGCCAGCGTCGAACTGGCGTCAAGCTGCGTCGCGCTCAAGGCGGTCCCGTAGATGATCGGCGCCGGCGTCGCCCAAGTGATGGCAGGCTGTTGCTGGAAGATCACCGTATCCGACCCGGTAACGTTGTTCGAAAAATACGGACTGGAGGCCGTCGCGGTGATCAACCCACTGGCCGCCTGGCCGCCTGCCGGATAAAGCGGAACACTCAGAGTCAAGGCGGCGGTATCAGTCACGCTGGGGCCGATGCTCGTGGTTCGCGTGCAAGTCAAGGTGGCCACCGTGCAGATCCAGCCGCCGGTGGTATCCGTGAGGGCGGTAGCCGTAACCCCGGTTGGCAAAGTGAGGGTCAGAACGGCCGAACCGTCGACTGGCGTATTTGAGCTGGTGTTGGTTACATTCACAGCCAACTGCACGCCAGTCTCGCCCTGGTTAACGATCAATGGGCTGGGAATAAAGGTGATGGAAAGTGTGGGCACCACCACCGGTTGTACAAACGACGATAGATCAAAGAGCGCATATTCCAGCATCTCTTCCTGTGCGGTCATCACAGTCGAAGTGGGGCACTCCGACGGATATGCCATGCCGCCGCCGCCCTGGTTGATCACGTGGTACTCGTTGTACAAAACGCGCCCGCATTGGTTGGCCGCGGGCGCCCCCACCGGCGTGTTGAAGGTAAACTGCATGACCGCATTCGGCACTGTGCTGTTGATGAGCGTCAGCCACGGCTGTGTCGGAGCAATGACCGAGTCGAAGTCGTGGCGCAGCGTGCTGACCTGAATCTCCCCCGGCGTGTTGTTGTACGAGGCGTCTGCATTGTATAGCCATTGGGAGAGCGTTGCCCCGTCGGTGAAGCCGGTGTTTACCGTCGCGACTCCTGGGTCGGGGCTGGGGTAAACCTGCTCAGGATCCCAATTCGCAACCTTCGGGAAGGGCGAATACGATGGCGAGTCAGGGTCAAGCCAAACGTAGCTGAAGTGAGTTGTGAAGACGCGGCCGCCTGCATTCGCGTAGTCCACGAGGTTGTTCAGAGCGGCGGGGTTTTGGTAATAGGGACTTCCCTGACAGGGAAACATCACCATGTCATAGCTGTTCAAGAGCGCTGAACTTGATGCAGAACCCATTAAGGCGGTTTCGGATGGGGTCGACAAATTGATGTCCGCTCCAGGCGATCCGCTGCCCTTGTAAAGATGGATGCGCCCTCCGGGATTTACGGTGCCGTTGTCGTCGGTAAATTCCGTATCAGCAATCCCCATCAGGTGAAACACGCACTCCAGCCCGTCGGCTTCACCCGTGGCGATGGCGATCAGGGGGATGTCGCCCTGCGTATGGTCAGACGGCATGTGCAAGGCAAGCCCGGTGAGCGAAGAGGCCGCAACGGTCTCGCTAAACTGGCGCCGCCACTTGCCCGCCTGGATGACCAGAGTGTAAGTCGCATTTACGGGCACATCGGTCAGCGTAAAGGTGCCGTCCACGGCGGTGTTGGTATAGCTCACCACGTTGGGGTCGGTCGGCGCAGAGGATGTCGAGGTCAGGCACTGCACACCAGGAGTCAGCGCCGCCGGCGTCCCGGTTGTCGCGTAGACCAGCACATTGGGCAGGGGAAGAGAATTGGCGGTCGTTCTCGGATCGTAGACCGTACCGCTGATCGTCGTGGTTTGCGCGGATGCATGCATGCACAGAACAGGCAACACAAACAGCAGCGCAGCGAGCGCACCTTTGAATCGCAGGGAGTGGCTGCAGATGGGTTCAAGAATTGAGCGAGCAGAGCGGAGAAATGTGGCCATGGCGAAGGTATCCCTCTTCCACACATGCCCGTCTACCTCATCGAGGCCTTTGCCCGCGCATCCGCATTGCGCCGATTTCCATTACCGCCGGCTTCCTTGTGCAGATAGGCGAAAAATCGAACAATTCAACCGCGAAGGCACCATTCGTCGACAAGGAGACCTGCATGTGTACTTCCGAGTATTGGCAGGTAACCCACGCACAATAATACACGTCTCTTGAGAATCTATCAGAATCTATCTTGGGACGCCCCATTGGGCACCCAGCGGGAGGCGGTTTCGGCGCCTTAAAGTTGCTGTTTCGAGGCCATCCATCCTTGTGCTACAGTGTTACGACAAGTTATGACGATCCCGAAGAACATCGCGCGGTATGAGATTCTCGATGAGCTGGGCCACGGCGCGATGGGCAGTGTATTCCGGGCGCGCGACCCCGCGATGGATCGAATTGTCGCCCTGAAGACCATCCTTGCAACGGCCTTGGCCAGCGTACAAGCCGACGAATTCCGCCAGCGCTTCTATCGCGAGGCGCGCGCCGCGGGCGCTCTGGCCCATCCCGGAATTGTGCCCGTCTTCGACGTTGGCGAATACGAGGGCGTGCCTTTTCTGGTGATGGAATTTGTCGATGGCCAAACTCTCGCCGATGCCATGAAAAAGGGCGAGCGGTCGTCGCTGGATCGCGTCTGCGAGATCGGACAGAAGGTGGCCGAAGCCCTCGGGTACGCGCACAGCCATGGCGTCGTTCACCGCGATATCAAGCCCGCGAACATCCTGCTCACTTCGCGCCAGGCATACGGAGACGAGCGGCCGAAGATTACCGATTTTGGGGTTGCCAAGCTCATTGCCGGTGAGATCACCACCAGCGGTCAGCTCCTGGGAACGCCGGCGTTCATGCCCCCCGAGCAGTTTACCGGCGCGCCCATCGATGGCCGCACCGACCTGTTTTCGCTGGGCGTGATCCTCTATTGGATGGCTACCGGAGAGCAGCCGTTCCCCGGCGAGACCATGACGGCGGTGTCGTACAAGATTGTCCACACTGAGCCCGTTCCGCCCGCAAAACTGAACCCCGCCATCCCCGGTGCGTTGCAGGCGGTCATCCTCAAATGCCTGGCAAAGAGCCCCACCGACCGCTATCAAACCGGTGAGGAACTCGCTCAGGCCCTTGCGGAGTTGCGAACCAATGCCAAGGGTTCAGCCATGCAAACGGCCACTCCGCAAGCCACGGCAACGGGAGGCGGATCGGAAGACACGATGCTTCCGATCTCCAGCCTGCATCCGAAGGCTGTGCTCGCATCGGCTGCCACGCCGCCTGTTCAGCCGCCTCAGCAAGCCGCACCGGCAACACCGGCCCCAGCAGCCAAACCGGCAAAACCTCCCAAGCCGCCCAAACCTGCCAAACCGGCAAAGAAGCATGGCGGGCTGATTCTCGCGTTGGTTGCTCTGGTCGTGGTCGCCGCCGGCGCCGCAGGGGGCGTGTATTGGTTTCTGCATCGCAACCAGGCTGCTCCACAGCAACCGCCGCCGGCGCCAGTAGCAGCCGCACCTGTCGTGGCCGCACCTGTGCAGCCGGCAACGCCCACACCCGAGCAAGCTGCGCCTGCGCCGCCAGAACCAACCCCGCAGGCTCAGGCCCCCACGGCGGCAAAGGCCACCACCTCAAAGGCTCAAAAGAAAGCTGCGGCGCCGCAGGCCGCGCCGTCGGTCCCGCCGCCAGTCGCACCGCCGATCGCGGCGCCGGTGGTGCCGCCGATCGCCGCCCCTGCGCCTCACCCGCAATCGACAGCCTTGGGATTCGATCCAAAGAAGATCGATCCCAAGGAGAACGCCCATTTGAAGTTCGATTTGTCGCACATCCCGCCCAGCCTGAACTTCACCGTCGAAATGGATGGCAAGACCTTTTTCAAAGGGTCCGCGGCAAACAAGGCGGACTATGACAACCTTTATGTTCCGCCCGGTCTGCATCAGTTTCGTGTAGAGGTCAGCGCCGGCGGCGTGCAAAAGCTCTCGAATACCGTCAGCCTTCAGTTCGTCGCAAAGAAGCACATGACTCTGAAGGTTGAGCTCAAACCGCAGCCGAATGCCACTGCGGCGGGATCCCCTGTCCTCGATCCCGCAACCCAGGTTGTCGCTACGCTGAAGGCGGACTTCTCCTTTTTTAACTGAGTTGTCACAACCCGGCGCTACGAGTGCAGAAGTCAGCGTAATCAGGGAAGCGGAAGAGGCCTGGCCGTGGAGATGAATCTCCACGAGTCTACAAAGTCCAATAATTGTCCGATTCTAAGTTTTTGAATTCATGGTCGGGGCGGAGAGATTCGAACTCCCGACCCTCTGCTCCCAAAGCAGATGCGCTACCAGGCTGCGCTACGCCCCGACGTTCCACACTCATTGTATCGCGAATTGTTCTCATTACCGCATCCCGATGGGGGCAGAAAGCGTCTGGCCAAGCCAGACGATCATCCACACCACCAGCGCCACGGGGATGGCGAAAACCAGCGCCAGCGCCGCACCCAGCACAAGCAGAAACGCCCAGTCGCGGCTGGTGTGACGGTGGGGCTCGCCCAGGTGGCGGGTGAGCAACAGGTAGTTGCGGCGGTTGGCCTTCCAGGCGATATCGAAGATGTCGCCAAAGAGGGGAATCGAGCCGACAAGCACGCCGATGCCGATATTTACGGCCATGCGCACCAGGGTCACGTAGGGAACGCCGCGAATCCAGGCGGCCAGCGGAATGATCAGCGAGAGCAGCCCGGCCAGCACGTCTCCCAGGCCGGGAACCAGCCCGATGATCCCGTCCAGGCCGAAGCGGATGCCGGTGCCGGGGACGCGAAAGGCCTCGTCCAGCAGAATCTCAAGGCCATGCAGCGTCCGGTCGCGGAACAGCCAGGCGCCGCGGTTCCAGCGGGCGGTGGCCAAAGACATGTCTGGCAGCTGAGTGTTCGCCGGATTTGGATGGGGGCGGGGCATGGGCGCGTCCTTAGGATAGGCCAAGTCTTTCCAACTGATTCGATGCTACAATCGAAAGGGTATACGGCGGCTATAGTTCAGTGGCAGAACGCCTGTCTGTGGCACAGGATGTCGAGGGTTCGATCCCCTCTAGCCGCCCCAATTTGCACTCGCCGCCAAAGCCCGACTCTCCCAATCCAGCTCGAATGAGCCCAACCGCCGAGTCTCCGTGACCCCTGAAACCCATGAAAATGCAGGATTAGACCAACGGTCCGCAGGGCTGCCGAAGTGGCTCACCCGCTTTGAACCCCGGCGCGGTTTGTCCAATGGCCACTTGCAGACGATTGTGGGGAATTTTCTTCCCCGGCCGCCGCTTCAAATTCCCCTTGTCGCGGAGACGGTCGAAGTGGACCCCGCCGATGGCAGCCGCGTGCTGTGCCATTGCCACTGGCAGTCTGAGCCAGACGGGGCCGATGCAGGCCGCGCCTATGGAGTCAGATCCAACTGCCTGACGCTGGTGCTGGTGCACGGACTTGAGGGCTCGTCGGACTCCCGCTACATTCAGGGCATTACGGCGCGGGCCTGGGCTGCCGGCTGCAACGTCATCCGCATGAACATGCGCAACTGCGGCGGGACGGATGGGCTGACGCCCACGCTCTATCACTCCGGTCTATCCGGCGACGTGGGTGCGGTGGTGCGCCACTTTGCCGAGCGTTTTGGCCTGGAGCGGATCGCGCTGGTGGGCTACTCGATGGGCGGCAACCTGGTGCTCAAACTGGCCGGGGAGTGGGGCAGCCGGCCGCCCTTGCTTGCCGTGGCCGCGGTTTGTCCGGCCATCGACCTGGCAGCCGGCGCAGATGCCCTGCATGAGCCGCTCAACCGGGCCTATGAGTGGAGGTTTCTGCTCGGCCTGAAAGCGCGTTACGCCCGCAAGGCGGAGCTGTTTCCCAGCATGTATGCGACGCCCGCGGAGATCGGGCCGGTGCGGTCTATCCGTGAATTCGACGGCAAGGTTGTGGCCCGGTACTGGAATTTTCGCGATGCCGACGACTACTACTACCGGGCTGCCAGCGCCCGCGTTGTGGACCGGATTGCGATGCCCACTTTGATTCTGTGCGCCCAGGACGATCCCTTTATCCGCCTCTCTCCTGAGACGCGCGACCGGCTCCGCGCCAACCCGCACATCACCTTTGTGGAGACCCGGCACGGCGGCCATTGCGCTTATCTTTGCAGAGACCGGGGCGAGGAGATTCATTGGGCGGAGGCGGCCGTGATTCGCTACCTGCTGCTTGCGGCCGGGCAACCGAATGGAAGCTGATATCGAATGGAAGCCGATTGGGAAATTGAAGTGGGCGGCAAAGCACCGGTGATTGAGGCCAGGTGGCCCGGCTTCGTCGACCTTCGCCTGCATCCCGAGCGCGCCTCGCAGTTCCCTGAGGCGGCGGAACTGCCGGCATTGGCTGTGGCTCTGGCAATGCTGAATGCGCTTGCTTCGCCGGTATGGACCTCGAAATGCGATGTCTGGCCTGTCGTTGACTCTGCCGAGTTCGACCCGGACGAACTGGATGCGCCGCCCGGATGTGGCGCCCACGCGATGGGCTGTTACGTCGACCTTTTGCCCAGGAGCGATCAGCAATGGCTTTTCCCGGCCATGGCCGAGGCCGCGTGCAAACGTGTTTGCAGCCTGCTGCGGGCAGTTCCGCTGCGATGCTGCCGCGTGGATCTCGTCATCCGCCGGGCAATCGTCCTACCCGAACGGATGGGCCTGGGAATTACGGCTTACCTCACCGCCTGCGGTGCGTCTCAGGCTGATGCAACCCGAACCCTCCAGGCCGCACTTGGGGCGTTTGCTCGTGTATTCTCAGGTCATTCGACGCTAGAATGATATGTACAGGGGCGAGTAGCTCAATTGGATAGAGCACCGGCCTTCTAAGCCGGGGGTTGTGGGTTCGATCCCCGCCTCGCCTACCACCCTTAAACATCAATGACTTACGCGAATTTATGCCCTGGTGAAAATAGTCCGGGCCGGGGCGTATTTGCGCAAGGATTTTGGGTCTTCTTTTCCAGAGTAGCGGAACGTAAACGGTGCGCGGATAGAGCGCAGAATCCGGGCGAATTAGTCGAAGATGAATGTCAATCATGTTCTGGCAATCGGGGCCTGCGACGCCGAAAACAACCGGGCAAACGGGCTGAAATTCCCACATTGCGACACGATGGGTAGCGTTCCTCTGCATGGCTTTCCGGCGCAATCCATTGATTCTGCTTCGGTTATTCTCCAAGAAGCGCAGGGTTTCAGAGTTTAAAGGGAAGCCCCCGTGCGTGGGGGGAGGGGGGTGGGGGGAGTTATCTAAATGGTAACTACCCCCAGATGCCTGATGGATTGAGCCGGGGACATATCCAGCAGATTTCGTGGTTCGGAATTGGCGTGGCTTCTCCATTTGTCTTCTATGAATCATTTTGCGCCGGGCGATCATTAAATTCTGCAAAATGAATATCAATCTTGTTCCGGCAAGCGGCTCTGCGAGGGCGAAAGGGTGGCTGTGAAAGCGGAATGTTTCCTTAGGGGCTAAAGTCCGCATTTATTTTCAGCCACTTGCGGCACCCTTCGGCTGCCTTCAGGGCAGGCTATTAAAGTCGTGCCCTGATAAGAAACAAGGTCGTAAGTTGAACAAAACAAGACGTCGGCATGGAGTTCTACGGACTCCCACCCATCGGACAAAAACAAAGACGTCCGATGGATGGGGCACAGTTTCATCCCCTGTGGGTCGGCGAAGCCGGTGGACGACTAAAAAGAGGCAAGATTTCGATTGTGCTGCAAGTTCAACAATCGAAACGGAAAAAGCGTTTTCGGGCAAAAAGCAGCGAGTTAGCCCCCGCTGAAGCGGGGATAGCGAGTTAGCAGGTTAGCGGCGGAATGGCTGGACGCAGTTTCATCCCCCGCGGGTCGGCAACGCCGGTGGACGACTGACACAAAGCCTTCGCCCCTGGCGCCGTGCCTGAGCAAGATTGATATTCATCTTCTTGAATTTTCGGATTTGCAAGATTGTTCCTCGCCCGCGGAATGGGTATGCATGCGGAGATTGTGGCCTGCTCCAGGCGAAGATGAGGCCGGAGGGCGAACGGACACGGGCCTTTTGCAAATCCGGTCTGTTATGCTGCCGCCTATGTCTGTGCTTGATCACTTTCGCCAACTGACCCGCCCCCAACGCCATACGTTTGTGGCCGCATTCCTGGGGTGGACGCTGGATTCGCTCGACTTCTTTATCCTCATCTTCTGTGTTCCGGCCATTGCAGCGGAGTTCCACACCAAGCCGTCGGCGGTGTTGGGCGCGGTGTTCCTGACGCAGGCGTTTCGGCCGGTTGGGGCCCTGCTGTTCGGAATACTTGCCGATCGCTATGGACGGCGGCCGGTGCTGATGTTCAACATACTCAGCTTCTCCGTGATCGAGCTGGCTTGCGCCTTTGCGCCGTCTCTGACTGCGCTTCTGGTGCTGCGGGCGCTTTTTGGCCTGGCCATGGGCGGCGAGTGGGGAGTGGGCGCGGCGCTTGCCTTTGAGACATTGCCGAGGGAAGGCCGCGGGACGTTCTCCGGCATTTTGCAAGAGGGCTACGCGATGGGGTCGATTCTGGCCTCTGCCGCCTTCGCGCTTTTCTTCAGCGGTTTTGTCCTGCCGGGCCTGCACTTCCATGGCCTTGTCTGGCCGGGGCTGCACGTCCCTGGGATCGGCTGGCGAGGGTTGTTCATCTTGGGTGCGACGCCGGCGTTGATGGTGTTCTATGTGCAAGCGCGGGTCGAGGAGTCGCCGGTGTGGCTTGCAGGGGCAAAGATGCGGCGGGAGCGGGCGGCTGGAGTGGGCTCGTCTGGCTCGGGTGGGGAGGCGGGTAGGCTATTGGCTTTTCTGCCCACGTTTCTGTTCCTCGTCCTGCTGATGACGGCCTTCATGAGCTTCTCGCACGGCACCCAGGACGTGTACCCGACGTTCCTGCTGACCAAGCTCAAGCCGGCCACCGTGGGGCTGATCGGAGTTCTGTACGGCTTCGGCTCCATCGCCGGCGGGTTTGTGTTTGGGACGCTGTCGGAAAAGTGGGGGCGCAAGCGGGCGATCGTGACTGCGGCGCTGTTGGCGATTCCCGTGATTCCGCTTTACGCGTATGGACATTCGGCCATCACGCTGGGAATTGGCGCGGTGCTCATGCAGTTTATGGTGCAGGGAGCGTGGGGGGTGGTTCCGGCGTATCTGACTGAGTTATCGCCGGCTCCGGTGCGGGCTACGGCTCCGGGCCTTGCCTATCAGTTAGGTGGGCTGGTGACCTCGTGGAACGGAAAGGGTCAGGCTTTGGCTGCCGAGCGTTGGGGCAATTATCCGGCCGTGCTGGCGGTTACCGTGATTGTGGTGGCGCTGGCGCTGTCCGCGTTGGCACTGATGGGGCGCGAGGCCAAGGGACAGGATATGACGGCGGTGTGAGGCCTGTCGCAAAGCGTACGTTTTGGCCTACTATTGAAGCGGAAGGGCGGACGATGGCGAATCTTGATTGGTCACAATGCGACGCTGTCGAAAGCGTTCCCGGCAAAGTGAGCGGGGCCTGGGTTCTCAAGGGAACGCGGATGCCGGTTCAGACGGTGTTTGCAAATCTTGAGGCTGGAATGTCGGTTCAGGAGATCACGGAGGCTTTCGACGGTGTTAAACGCGAAGAAGTGGAGGCCGCGATTGAATTCGTCGTTCGCAGTCTCGATAAAGAACCAACTTACGCTGCATAGATAGAAATCGCTGCGACTTACCCGTCCTACAACCTTGGCAACATATCTATTCTCTTCAGACCATCCTAGAATTGAATCGCATGATCCCCGAGTCCAACCAAACCGTCGCAATTATCGCTATCGGGCGCAACGAGGGGGATCGTTTGAAGAGCTGTTTGCGCGCGGCGATGGCTGGCGCGCGGACGGTGGTCTACGTCGATTCCGGTTCCGAGGACGGAAGTGCTGAATATGCCGCGTCGGTGGGCTGCATCGTGGTCCAACTCGATCCGGCGCAGCCGTTCAGCGCGGCGCGGGCGCGCAATGAAGGCTTTGCCTGCGTGATGGAACACGAGCCCGATGTGGACCTGGTTCAGTTTGTCGATGGCGACTGCGACCTGGTTGACGGTTGGCTCGAGCGCGGCGTCGCGGCCCTCAATGAGCGGCCGGATGTGGCCATTGCCTGCGGACATGTGCGCGAGATCCATCCCGAAGCAACCGTCTATAACAAGTTGTGCGACCTGGAGTGGCAGCAGATGCCGGGGGAGATTGGCGCTTGCGGCGGCATCTTCATGGTGCGCGCCGAGGCTTTCCGCGCAGCAGGCGGCTTCCGAGCCGATGTAATTGCCGGCGAGGAACCCGAGTTCTGCGTGCGGGCGCGGCGTGCGGGCTGGAAGATTCTGCAGGTGGATGCGGCGATGGCTCGCCACGATGCGGCGATGACGCGCTTCAGCCAGTGGGGTCGCAGAGCCTTGCGGTCAGGTCATGCATATGCTCAAGTCGCGGCTTTGCACGGCAAGAGCGACGAGCGGTACTATGTGCGCGATTGCCGCCGGATCTGGATATGGGGTCTGGTGCTGCCGGCGGGGGCGCTGTGTCTTGCCCCGTTTACCTATGGACTGTCGCTGGCGGCGATGTTGATTCTGTATGCGCTGCAATTTGTCCGGATTTATTTCGGCGGTAAAAAGCGCGGCTGGACCAGCGGCGACGCAATGACGTACGCCTTTTTCACCGTGCTTGGCAGGTTTCCGGCACTCGCAGGGCTGCTTACCTACCGCTGGCGAAAGCTTCGCGGCCATACGCTGACGATCATTGAGCATAAGCGGAGTTCTAATTGAAGAGCGATTGACGGAGGTTATCGAGCCGGGCTGACATTACCAGGCGAAGTTAGAGATCCGCAAATTCACCAGGGGCTGGGCGGGCTAACCCGCCCGCCTTGGGTTTCCTGCCAGGCTTGAAGCATCATGCGCTGCAGCAGGGCGGCTTCTTCGCCGCGTTCTCGTCGAGCCGGGTTGGAGTTGCGAAAATTGCGGATCCGGCGCAGCGCGTAGAGGAACAGCTCCAGACCCATGGCCAGGCGTGCTTGCCAACCATGGTGCTTGCGGTAATAGAGCAAGTTGGAACGCATGCGCCAGAGCACGACTTCGCGGGCGTGTTCAGACAGTTTCACCGAGGGCAAGTGGCGGCTGGATTCGCCGCCGAGGTGAGTGACGACAATGTCCGGCCAATAGAGGACGCGAAATCCGGCGGCCTTGACGCGGCGGCACAGATCGACCTCTTCGTAATAGAGGAAGAAGGCGGGATCGAAGAGGCCGGTTTTGATGAGGGCTTCGCGGCGCAAGATTAGAAACGCCCCTGGGATCCAATCCACCTCCGCCGGTTGATTGGGATCAGCCCAGCTTCTTTCCGGAGCGCCCAAGACTCGCGAGCGCGGAAAGCGGTTGGCGAGTCCTGTAAGGACCAGGGCATCGAGCCAGATGGAGTGGAAACTCCGGGCCGAGGGCTGGGCTGTTCCTTCGCGGCTGACCAGTCGCCCGCCTCCGATGGCGGCAGCAGGATTGTCGTTCATGTGCTCAAGGGCCAGGTGCAGGGCTCCGGGATGGAAGAAAGCGTCGGAGTTGAGCAGGACGACATACTGTCCCTGAGCCGCCTCCAAAGCAAGATTATTGGCTACGCCAAAGCCAAGATTCACCTCGCTGCGGATCAGTCGGACAGGGGTGGCCGAGCCGGAGAACTCGCGGGCAACCATATCCGCGGAGCCGTCGGCGGAGGCGTTGTCCACCACTAGAATCTCAGCGGACCCGCCGTGGGGCAGCCGGTCGCATTCGGCAAGGATGGATTGCAGGCACTCCCGCAACAGCTCGCGGGTGTTGAAGGAGACGATGATGACGGAAACGTCGTAGGGGTATGAGGGCGAGATATGCACGGTCTCATGCTCTCCAGGACCCGGTGGTCTTGAGTTGGCTGCCGATCGAGGGCCGATTGACCTGCCAGCGCGCGCAAGTCCTTCTATCTCGTCCCAAAGACCACTCATCTCGCTCGGCGCGAGCGGATGGAATGGAGAGGAGATGCAAGGCCATTTCTGCCCAGGCAGGCCGATTCATTTTAGGTGTGCTTACGCACGGGACTGTTTGCATTCGCTCTCAGTGTGAGGCCGATATCCCCTGAGAGTCAAACCAGAAGGGGATGCAGGCCAAGGGGATGTAGGCCAGGGGGATGTAGGATGGATGCGTGGTTGAAGGTCTGTCTTCCAGAGGTGAGGCCTTTCTGTTGCCGGTCAGGCACACGCCACGCTTGAGATGGTTCAGCGGTTTGTGAACCTCAAGGATTGGCGAGGCGTTCGTGGGCTCGAGGCAAACTGTAGATTCCCATCTGGGAGAAGGAGATCCATGGCGGCAGTGAAGCGTGCTCTAACCGAGAGGTTTGACCGGACCTACATTATCAATCTTCCGCAACGGGCAGACAGGCTGCACCACATTCTTGCGGAGTTCGCGAGGGCTGGAATCTCCCTTGAGGCGGGTCGAGTGGAGGTGTTTCCAGCCATCAAGCCGGATGCGGCGCAGGGCTTTCCCAGCATCGGCGCGCGCGGCTGCTTTCTGAGCCACCGTGGCGTTCTTCTCGGCGCGATGCAGGACAAGCTGCAGCGTGTGCTGATCGTTGAAGACGATCTGGCATTCAGCGATTATCTGATGAACGGGGGGGATGAAATGCTGGACGGGTTGGATGCGATGGAATGGGGATTAGCGTATCTGGGGCACAATATGAAAATGCCGCAAACCACGCCACCACAGTTTCTGGCTACCGGGGATTTTACGGTTGGTTCTCACTTTTATGCAGTTCAGGGCGAGGCGATTCCGCTGCTGGTTACTTACCTGGATGCTGTATTAGCCCGCGAACCAGGCGATCCTTCAGGAGGCCCGATGCACTATGATGGAGCCCTGACAATGTTTCGTCAGGCGCATCCCTCCGTATGTACCGTGGCGGCTTCTGAGCCGCTGGGTTATCAGTGTTCGTCGCCCAGCGACATCACGCCACGGTCGTGGGACAAGTTGCCGATTCTGCGCGAACTCTCACAGTTATTGCGCCGCGTCCGGACAATTGTCACGCAGTAATCGGCGGCGCCTTCCCCTGGAGAAGTTTTGGGAGAAGTTTCTCCCGTGGTCCAGTCCGCCGCAAGGGTCTCGCAATGTACAGCGCACTAACCGGGGGCAACTGAGGAGCGGTCATTCTTTTGGGGACGGTCAATGTTTTCGGTTGCACCTCGTTCCTGGTCTGGAGCGGGGTTCCGCGCAGGAAGGATGCTGTGGAAATGGGAATGAAGTTGCGCAACCTGAAGATGGCTTTTGCCGCGGTCGCCGGGATTGTTGTGTTGGCCGGAGCCACATATCCGGTTCAGGGCGCAGCCGGACCGGGAAACGGAGTGACCCATCTGCGGGTGACCAGCCAGGTGATTCTTCCCGGAGTTACAAGGCTCGGCATCAACCTGGGTGGGCAGAACTACTACGACTCCGGGCAGATCATGAAGAACCTGCTGTTCCGCAATCCTGGATTCGAGGGGATGAGCTACCGCAGTATTCTGCACTGCCAGTCCGGTGGACCGGCCCGGTGCATCGATGTAGGTCAAGGGTTCGTGTGGCCGGCAGGCTTCTGGGATGGGGCCAGCTTTGAGGTGCTGGATGGCACCGCGGCGGGGCGGAAAGGCAGGGTGCTGACCAGCGGCCCCAGCGGCGGGGGCTATGGGCTCGGCCTCGATTCCGGCAAGATAGCCGTCGGGGCCGGAGACTGGCTGGCTGTCAAGAAGGATTTTCCAGGGGATCCAGCGGCGGGATGGTGGCCCACACTCACTGGCGGCGCGCGATTGGAGGCCGAACGCAAGGACCTTTCTCCTGCAACTTCGGGCCGCCAGGCGCTGCGCATTGAGGCCTCAGGCCCAGGCCAGTCGGCACAGATCAAGAGCTACTTCGATACGCTCGATGGATTCACCTTTGTCCGGCTGCGCGGGCGGTACCGCCTGAGCTTCCGCGCAAAGGCGCTGAGCGGTTCCATGATGGTGCACCTGCACATGGTGCGAATCATTCCGTCTGCGACTTCCAATCTGGAGCAGGATGTGCGCATCGGGCCTGGTTGGGCAGACTACTCACAGGAGTTTACCGCCAACGAGGGGGACGGGCCGGCGGGACCCGTCGAAGTCAGCTTTACGGTGACAGGCGGCGAAATGCTGCTGGATGATGTGGACCTGGAGCAGACCAGCGGCGACGCAGCCAACCGAACGGGGTTCCGGGACGAGGTGGTGGAAACGTTGCGGGAATTGCGGCCCGGAGTCCTGCGCCTGATGTCCGGCGAGGAATTGGGCAGCACCGTGGACAATTTACTGGCGACCCCTATGGCTCGGCAGCGATCCGGTTACTCATCGTGGTTTACTACCGAGGAGGACATTCCGGTGGGGATTCCGGAGTTTCTCGAACTGTGCCAGGAGGTGGGTGCCGAACCGTGGATCGTGGCGCCTACCGCGATGAGCCAGGACGAGGCTCGAAAGCTTGCCGAGTATCTGGCCGGAGGTCAAAATACGGCGGGGGGTGCTCTGCGGATTGCCGGCGGGAGGAGGGAGCCATGGACGCGGACCTTCCGCACGATCCACATTGAACTGGGCAACGAAACCTGGAATGGAGGCTTCAAGGGTGAAAGCATGGAGGACGGGGCAGCGTACGGCCGGCGAGCCAATCAAGTGTTCGCGGCTTTGCGCGCGGCGGCCGGGGCGGATGCCGGCCGCTTCGATCTGGCCGTGGGCACTCAGGCGGTGAACCCCGGGCGGAACACGGATCTGCTTGCAGCGGCTTCGCAAGCCAACACGCTGACGATCGCCCCTTATCTGATGCACAGCGTAACCAAGTGGTCCAACGACGACGAGCTCTACGGCCCCCTCTTGGCGCAGCCGGAGCAAATGTCGCGGGAGGGCATCGTGCAGGCTACGCAGTCCTCAGCGGGCGGGCGGCAACTGGCGGTATACGAAGTCAATCTGCACACAACAGAAGGCACGGCGCCTCAGGCAGTGTTGGACCGGTTTACCCCGTCGGCTGCCGCCGGGCTGGCGGTTACGGGGCACATGCTGCGCATGATGCGGGACCACGGAGTCCGCGATCAGATGATCTTTGCCCTGCCTCAGTTCCATTTCAGGCGGGGCGACGGCACGTTTGTGAGGCTGTGGGGAAGTGTGGTGGAGATGGGCGCCAATGGCCGGATGCGCCCGCAGTTTCTGGCCGAGGCGCTGGCGAACCGGGTCATTGGCGGAGATCTGGTGCGCGTGGAAGTTACCGGCGAAAACCCCACACATGACCAGGCGGAGGGCAATGATGGAGTGCAACTGAAAGGAGTTCACGAGATCGATGCTTATGGTTTTCAGGAAGGCAAAGTTCACGGGTTGATTGTCTTCAACTATGGACTGCACGAAGCCAGGCGCGTCAGCTTGGAAGCCCCTGGCCTTGCTACCAATTCGCGTGTTAACCTATGGAGGCTCACCAGTTCCGGACCGGGCGCCACAAACGAAGAGACTCCGCAGGTAAAGGTGAAAGAGGAGCGCTTCGGCGGTGGTGAGCTGACACTGGGTCCCTGCTCGATGGCGGTGTTGCAGTGGCAAGAATAGGTATAGGGCGCAGAGATGGATTCAGCACAGAATCCTAGGGCGCGATCACCCAAACGTGGGCCTGATCTTATGCTCCCTAACCCCCAGGTAACTAAATATGGTTACCGTATTGCTGTTTTGCATGTATCTAATGGCGCAATAGTTAAGCTTCCCATCTCCACCTTTTCGCCATTGTTCTGAGTCTAATCAGGGCGTAGCTTCTAACCATCAGTCCACCCGGACCGATGATGGGTCATATGTAGCCTGTACGGCGCAAGGGTCTTGGTTGCAAGCAAAACCAGGCAGGGCTCAGCCATAAGAGTCATGGCGGACCTCTGGAGCCGGCGGAAAAGAAAGCAGGCGCGGACCGGGCACTACAAATTGATTGGGGCGGCCATGGATTGAGACCGCAACCGCAGCTTACGGCATGCTGTACGGGATTGCTTGCTTGGGCGGGGAATGGAAGCTTGAGATGAAACGGAATTCGAAGCACCCCATCGCAGTTCTGGGACTGCCGTTAGACAGTCTGACGGCAGACGAGGCTGTGGATGCCATCGAACGCTTGATTCAGTCGGGCGGAACGCATCAAGTGGCAACCGCAAACCTTGATTTCTGGCTCAATTCGCTCTCTGACCAGCATCTGCACCGGATCATTGCGGGATGCAGTCTTGTGTTGCCAGACGGGATGCCGTTGGTGTGGACCTCGAAACTGTTGGGCTGCCCACTGGCAGAGCGCGTAACGGGCGTGGATCTGGTGCCCAGGCTGGCCGCACTGTCGGCGCAAAAAGGGTACGGGATCTTTCTGCTGGGCGGCAAAGGGGATGTAGCGGAGCGGGCGGCGAAGTTCCTGGAAAAGAACTATCCTGGCGTACGCGTCGTGGGCACCTATGCACCAACCGAGGAAAACATGGCACGGTTGGACCATAGTGAGATTCTGCAACGGATTCATGCGGCCAAACCGGACATTCTTTTGGTTGCGCTGGGAAATCCGAAACAGGAAAAATGGATTTGGATGCATCGCAAACGCCTGGGTGTGCCGGTGGCAATGGGTGTTGGGGGCAGCTTTGAAATTCTTGTGGGAGATATGCTGCGGGCGCCGCAATGGATTCAGCAGTGCGGGCTTGAGTGGGCGATGCGATTTGTACAGGAGCCCTCGCGGCTGGGCCCGCGTTATCTGCGCGATTTTCTTGGCTTGGCGCGGCGTCTTCCGCAGACGTTGGTGGCGGCCTGGATGCAGCGTCCCTACCTCGGCCAGTCGCATGTAACCATGGTCAACACGCCGCAGGTCATGCATGTCTACATGCACGGCAGGCTGTGCGCCGACACTGGATCTTCACTGCAAGAGGCCATGAATGCCAGCATCGCCAGCGGCGTGGTGATGGTGGTGCATTTGCAGTCAGTGAGGCAAATGACAGCCGCGGGACTCGGCGCTTTGATGGATGCGCGGCGGCAACTGCTCGACGCTGGCCTTTCGCTGTCGTTGGCAGGCCTGACTTTCAAACTTCGGCTTCTGCTCCATGCGTGGTGCGCGCAACCGCTGTTCGATGAATGGCAACCGGCGATTGCACATGGACGATCCATGGTTCAGGAGATTGAAGCCGGGGCGCGCATCAACCTGACCGGAGAGCCCGAAGTACTGCGGGCACAGACGCGAATTCGTGGTTAAGGCAGCACAGGCACTTTCTTTTATGGGGATGGAATGGATCTGATCATCCTGATCCCGGCAGTCGCCTGTTGGGTGGTATTGGCCAGGGGCTCCGTGCGAAGTGCCCTGATCAATGTCTATCTTCCCTCGGTTCTTCTGCTGCCCCAATACTTCGAGCTGCGGTTTACTCACTTTCCGCCGATGACGTTTGCGGCCACAGCGATCATTCCTCTGGGCGTGGCAATTTGGGTTTCGGAAATGCGGTGCTGGCGTCTGGATTGGATGGACTTGCTGGTGCTGCTGTTCGCCGTCAGCGCAGGACTTTCGGAGGGCCTGAGCACGGTGCTGGCCGATGGGAAATGGTTGCGGCTGTTCACCTCTCCCGCGGAGACATTGCAGGCCGACGTGAACAACGGCATATTTCAGTTTATTGCTGGGATTACGACGGTGATCCTGCCCTACATGCTGGGCAAGTTGCTGATCGAGCATGGAGAGGTTGATGGACAGCCGATGAGGAAGATGCTTGTGCGGCGTATGGTTGTGCTGTTGGCGATCGTGGCGGCAATCAGCGTCTTCGACTTTGTGATCGGCAGCAGCCTTTGGCAGAGGGTGTTCAGGCATTTCTTTCCAGGCCAGATCGTCTATTGGCCCAACCAGATGCGCTGGGGATTTGGGCGGATTGCCGGTCCCTATGGACATGCAATTCTTGCGGGGATGATGTTCCTGATGGGATTGACTTACTGCGTCTGGCTGCGCATGTTTGCTCCCGATTGGGGGGGGCGCAAAGTGATAAACGGGCTGCCCTTGACCTTAAAGGGCCTTGTGTTGTGGGCGATTGTGGCCGGTTTGCTGATGACTCAGTCGCGGGGCCCGTGGTTGGGCGTGGTGCTGGCGCTGGTATTCGTGTTTCTGATGCGGTCGTTCTCAATAGTCAAGGCGATGGCGATTTTTCTGCTGCTGCTTGCGGCGTTCTCGGCGGCTGGCTACTTCTTCGGGAACAAGTACTCGGAAGCTGCACCAGGCCAGCCAACCAGCGAAGGACAGGATAGCGTGATCTACCGCCGGAATCTGATTCGCAATTACGCGCCGCTCGTGATGGAGCGCAAAGCGTTCGGGTGGGGTATCACAACCTATCCTGTGATGGGCGGCCAAAAGTCGATCGACAACGAGTTTCTGATGCTGGCAGTGACGCAGGGGTTCACGGGACTGGGGCTGTTTGTGGCCATCGTGGCAGGGTGTGCGGCCAGGCTGTTGTGGCTGGCGGCACGGCCCATGCTGGCTGAGGACCAGGGGCTTGTTTTTGCCCATCTGGCCCTATTGATTGGATTGATGACCGCGCTTTCCACGGTCTATCTGGGCGAGCAGGTCATGTTGCTGTTCTTTCTCATAGTGGGCTGGGTTCAAGGAATGAATCCGGCTCGGGTGACAGTTGGCGGGCCGGCCGCAATTGCGCCGCGCTTCCAGTTCAGGCGGGTGCTGAGCTGAGAGCGGGGCCTTTATACCTTCCGCAGATCCGACCGGAAGCGGGCAGGGCTTATTCACACGAGCACGGCGGAGTCAAGGGAACACGGCGGGCGATTTTTCAAGCAAGCAGAGAGGTCCGATGGTTCAGGTTTCAATATTGGCGCTGGCAGTGGCGATGGTGGTATTCGCAGCGCCGCTGTTTCTCAATCTGGCGGTGTGCATCGTTGGCAATCTTTGCCCGGCGCGCCGGCTCGATGGGGCCGTGAGGAGGGCCATTCGCCTGGCGCTGGTTGTGCCGGCTCACGACGAAGAGCTGATGATCGCGCGGACGGTTCAGTCGGTGCGGGCGGCCGACGGATTGATCCCAGTATTTGTTGTAGCTCATAACTGCTCTGACTCGACGGCGTCAGTGGCGGCAGCGGCCGGGGCCCAGGTAGTCGAGCTGAACAATCCCAAGTTGCGCGGAAAGGGAGCGGCGCTGCGTCATGGTTTTGCGGCGGCTCTGGCGGCGGGCGCCAATGCGGTGCTGGTCATCGATGCGGATTCGGTGGTGAGCGCAAACCTGATCTCGGCCACGCAGGCAGCGTTGGAAGGCGGCGCCGAGGCTACCCAGTGCCGGTATGAGTTGGAGTTATCCGCGTCGGGCCCGGTTCGTCCGCTGGCCCGTCTTCGGGCGCTTGCATTTCGCGGAATGAACGTGCTGCGAGCCAGGGGGCGCGCGGGCCTGGGATTTTCGACCGGGCTGTTTGGAAATGGTTTTGCGTTGACGGCAGCGACTCTGGACCGGGTTCCGTTCAATGCAAACAGCATTGCCGAAGACGTGGAATACCACACCAAATTAGTCGCGCAAGGAGTGCGGGTGCGCTGGGTCGGGGAAGCCTTCGTCCACGCCCACATTCCCACGTCTGGCGCAGCGCAGGCCACCCAGGAAGCCCGCTGGGAGGGCGGCCGATTCAGGGTAGCCAGCCAGGCTACCGGGAAGTTGGTTTCTGCTGTTCTGAGCGGGAATTGGCGAGCTCTTGAGACGCTGGTCGACGTTTGGAGCCTTCCTCTGTCGCGTGGGGTCCTGGCTCTCTTGCTGACCGCCGCTCTTCCCGTGCATTGGCTGCACGTGTTTGCACTGGTCTGCGCGGCGATCGGGTTTTTGTATGTGCTGGAGTCGGCGCTCCTGGGCGCCGAACCCATGCGGGACCTTGCGGCGTTGGCAGCTTCGCCGCTTTATTTGGTTTGGAAGGCAGCCATCACGCCGCTGGTTCTTCGCCAGTCCCGGAGCCGCGCTTCCTGGGCCCGGACCAAGCGGGAGGTGCGGCAGCCATGATGAGTCCCCGCCCGATCTCCGAACCGCCTGCGAGCGAAATCGATTGGACGCTCGACCCCGAGGCAGCCCTTGAGATGGGGAGTCCAGACGCGGCGCGGCAACAGATGAGCGACGTGAACCGAAAGCTTGGAAGCAATGTGCTGGCAACGATGGTTGCGCGCGTTGTGAACATGGCACGGGGCGTTTGCATCGTGCCATTCCTGCTGGCGCATATCGGCCTTGAAGCCTACGGCATCTGGACCACGATCTTCATTCTTGTATCGTATGTCGGCATTACCACGCTGGGTATTTCCAATGTGTACATCAAATACGTGGCGGAGTTCCACGCGCGCCGGGAGTACGACAAGGCCAACGCCCTGCTTTCCACCGGTCTGGCGGTCACCATCCCCTTGTGCACCGCGGTCTTTCTGGTCTTTTGGCTGGGATGGGCATGGATTGGGCCCTTGTTGCGGCTGCCCCCTGCTCGCGCGGGTGAAGGCAAAGAAGCTATTTTGATTGTGCTCGGCGTGTATCTGTCGAGCATAGCGTTGAATGCCTTTAACGATGTGCTGACCGGAACCCAGCGGATCGTTTCCACACAAGTTTTCGTCACGATAAGCATTGTTGTGGAGTGCGCAGTGATCGTCTGGCTCGTGAGCGCCGGGCGCGGAATCCGCGGGCTGGCCGAGGCTTATCTGGTTCGGACGGCCATCAATGACGGGCTCTCCATCTGGTGGGCTAAACGCCAGTTGAAATGGCTGCACCTCTCGCTCCGGCAGGTGCGGCGCGAGTCGCTCAAGTACGTGGTTCACTTCGGCGGCCTGGTGCAGTTGCAGAGCATGCTGTCCATCTTTCTGGCCTCGGTGGAGCGGGTGGTTGCACTGGTGCTGATCGGCGCCGCGGCCGCCGGGCTTCTGGACGTCGCCAAGAAGTGGCCGGTCTCGCTCTCGGCCATACCTACCGCTTTTTTTGCCGCGCTGTTGCCGGCAGCTTCGCATGTGGACGCCGCATCCGGCCGTGCCCAGAAATTGCACAATCTGGGCGAGCTGTATCTGCGCGGATCGCGCTATTCCAACCTGTGTACTGCGGCTTTTGTAGCGGCCCTGGCTTTTTGGGCTGGACCCATCATGCACGTTTGGCTGGGTCCGGCGTTACCCATCAGAGACAGACTGATCCCCCTGTTTGTGGTATTCAGCCTTGCCATGCAAATGCATATGCTGACAGGAGCGGGTACATCGATCTTCAGAGGAATGGGCCGGGTGTACGAAGAATTCACCTACTCGATTCCCAACCTGGCGCTTCTGGCGGTCACATTGCCGGCAGCTCGCTGGCTAGAAGGGCGCTGGACCCCGTTAGGGATTGGAGCGGCAGTTTGCCTGGCTACTGCCGGCTCGGCATGTGTGTTGATGGCCAGGGTGCTGTGGGTGTTGGATCTTCGGCTCACACGCTTCCTGCGCGTGGTGATTGTGCCGGGCTTGGCGCCCTATCTGGTCGCAGGCATGTTGGCGTGGCCAGTCGCCCGGCTGGTGGCTGAGGTGAATCGCTGGCAGGGCGTGGGAGTTTTGTTGGCCGCGGGCCTGATCTACGCAGCGGGAGGCATCGCAGTGTTGCACTGGTGGGTGTTGACGGACGAGGAAAAGCATAAGGGAATCGGGCTGATACGCCATGGCTTGGGAGTCTTGCGCGGTCAGGAGGCAGCGGCATGAAACTTCACATTGACATCCCGATCATCCTTCTGCTGCTCTCGGGAACCCGCGGGCTTGGAGCCCAGGCCCAGGAGCCCGTCCAGTCGCAGGCCCAATCGCAAATCCAGCCATCGGCTCAGGAATCCACCTCGCAACCGGCCGAGCCCACGCTCAAACCCAATCCGCTTACGACGCTGCGCGATTTTCAACCTGACGGCGATGAAGAATACCGGCTTGGCAGAGGCGACGAGATCACCGTGGATTTTGCAGGGCGGCCGGACCTTGCGGCGAAACTCATTGTCGGGCCGGACGGGCGCATTACCCTGCCGCTGGCCGGCGACGTCGTCATGGACGGGTTTACCCGTGCTGAGGCGGCCAAGGCTATTGATTCCGCGCTGTCTGCTTACTACGCCAACCTCTCAGCCCAGGTTACGGTGACCAAGTACACCGCCAACAAAGTTCTGGTGCTGGGGGCGGTGGAGAAGCCGGGCATCGTCACGTTCGATGGCACGCCCACCCTGCTTGAAGCCCTTACCCGCAGCGGCATGGATACCGGGCCAAACAAGTCGTCGCAGATACCCGAACGATGCGCCATCTATCGCGGCCGCGACGAGGTAGTTTGGGTTCAGCTCAAGGCTCTGATCGATTCCGGCAATGGCCTGGCCGACATGCGCCTGCGCCGCGACGATGTAATCTATGTGCCCAACGGCGCGGAACGCTTTGTCTCTGTGCTCGGCGAGGTACAGAAGCCCGGCGCCGTTCCATTGACCGGCACCTCTACCCTGGCCAGTGTTTTGGCGCAGGCCGGTGGGGTTGTCAGCGCCAAGGCCGGGAACAAGCCCCACATTCAGATCGTGAACCCGGAAGACGGTACTTCGCGGATGATCTCATTCAACGACATTCTCAATCCGGCCAAATCCAATGAGATTACACTCCGGCCGGGCGAGATCATCTTCGTGCCGCAGACCGGATTCTATCGAGCCACCTACGTTGTCGAGCGGCTTGCTCCGCTCATCACCGCCGGTACACTCGCCGCAGTGGGGTTGCCATGAGCTCAATGTCGGGTCCTTCCGTGTCGATGGAGCCGCTCCCTCAAGGCGATGGCCCCCTTGGGCCGCCTTCCGGTTCAGTGCACCCCATTCCGGCCGGCAACACCGAGCAGGCATTCTTCCGGTTGGACCTGCGGCGCAGCGTGCAACTTCATCGCCGTCTGGTGTTGGCTTTTGCGCTGGCCGGGTTGTTGCTGGGCCTGGCCTACTACAAAAGAATGTGGCGGGTCTATCTCGCAGAGGCTGTAGTGTACGTCCAGCCTGCGCCGCCCACGGTGTTGGACAAGGGCAGCGGCCCACGCTGGCCCTTCGACAGCAACTCGTACGAGTCCTACATCCAACAACAAATGACAAACGTGAGCCGCACGGATGTGCTGGCCTTGGCGCTGCACAAGCTGGGACACGGCGAATGGTGGCGGACGAACGAGACCGAACAGGCCGGTGTGGAGCAACTGCTGCGGACGATTGAAGTAACGCGGGAGGGGACCAGCTATCAATTCTCGGTTGGCGCCCGCGCCTCGAATCCGGATGTTGCCGCCAAGCTGGCCAACACCGTGGCCGCCGCCTACATCGAGAGTGCAACCGGTGAGCAAAAGGCGGGGGATGCACAGCGCCTGACTGTGTTGGGAGAGGAGCGGGATCGCGTCCAGAAGGAGCTGACCGCCGACCGCACCGAGCAGGAAGCCCTGAACAAGCAATTGGGCCAGGCGTCAATCGGAATTGCGGCTCCCGACCATTACGACGAGGACATCACCCGAATTCGGACCGAACTGGTGAAGGCGCGCAGCGACCACGACGAGGCCGCGGCCCGTTACACCTCGGTGGGCGCCGGACGTGGACCGTCCTCCGCGTCGCTGAATGCCGAGGCCGATGAATTGATCGCGAACGACGCCGGGCTGGTGAGCATGAAGACCGCACTCAATGCGCGGCGAGCCGTTCTTATTTCGCAGATGGCCAACCTGACGCCAAGTCACCCCCAGTACAAGCAGGACGCGGAGGAGCTGGCGAAGATCAATGCCTCACTGGAATCGATGGCGAGCGATCTGCGCGCCAAGGCGGCCGGGCGCATCCAACTGAAGCTGCGCACGGACCTGGAGCGGACCGCAGCGGTGGAGGGGCAGTTGAACGCCCAGCTTGGGCAAATGACCGGGGCCGCGGGTGGCGCCACATCCAAACTGCAGCGAGCCAGCGATCTGGTGGCCGACATTGCCCGCCTGCATACTCGATTCGCGACGGTAGACGAGCAGTGGCGCAACCTGACGATCGAGGAAGGCGCGCCCGGATCTGCGGTTCTGATCACTCCCGCGGTGGCGCCGCTGCACCTCGCCAAGTCGGGCGCCCTGCGCAATGCACTGGCGCTTGTCTTTGCCGGACTCATGTTTGGGATTCTGGCCGCGGTGGTCTCTCACAAGTTGGACCCAAAGGTCTACATCGCCGCCGATGTCGAGCAGGTGCTGGGCTTTGCACCCCTGGCCCAACTGCCGGACTTCTACGAGGTTTCAGATGGGGTGGCGGAGGAGTACCTGTTGCGGCTATCGACGGCGATCGAATATGCCCGCAAACAGGGCAACCTGAAGAGCTGCATCTTTACCGGCGCCGGAGCCGGGACCGGAGTCACGACGGTGGTGACCAGGGTGAGAGAAATGTTGGAGGCCATGGGCAGGGCGACGGTGCTTGTGGATGCCTCAGGAACGCCGCCCCCGGCTCCACGCCCCAACGCCTCTGGGAATGGGGAGCAGGGCCAAACAGGCCAAGGGCTGATCACCACTCAACGGGGCAGCCGCTCTTCAGCCCTGGTGCGGCAAATGGCTGAGGAGAGCGAGACGCAGGAAGGGAGCCTCGTCCTTACCGATACAGCTCCGCTCGTCGTCTCGGCAGAGACTGAATACCTGGCGAGATTTGTGGATTGCGCGATCATCGTCGCTGAGTCCGGGGTCACCACGCGCACGCAAATCCGCGACGTGGCTGCCACTCTGCAGAGACTTGAAGTGGCGGCAGTGGGATTTGTGTTGAACCGCGTGGGACTCCAAAATGCCGACCCCGCATTCCGGCTCTCCGTTCGGGCCATTGAGGGTCACCTCAATGCGCAGAGCAGGTCCCATGCACGGGGAACGGTAAGAAGCCAGCCATTTGAGGTGGAAGACTCGGTTCCCGAAGAACAGATTCCCGAGAAGACCGCCGAGGACGTGCCCACCCAGCCGCAGGCTCCCAAGCTTGCTGTCGCCGCCCCGTTGCCTGCTGCCGAGGTTCCAGTCCGCCTGTCGCCGCTTACGATCCAAGAGCAGCTCTTTGTGCCGACAGAGCCATCGCCTGTCCCGCCGAAAACATCCAAGACACCTCCGGCGCCGGAACCGGTTGAGCCCTTGCCAACCCCAGCTTCAGACGAGCCCTGGTGGCTGGCTGACCTGCTTGTGGAGCCCTTGCCGTTTCAAACGAAAGCTCTGGCGGAGCCGGTAAAGGTTGCCGAGCCTCAGAATGCGGCGTTTCTTGAATGGGCGGAGGTCCGTGCGCCGGAGGCGGCAAAGTCTCCGGGAATGCCGCAGGTTCGTGAGCCTCAACCGGAGGCCGCGGCTGCTCAGCCCCTCCCTGTTGAGCCAAAGCCCCAATCGGAGCCGCTGCCGGTGCAAGCCGATGTTTCCCTGCCCCGGATTTGGGAGCGGATGACACCCATCGAGTCCCCGATCAAATCCGAGGTCGCTCAGGAGATTGCCCAACGGGTAGAGCCGGATGAGACCTCGTCCCAAATCTCGTCGCGCTTCGACGGGCTCAGGAATCTCGTAACCGTGCTTGGACTCAAACAGATGCATAAGACAGCAGCCCCGCGAGAGCCGGCCCCGAAATTCGCATTGAAAACCGATCGAGGAATAGAACGAACACTCCTTGTCCGGACTTTTGAGCCGGCCCCGGAACCCGTCTCTGCTTCAATGGCCAGCGCTTCGCCCAGGCTGGTGACGGCGTTACCGGAATTCCTTCCCCCCAAACCCGATGTTGACCCTGCGGACGCAGACAACTCTGGGGAGAATGGCTCCTCAACCCGCCGCGATCGCTGGACCGGGCAAGACGAAGTGGGAATCCTTCCATCCCGGCGAGGCCAATACAAGAGAAAATGAAAGTCGATCCCATCACGCTGGAACCGGATATGCTTGGTTCTCCAACGTCGGTCCAGGATGCTTCCAGACATGCTTCGGAGCCGACTGCGGGGCAAATCGTTCATTCGCTCGTCATCGTGGGCTTTACTCATCCCATGCGGGCATGCGCGTGGCGCGCACGCAGCGCCGGCGTTCGAGTTCACCTCATTGAGTTGGTGGAGCGGTCACGCAGCTTTGTATTGCAATCGAATGCCTTCGATCCTGACGGCATTACGCTGGAATGGTCCCTGGTCGGCACCGAAAACGGCCTTGCAGCGATCCAGCGCTTTGCCCAAAGCGTGCAAGCCGATGCGCTGCTGACCACCGACGATTTCACCTTGGTATGGCTCGGGAAGCATCGCGGCGTTTTTGAGCCCGGCTGCAGGTTGCTGGCGCCAGATCCCGATGTGCTGGAACGCCTGTGGGACAAATCCCATCAGATCGATCGCGCGATACTGTCCGGTTTCGAACTGCTGCCCGGTTGGACGCTTACCGCCCAAGAGGTCATCGCCGCCATCCCCGACGGCGCCTTTCCAGTGGTCATTCGGCCCAGCTTTCTCCAGTCCGCACAACCTTCATTCAAAGCGCGAATCTTGCATACCCGCAAGGCATTGAGTGAGCTCTATTCCTCGACACATTGGACATATTCGCCCATCGTGCAACGGTTTTGCCTGGGGCCGAACTACGTTCTCCACGGTGTGCGCGCACAAACCGGCGAGCTTCTCGCTTTGCAGCTCTTCAAGGGCTATCGTAAGTATGAGGGCTTTGCGACCTCGCTCATGCCAGTGCCGCTGCCCGAAAGCCTGAGTCGCGCCGCGCGGCGATTTGTTGAGGCAGAGGGGCTCACGGGGCCGTTCCACTTCGACCTGCTCTGTAGCGATGCCGACGACACCTTCTACTTTCTTGAGATCAACTGCCGACTCGGAGGAACGACCGGAAAAGTAATGCAATTGGGCTATGACGAACCCGGCCTGCTGCTGGCCTGCTTCAACACGCAGACGCCGCACCCGTTACCCCCTCTGCGGATCTATCCCAGGACGACGAGCATCGGCCTGAATCTGGCTCAGGCATTCAATGAGCTGCGCAATCGGCGGGATCCTCTTGCCTATCCGCAAATGCCTCGCTTTCGGAGTTTTTTTGCCGCGCTCAGTGAAGCGCTTTTCGTCAAGGATGGCCAACTTGACAAGCGCGACCTCCTCGCAATCCTCCGGCGCTACTTTGCTCGAAATGAGAACTAGGTCCGGCAGGAAGAGAGAATGCGGGATAGACCTTCCAGGGCCGGATCAACACCTATTTAGGACGGACCAATTCGATGCGGTCGCGGGTGCGCACCCAGGTATTGCCTGCCATGCGGCCCACGGCGTCTAAACCCGCCGGATCGATGCGGAAGTTCTCCAACAGATCCTCGCGCACGTGAAACCGGACCACCTCGCCCAGCACAATGACGCCTCCGCCTGGCGCGCGGCTGGTGTAAATCACCTGGAGCAGCTTGCACTCCATCTGCGCCGGCGACTCGGCCACCCGCGGCGGCCGCACCATCTCGCTCGCTTGTGGAGTGAGACCTGCCAGTACAAACTCGTCCACCTCCGGCGGAACTTCGGCAGCCGAGGCATTGGCGGCTGCCGCAATGGCTTCGCTGACGATATTGACAACGAATTCGCCCGTCTCCTCGACGTTGCGCAGGGAGTCTTTACGCATCTCTGAACGCAGGTTTGACGCAGCTCCAATGGGTGCGCGAAGTGTGGGGCAGAACAGAACGGTGGGCGGGTTCGAGCCGACTCCCGAGAAGAAGCTGAAGGGCGCCAGGTTGGCCACTCCGTTGCGGTCCATGGTGGAAACCAGCGCCACCGGACGCGGCACGATGATGCCCGTCATCAATTTGTAAATCTGGCGGGGTTCGCAATTGGCAGGGTTGAGACTGAGCATGGCGGGGTCTGAAGCGTGTGCGGCGTTCATACCCTTAGCCTAGAGCATCTTCCCGGCCTGGCGCGCGTCCAACCCACATTGGGAAGTTTGCCCCCTGGGATGTGATAGTTCTGGTGCATTCTTTGAATTTTATTCTTTCGCAACACACATTGGTGCACAATCGTTAATGAGGGTTAAACCGTCGTGCCGCGTATTCATTTCCAGCAACAACTCGCCGAACTCAAGGACAAGCTCCTTGCCATGGCTGCCCTGTCGCAGCAGGCGGTCGAGTCCGCGGTAGACGCCTATCTGCAACGCGACAAGGGCCTGTGCCAGTATGTCAAGCAGAATGAGACGGCCATCAACACCGCACAACGGGAATTGGACGAGATGGCCTATGAGCTGCTGGCCAAGGAGCAGCCCATGGCCATCGATCTGCGCTTCATTCTGGCGGTGATCAAAATCAATGGCGATCTGGAACGCATCGGGGACCAGTCGATGGGGATCGCCCGACGGACCAAGGACATTCTGAAGGCCCAGGAGGTCGATCTGCCTGTGGATTTTGCGGCGATGGGCGAGTTTGCCGGGCGCATGATCCGCTCGGCGGTGCAGGCGCTGCTCGAGGGCGATGCGCGGCTGGCCGACTCTGTCCGCGAGATGGACGACGAGATCGATCGCATGAACCGCCGCGCCCACGCCGACCTGCTCAAACTCATCCAGGAAAAGCCGCAGTTTACCCAGCAATCGATGAACGGTATCCTGGTAGCCCGCAACCTGGAGCGGATTGCGGACCACGCGTCGAATATCGCGACCGATGTGATTTTCTGGATTCGCGGCGCGGATGTGCGCCACCAGCTAAGCATGTCGATGGATTGATCAGGCACTCAGGCCGGCTGAACTCATGCCAGTGAGGGGTCCCTTCGAACATTAAGGCCGCTGAAAGGGTTGCCATTGTTGGTGGGGACGGGCGCAGTGTATTCGCTGGGGCCCACCCACAGCCGCTCGAATTCCTCCAGGGCGAGCGGGCGGCTGAACAGGTAGCCCTGGAACGCGTGGCAGCCGAGACGGGTGAGAAAGTCCCGCTGTTCCTCGGTTTCAACGCCCTCGGCGATCACCGGCAAGCCCATTGCCCGGCTCAAGGAAACAATGGTTTGCGCAATGGCTCCGCTCGTGGCGTCTACCAGAATGTCCCGGACGAAGGAGCGGTCGATCTTCAATTGGTCCAGGGGCAATCGCTTGAGGTAGGTCAGCGAGGAATAGCCGGTGCCAAAGTCGTCGAGTGAAAATCTCAAGCCATGAGATTTGAGCTCGGTCATTTTTGCAATGACCTCCTCGATATTGTCCGCCAACATACTCTCGGTGAGTTCCAGCTCCAGGTTCTGCGGATCGGCTCCAGAGCGATCGAGGGCCGCCAACACCTTTTGGACGAAGTCCGGCTGGCGGAACTGGAGTGCGCTGATGTTTACCGAGACCGAGATATAGGCCGGCGCCTCCTGATGCGCCCATGCCGCAATCTGGTTGCAGGCTGTCTCCAGGACCAGGTCGCCCAAAGGCAGGATCAGCCCGGTCTCCTCGGCCAAAGGAATGAAATCGCCGGGGGGCAAGAGGCCGCGCACCGGATGATTCCATCGGATCAGGGCTTCTGCGCCAATCAAGTGGGTGCTTTCCACTTGAGGCTGATAGTAAAGGGCGAACTGGTTGGTCTTGATTGCCTGGCGGAGGTCATCCTCCAACGCGGCGCGGGCATTCACGGCAGTCTGCAAAGCAGGGGAGAAAAAGCGCACGGTGTTGCAGCCTGCCGCCTTGGCCTGGTCCATGGCAATATCGGCCTGCTGCAAAACCTCATCCGCTTCCTCTTTCCTATCCCCAAAGACGGTGATTCCAATGCTGGCCGTGGTGCGGCATTCGCGGCCGCCGATCAGGTAGGGCTGGGCAACGGCAGCGAGAATTTTCTCGGCGCCGGTCTTGGCCGCTTCCGCGGCGTCCTCGGCGGTCTCTGCCAGGTCTTCAAGCATCACCACAAACTCATCTCCGCCCAATCGAGACACGGTGTCGGCCTCTCGAACGCAGGCTGCAAGGCGCCGTGCGACCTCCTGGAGTTGCAGGTCGCCGGTTTGATGGCCAAGCGTGTCGTTCAACGTCTTGAAGTGATCCAGATCGATGAACAGCAGAGCATGCATGTGGTGATCGTGAGCGCTCGCGGCCAGAACCTGCCGCAACCGATCCATCAGGAGGCGGCGATTGGGCAAGCTTGTCAACGGGTCGTAAAAGGCGAGGTTTCTGATCTCGTTCTCCGCTGCCTTGGCATCGGAGATATCGCGCGTGACGGAAAGGACGCATTGAACGCCGTCAAGCTCAACCAGCGAGGCCGAGATCAGCCCCCAGAAAAGTTCCCCGCTCTTCTTGCGAAACCTGGCTTCCACATCCCGGCAAGCTGAGTGCTGGCGGAGAATCTCGGTCAAATTCTTTCGATCGCGGGGATCTGCCCAGATGCTGAGTTCCAGCGACGTTCGCCCGAGGACTTCATCGCGTTTGTATCCTGTGACGTCGAGGAAGGCCTTATTGCATTCGACAAACATCCCATCGTTCAGGCGGTTGATGTTCACCGAATCGAGACTCGTCTGGAATGCGGTGCGGTAGCGCTCTTCGCTTTTGAGCAGAGCCGCCTGAGCCGCGGCCAGGTGCTCGGAGGCCGCCTTTGTTTCTGTAATATCCTGCGTGACGGAAAGTACGCAGGCAATACCCTCATGTTCAAAGAGCGACGCCGACATCCGCCCCCACAGAATCCGGCCGCTCTTGGTTCTAAACTGGACCTCGCCTCGGAAGACCGAACTCTGGCGCAGCGCTTCGATTATGTTTTCCCGATCGCACGGATCTGCCCAGATGTTCAGTTCCTGCGAGGTTCGCCCAATCACCTCGTCGCGGTCGAATTCCATGAGGTCGAGGAATGTTTCATTGACGTCGGAATACGCGCCATCGTCCAACCGGCTGAGGCTGACCGCATTGGGATTCGTGTGAAATGCGGTGCGATAGCGAGCTTCGCTCCCTCGCTGTGCTTCCTGAGCCGCGGCCAGGCGCTCTTCCGCTGCCGCGGCCTCGGAGATATCTTTCACAACGCTCAAGATGCATGAAACGCCCTCAATCTCGATCACCGAAACCGATATCAGCACCCAGAATAGTTCTCCGCTCTTTCTCCTGAACCGGGTCTTCGTATCGCGGAGCCTTGAGTTCCGGCGCAACTCTTCCGTGATCGCCTGTCGATCTCCTGAATCAGCCCAGAAGTTGAGTTCCAGCGACGTCCGGCCAATCACTTCTTCGCGCTCGAACCCCATCAAATCGAAGAATGCCTTGTTGGCATCAATGTATCTCCCATCGTCCAGGTGGCTGATGCAGATGCCATCGAGGCTGGTCTGGAATGCGGTGCGATAGCGTTCTTCGCTTGCCCGCAGTGCTTCCTGAGCCGCCGCCAGGCTCTCCTCCGCGATCTTTCGTGCACTGATATCCTCAACCACAGCGATATAGTGAAGGCGTTGCCCCTCGGCGTCGCGTTGCGTTGAGACAGTGATCTTTACCCATGTCAAGCTGCCGTCCTTGCGGATATAGCGCTTCTCCCAAATGACATCGCCGGTGGGGACGGAGGGGATTTGTTCGAGCAACCCGATACTCTCGGCCAGATCTTCCGGGACGGTGATCCGCTGAAACGTCAAGCCGGAGATTTCCTCGTGAGGGTAGCCAATAATCTCAGCGAAACGTGCGTTCCACCTCAGGAAACTGCCGTCGAAAGAGGTGTGGACGATGCCGACCGCGGCTTGCTCGAAGGTTTCTCGGTAGCGCTCCTCGCTGTCGCGGAGCAGGATCTCGGACCGCTTGCTGTCGGTAATGTCTTTAATGACGCCACGCATCTTCAGGGGCTTTCCCTGGGCATCGAATTCGAGTCTGCCCATGCCATGCACCCAGCGCTCCGCCGCGTCTGTCTGACGAAGGATGCGGTATTCCTTATCGAATGCCTTTCTTTCTCCTACAACCTCGTCCGCAAAGTACGCAGTCATCTTCGCTCGGTCGTCGGGATGGATCAGGGCTATCCATCCCTCCAAAGTGCGCTCATAATCCTTGTCGATTCCGAAGATCTCATCCATGACATCCGAGCTTCCCCACACCTCTGTGCGAAAATCCAGGATGTAGGAGCCAAGGCCTCCACCCCTCTGCGATTCGCTCAGAGAATCCAGGCTCTCGCGCAGCGCCTCCTCCGTCCGCTTGCGCTCGGTGATGTCTTTCCCGAAGACGGAAACCCCCGTTGTTTCCCCATCGACAACGATTGGATTGAATGAAAGATCCAGGATGCAGCCATTGACGAGAGAGTACTCGACCCGGAAAGGGCCTTCCGTCCGTACACGCTCATAAAGCGGAGGCCAGAGCGCCGCCCTCTCTGGCGGGAGCGAGCTCTCCAGGGGCATCCCCACCACCAACTGGACGCCAAAAGTGGCCTCCATGCTCTGCCGCAGTGCACTATTGAATTCAATAAGCCGATATTCGAGGTCCACGGACCAGATCAGGTCCTCTGTGCTTTCGATCAAGGCCGAGAGATTTGCTTCAGCGAGATTGCGCATTTCGGCCTTCCTGAGCCCGGCGACGCTCTTTCTTGACCTGACAAAAACCTGGCGCCTGAGGGTGGCCCGGAGCTAACCCATAGGCCCTTTCTAAGCGGGAAGCCTCAAGATACAGCTTTCCCCTGCGAAGCGGTATACAACTTTCATCGGATAAAGCCGGGACGATCTTTAAGAGGCTCAGAAGAATACGGCGGAGGATTGCAATTCAATGTACGCCAACTGGCCCAGGTTTGCACTTGAAACCTGGGCCAGTTGGCGCCCTGCACTCGCTTTCGCCCGGTTGGGATGAGGTTGGGTTACCGCGTGGCCTCGAACAGGAACCATGCCCGGCGCTCGGCCTCGTCGATCCAGACTTCGATCAGGCTGGTGGTGGCATATTCGTTGGCCTTGCTGGTCACTTCATGCGCCGCGCGCAGGCTGTCCACCAGGGACTTGTTGTCGGCATGGAGCTCGAGCAGCATATCCCGGGCGCCCATAAACTCCTGATCGTTGTCGGCCAGCCGCTGCAGCCGGGCGATGTGTCCGATCGATCGAATCGTCGTGCCGCCAACCTTGCGGACCCGCTCCGCGATAGCGTCGGTGATGGCAAAGAGCTGCTCCGCCTGCTGATCCAGCAAGAGATGGTAGTCGCGGAAATGCGCTCCGCTCATGTGCCAGTGAAAATTCTTGGTCTTGAGGTAAAGGACGAAGACATCGGCCAGCAGGGCGTTGAGCACGCTGGAAAGATTCTTGACCTGCTCCGAGTCAAAACCGTCAGGGACGTTGACTTTGGCCGCTTTTGAATCGTCATGGGTATGTGTGGACATAGGGAAAACTCCTCTGCCGGGGAGGACGACCGGGACGTCCGGAATGGAGCGTCTGCGCCTGTTCCCCATGCAAGGAGTTGGATGCCAACGCGGAGGCGGAGTTTCCCAGGGGCATGAGGAGGGGAGCAAAATTGAACAGGCGCCAATCTCCCTGGAGACGGCGCCCGTTCGAGCTGGCGGTTCGAATGAGAAGGCTAGACTTTCACCTGGGGATGCGTCGCATAGTGCAGTAGCACGGCCACGGCGCAACTGGTGAGGCGGGTTTCCGCCGAGTCCGCCCGGCTGGTGAGGATGGTGGGAACGCGTGCGCCGAGAACGATCCCGGCCAGTTGCGCGCCTCCCAGGTATTCAAGCTGCTTGGCCAGCATGTTGCCGCTCTCCAGGTCAGGGACGACCAGGATGTCGGCCTGGCCGGTGACCGGCGAGACCAGTCCCTTGATCTTGGCGGCCTTGACGCTGACGGCGGTATCAAATGCAAGAGGCCCGTCGAGGATGCCGCCGACGATCTGGCCGCGGTCGGCCATCTTGCACAGAGCGGCTGCATCCAGCGTGGACTTGATCTTGGGATTGACGGTCTCGACGGCGGAGAGCAGCGCCACCTTTGGTTCGGGAATGCCCAGCGCGTGCGCCAGATCGATGGCGTTTTGCACAATGTGGATCTTGTCTTCGAGCTCGGGGGTGATGTTGATAGCCGCGTCGGTAATCATCAGGGTGCGCGCGTAGGCCGGCGTATCCATGATAAAAACATGGCTAATGCGGCGGGCGGTGCGCAACCCGGTATCGCGCGCCATGGCGGCTTTCATCAGCTCGTCGGTGTGCAAGCTGCCTTTCATCATGGCGAGGGCATTGCCGGAGCGGCACATGGCAACGCCCAACTCCGCTGCCTTGCTTTCCGTTTCAGCATGAAGAATCGGGTAGGCGCTGATGTCCAGGCCGATTTTGGCTGCCAGCTCCTTCATGGCGGCTTCGTCGCCGATCAGCGTAGGCTCGATGAGGCCCTCGACTGCCGCTTCAACCGTGCCCTTCATCGCTACATCCGACAGCGGCCAGACGACCGCCGTGGCGATGGCCGGAAGCTCTTTGCAGCGCTCGATGAATTTGTGGAAAACGTGGTAGTCGGCGGGATGGCCCACCAATGGGTCAACGGCAACGGCTTCAGCCAGCGGTGCAAGATCGCTCATGTAGATGTTCTCCTGGCCGGCACAGCGGCTTGCTGGCGAGCCTCACGCATTCATTCTCGCCCGGCAACGAGTGAGCGCCTGTGCTAAAGGTCACAGTCCGGGGCCGCGTGTCACATGGCGGGATGCTGGCAGGCCGCGACGGAAATGCCATGTAGAAGCACCGCCGTGAGCCAGTTTCTGAATTGACCCCGGAATGCAGGCTCGTGTCCAGGCAGCCAACGCCTGGGCAAGCGCTGCTCAGGGCGCCCACCACAAGAGAGTTGCCATTCGTCGCCGTAACGGCCTACGGCGACGAGCGGCATTGCCTGGATAGAGAGGAACGTCTATCGCCTGATGATTTTAGCCAGCCGGGGGTCCTGCCAGAGAGCGGAGAAATCCGGGTCGGAATACACCATGGCCAAATCGGGATAATGCTGCTCCTTGGCTCTGCCCAAATAATCCAGGGCTCCTTCGACGTTGCCGCGTTTCATATACGATTTTGCAATCATGTACGAAATGCGGGCGCGCTGCGCCGGCGTCATTACCTGGGCGATAACACCATCCCCACTGCTGGTGAGAACATCGGCATCAAGCTCCAGAGCGCGGGCGTATTCGGTCATGGCCCGATCTATCTGGCCCAGGCCTACCCAGGCTTCCGCAAGGTTGAGATGGATGGGCGCGCTCGACTCGTCCATCGCCAGTGCCTGTTTGAAGTAGGCGACGGCAGGCTTGTACTTCCTGTCCAAAAGGGCTACAGCTCCAAGGTTGTTCAGCGCGGAAGTGAGCTGTGGGTCGTACTTGAGCGCCTGCCCAAAGTATTTGCGCGCGGCTCCCCTCTCGCGCAGTTGCAGCTCGGTAACGCCCAGCTTGTTATAAAGCGCTGCATTCTGACGGTCGACGCGAAGGGCTGCAAAATAATAGGAAACGGCCTGTTGATTGTCGTTGTGAATGCGCGCCAGGTCTCCCTTCACCTCCGCCATCCTGGCACCCTCAAGCTTGTCCGTCTTGGCCGCGTCCGGGTTTGGGTCTGTCCTTCCGTACGGAGCCGCGCACATCAGCACGCTCGTCACCGCCAGCATCATTGCCAGTCTTCTCATGGAATCACCTCTCCTGCGTAGGGGCATTTCGCGGGAGGCGGTTGTTGCACTAGCCGGCCCCGGCGATCTGCTCCCTGTATCGATCCCAGTAGAGATCGCGCTTGGGCAGCCCGCAACGCTATACCTGCTACTTGCCCGCTGCGCCGGGGTTAAATCTCCCATTGGCGCAACAGAACTCGCGGCCCTTCTTCAACTTACGGCGGTTGCGCATACGGCGCGGAGTGGCTCGACGGCAGGGAAGCGGCAGAGGTTAATCGCCGTTACAGTCAAATTTCCCCCGACGCCTCAACCGTTAAACACTTCCCAGTGTAAGGATCGGGGAGCTATAGCATTACAATCAGTCCGAATATGGACGGGAATGGAAGCGATGGCGATTGAAAGCCCAGATTCGATCGATCTGGAACACCAGCGCGCGGAACTGGAGGCGGTGCTTCAGTCCGAGTATTTTACACGCGCGCCCATGCTCGCTCATCTGCTGTCGTTCCTATGCGAAAAGCTCTTTGCCGGGGAAGCCAACCAGATCAAGGAATATACCGTCGGAGTGGAGGTCTTCCATCGCGGATCGTCCTTCGATCAGGACTCCGACTCGATTGTGCGGGTCGAGGCCAATCGCTTGCGCAAGCGCCTGGCTGCGTACTACTCCGGCGCCGGCGTCTCAAATCGGCTCCGCATTATCATTCCGTTGGGACAATATGTTCCGGAGTTCAAATCTGCTACTCCACGACAGGGGGAAGGACCGTCGGCTCCAGGCGATCCCCCCGTGGCAAGCCAGTCCATAATCGAGCGCGCCGACGCCCTGCAAAGGGAACCGTGGTTTCATCTGTCCGGTCGCCGATCCTGGTGGCTTGTCGCCGCGCTCGCGCTTTTGGTTCTTGGTCTCGGTTGCGCCGTGCTTATCCTCAGGCAAATGAAGCAGACCCCACCGGCAGCGATATCGAATCAGCCTTCTGCCCCGTCCACGGAATCGCAGCTCGGGCCGCCAATGGGCGAGGAGGTTCGCATCCTGGCCGGCTCGGGGCGCAGCTTTGTGGATCATGCAGGCAAGTTGTGGAGCGCCGATGCGTGGTTTGATGGCGGCACGGCAGTGAAGAGTTCAGCGCAGCACATCTCGCGCACCCAGAATCCCGATTTCTACCGCAGCAGCAGGCAGGGACAATTTCGCTATGCGATTCCTCTGAAAACGGGCGTCTATGAACTGCGCCTGCACTTTGCCGAGACGGTCTATGACCCGGAGTCCACACCGACGGGCGGGGAAGGAAGCCGCCTCATGACCGTGCGCGCCAACGGCAGGACGCTGCTGACCCGCTTCGATATCGTTGCGGATGCCGGAGCCAGCCGCACCGCCGATGTGAAGGTCTTCACCGGCATTGCGCCGGCAACCGATGGGCTGCTGCATCTCGAGTTTTCAGGGGAGGACGGCAAGCAGGCCATCCTCTCAGCCATCGAGATTCTGCCCGGGTTCCGAGGACACATTCGGCCAGTGCGCATACTGGCTCGCCAAACGCCCTATTACTCCAACGATAGCCGCTGGTGGAGTCCGGACAGCTACTTTGAGGGCGGCCAGTTGGCTGCCTACACGACCCCGGTCAGTGGGACCGACGATCCTGAACTCTACGAAACCGAGCGCTGGGGAAACTTCTCCTATGCGATTCCTGTGACGCCGGGAAAATACTCCGTATCGCTGTATTTCGCGGTGCGCCACGGCGACTGGGATGAGTCTCCGTCCCCATCTGGCGAGACCAGGGCCTCGGTTGCCCATATATTCGATGTATCGTGCAATGGAATTGTGCTCCTCAAGAACTTCGACCTTCCCAGAGAGGCGCGTCAGACCGATGTGGTCATCCGCAAGGCCACAGACTTGGAGCCGAATGCCCAGGGCAAATTGCTTCTGAGTTTCGTTCCGGTGGAGGGCTATGCGACAGTGACCGGCATCGAGGTCCTTCCTCAGTGATCCTCCGCACTCGCCCCTTTCCCCGGCTGGCCCTCGGCTGATATGCTGTCCGGCGCGGGGAAAAGCGATTTATTCAGGGAGAGCAAGCGTATGTGGTTCCTTGGAATGGATGTGGGCACGGGCGGAACGCGGGCGGTGGTGGTGGATGGCGCAGGCAAGCTGATTGCCGGGGCATCGTGCGAGCATGAGCCGTTCAAGACGGCTCACCCTGGCTGGGCTGAGCAGGACCCCGAAGACTGGTGGCGTGCGGCGCAGGAGGCCATTCGCGGCGCCCTTGCCGCTGCGCCTGAGCCCAACGAGCCCATTGCTGCCATTGGCCTGACGGGCCAGATGCACGGCGCGGTGCTGCTCGACGAGAACGGCGCGGTGCTGCGACCGTCGCTGATCTGGTGCGATACGCGAACCCAGCCGGAGTGCGATTGGCTGACGGAGAAGATTGGCTATGAGCGGCTGATCGAGCTGACCTGCAACCCGGCGCTGCCTAACTTCACCCTCACTAAGGTGCTTTGGGTCAAGGAGCATGAGCCGGAGATTTTTGCCAAGATCCGCCATATTCTGTGCCCCAAGGACTATGTGCGCTACCGGCTGACGGGTGAGTATGCGATCGACGTGCAGGAGGCTTCAGGAACGCTGCTGCTGGACGTGACGCATCGGCGCTGGTCCAGGGAAGTGGCTGAGGCGGCGGAGATACCCGAGAGCTGGCTGCCCAGGGTCTATGAGTCGCCTGAAGTCTGCGCCCGCATCAGCGAAGCTGCGGCAGGACTCACCGGGCTGGCTGCAGGGACGCCCGTGGTTGCTGGCGCGGGCGACCAGGGAGCGGGCGCTGTGGGCATGGGGATTCTGCAGCCGGGTTCGGTTTCAGCCACGATCGGTACTTCGGGAGTGGTTTTTGCCGCCACGGCAGCCCCAACCAAGGACCCCAAGGGCCGGTTGCACACCTTCTGCCACGCGGTTCCGGGGCTGTGGCACGTGATGGGCGTAACGCAGTCGGCGGGTTTGAGCTTTAGCTGGCTCAAGGAGACGTTCTTCGCCGGCCAGGATTATGACGGCCTGACCGCGGCAGCCGCGAAGATTCCGGCTGGCAGCGAAGGCCTGGAGTGGGCGCCCTACCTGCTCGGCGAGCGCACGCCGCACCTTGATCCTGAAGTGAGAGCGGCCTTTGCCGGCATCTCGACCGTCCATACCGCGGCCCATTTTGTCCGCGCCGTGCTTGAAGGCGTGGCCTATTCGCTCGAAGACACATTTTCACTTTTCGCCGAGTTGGGAATCCCCGTCAGCGCCATTCGGTTGGGCGGCGGCGGTGCGCGCGGGCCTCTGTGGCGCAAGATTCAGGCTGGAATTTACGGGCAAGCCGTCGAGGTGCTCAGGGCCGAGGAAGGCGGCGCCTTTGGATCGGCGTTGATGGCCGGAGTGGGTGCGGGCCACTGGGCCAACCTGGACGAAGCTTGCGGCCAGGCGATTGAGGTTGCCCAGCGCATCGAGCCGGATGCAGGCGATTTGGCCGTTTACAAGGCTGGATATGCAAAGTGGCGGAGGCTGTATCCGGCGCTGAAGAGTTTGCGGTAGGGGATTGAGGGCTTGGCTGGATTCGCTGTCGGAAATTCAGCCAATCTGGCTTTTGCTATACGTGTCAAACAGCTCTTCCTGAAGCGCGCGGGAGGCCCGAAATCCCAACTGCCGAAGCTGGTCGAAAGCAGTTGGAAAGTAGAGATGACCACGCAAAGATGCCTGCAACAGAACGGCAACGGTTCCTCTGGCTGCGATCTGCCGCGACTGTGCTTCTCTACGCCCCGCTAAATCATCGAGTAGCAATGCATCGGCATGAGTGTCCAGCGCCAAACTGATCGCTTCACGTTCGCCCTCGCCCAAAGAAGGGTCAAGCCCGGTTGCGATCCGGCCTGCCTCAACGCATTCCAGCCAGGGAGGCGGTGAATTTGAAAATGCCTGGACCTCTTCCGGCGCTCGCGGGTGCTGCATCTCCGCCAGCACTGCCTTGGGAACAATGACCCTGCCAAAAAGTTCGGGAAGAATCCAGACATAACCAGAGCGGATGAGGTAGTTGAGCGGGCTGGTGTCGGCAACGACGATCATGCGATCTTGCGCTTGGGCCGTGCGCCCAGCAGATCATCCAGGCCAGCCATATCTTCGCGCAGATCGTTGACCGAATAGTCATAGATTTCATACCGCTGCAGGAAAGGATCGACCTCCATGCGTGTGGCAAAGCCGAGAAGCTGGCGCACCTGCTCCATGGTGAGCCGGCGCTCACGGTAGGAGGCTGCTACCGAATCCTCAAGCAACCGCCGCCCCGCGTTTGTACCCTCGGGCACGATGTAGCGGACAAACTGATCGGGAATGTCGACGGTGACCTGCATAGAAAGATTGTAGCGCGAATCGATCTACTCGCGGAGCCAACCCTCTCGATTAGCCGGCGTACACCACCGGCGGTGATACGCTAGGCTGACAGGCGAATCAAGGTCGTCGAGGTTGAGCCGATGCGCATTCATGTTGCTGTTGCTCCTTTGGTCCTGTTGTCGGTCGCAGCAGGCGTGCTTGCTCAATCTACCTCCACGCCTGCGTGCGATGACCTGCAGCTGATACCCGCGCCGCGGGAGTGCCATGCGGTGGCGGCGATTCCGATTGGGGGCTTCGGCTTCTTTGTCTCCGCGGACAAGAATGCGGACGATGCTTTTACGGCCGAGGACATGATCGAGCAAAGTCTCGGCAAGAGAACCGTGCACGACGATGCTCCCTACATCCGGCTTGAGAGGGCGGAGTCGCCTGAAGCGCAGGCGCTGCTTGCTGGCCATCATTTGAAATTCGATCCGGCGATGCACGACGAAGGGTACGTGATTGTGCCTGATGGTCAGGGCGGCCTGGCGGTCATCGCGGAGACTTCAGCAGGCATTTTCTATGGCGCGCAGACTGTGAAGCAGTTGCTGCGCGGCAGGGGCAAGGACGCCGTGCTACTTGTGCCCACCTTGCGCGACTGGCCGGCGATGGCGCATCGCGGGCTTTCCGACGACTGGTCGCGGGGACCGCTGCCTGCCATGGATTTTCTCAAGCGCGAAATTCGCACGCTGGCGGCCTACAAGGTCAATATTTTTTCGCCCTACTTTGAGCACACCTTTGCTTACGAGAGCTCGCCGGTGGCGGCCTTTCCTGGCGGGGCCATGACCCCGGACGAGGCGCGCGAACTGGTGGAGTACGCGGCTCAATACCACATCACCGTAATCCCCGAGCAGGAGTCGTTCGGGCACCTGCACCACGTACTGAAGTTCGAGCAGTTTTCGGGGCTTGGCGAGACCCCGCACGGCTCAGTGCTGGCGCCTGGCGATCCTGGTACCCTCCCGCTCATTGCCAGTTGGTTTGCGGAACTGGCCAAGGTGTTTCCGGGGCCTTATGCGCACATCGGAGCCGATGAGACCTTCGAATTGGGACTGGGGAAGACACGGGACGAAGTGAAGCAGCGCGGGCTGGGCGCGGTTTACCTGGACTTTCTCACGCAAATCCATACCACGCTCGAGCCCAACCACAAGCAACTGCTGTTCTGGGGAGACATTGCGGTCAACTCGCCGGACCTGGTGGGCACGCTGCCCAAGGACATGATCGCCGTGCCCTGGCGCTACGGAGCCGAGCCGGACTTTACGCCGCTGATACTGCCCTTCACCAAGGCCGGGCTGGAGACCTGGGTGGCGCCGGGCGTAAGCAACTGGAACCGCCTCTACCCCAACAACAATGAGGCTCTGGGCAACATTCGCGCCTTTGTGCGCGACGGCCAGAAGCTGGGTGCGAAGGGAATGCTCAACACCGTTTGGAATGACGACGGCGAGGGCATCTTCGACGAGAACTGGTTCGGCGTGCTGTTTGGCGCGGCGGCCGGTTGGCAGCCAGGCGAGAGCTCTGAAGATGTCTTTACGGCTTCGTACGGGCTTGCATTTCATGGCGACGCGACTGGCAAAGTGAGTCAAGCCCAACAGGAGCTGATGGCCGCGCACACGTTGTTCAACAAGGCTGGGCTTGGGGACGCTCAAGACAAATACTTCTGGGTCGATCCCTTCTCCGCGGAGGGCCAGCGCGTGGCCGTCAAGCTGCGGCCCGTGATGAGCGAGTTGCGCCTCCACGCCGAGCGCGCCATTGCGCTGATTGCCGAGGCGCGGGCCGCGGCCCGGCTTGACAAGGGCAGACTCGAAAACCCGGAAGCTCTGGACGCGCTCGAACTGGGTGCGCGGCGCATCGACTTTGTGGGTCTCAAGTTCCAGGCCAGCGATGAGTCCGCCGCGCTTTACGGGCAGGCGCAAGCGTTGGCCGGCGACAAGAGCCGTTGGAGCGAGGTGGGAGAGAGACTGGGGACCATCGGCTCGATCAACGGCCGGCTCGAGGATATTCGCGACGGCTACACGCAGTTGGGCGAGCTGTACAAGCAAGCCTGGTTGCGCGATAACCGTCCCTACTGGCTCCAGAACAATCTGACTCACTACGATGTTGCGGCACAACTGTGGGTTGGCCGCGGTGAGCACTGGAACCTGGTGCAGCATCAGTGGTGGGATACGCATACGCTGCCGACGGCGGCCGAGGCCGGATTGCCGGAGCCCGCGCAGGATCCAGAGCAGGTTAATAAGCAACAAAAGCCTGAGAAGCAAGGCAATAAGATATGGGACATATTCAAGAAGCAATAGGGACTGCTCATTGAAAGTCCGCGAACATGAAGCCATCGCGATTGACGATTTCTCCCGGTTCGAGGCTTAGCGGAGCCGAGAACATGGGCCCAGCGTAGACGCAGGTGTGAAACTCGCCGCGCTCGCCGCAGGGGTCTGTTTCCGGCGGCAAATCCTGTAGCAGGGCAGCGTCGAACTCGCGGCCGGCGAAGGAGCCCGGCAACTGCTTCGTGTCCACGCAAGACAGCCTGGCGCGCAGGCCGCCGGCAATCATTGCGCGCGCCAACTCGCCGGTTGGAATCTCCCAGAGTGGAAACAAGGGTTCCAGGCCAGTCGGCTTGAGCTGCGTCTCGCGATAAGCGCGGACGTCCTGCAAAAAGAGATCGCCAAACGCAACGGCGTCGATGTGCTCATCGACGGCGCGCTTGCAGACTTCAGTCATTCTCTGCTCATAGATTTCGTTCGAGCATGGCCAAGGCAGCGGCACAATCCACAGCGGCAACTGTGCGGCTTCGGCCTGAGCTTCGAGGACCGAACGGCGTGTGCCGTGCATTGCGACACGCTGAAATTCGGAGTTCAGCGTGGTCAGCAGGCCAACCAACTCAATGCCGGGATTCCGGCGCAAGAGGTGCAGCGTCCATGCGCTGTCTTTACCGCTGCTCCACGACAAGAGGACTCGCTTCATATTGCAATCATAAGAGCTACTTGCAAAATTCGACGTCGGGAACGTTTGAAGTGTCAGGGCACGACTTGAGTCGTGCCGCAAAAATCCAAATAGGATTCCGGCTTTAGCCGCTGCGGAATTGCAAACAATTGAAAACAAAGAGACGCAGGGGCTAAAGCCCAACATCTTCCTGCTGAACTGGCGGCACGACTGAAGTCGTGCCCTGACGCTTCTTGCCCTCTCCGTGGAATTTTGCAAGTGGCTCATAAAGCTGGGATTGGACAGCCTGGATCATCTGGATCATAATGATCATATCGATGATTATGGTTGGAGGGTACGATGATATCCGAAGTCAGCGCAGTCAACTTTCGCCAGAATCTGGGCGAGATGCTGAACCAGGTGCAGTATCGGAACGACAGCATCGTGATCAACAAAGACGGCAAGCCGGTGGCTGCGCTCGTGGATGCTGAGTTGTTCGCCAGGATTCGCCGGATGCGCGACCGCTTCGATGCCTTGAGCGGCAAGGTGGCCGAGGACTGGACGGATGTGCCGGCCGATGAGGGTATCGCGGAGATCGACGCGGCCGTGGCGCTCGAACGGCGGCGCTGATTGGCCGGGCTACGCGTGGTTCTGGATACCAACGTACTGGTGTCGGGGCTGGCCTATCCGGGCAGTGTGCCGGGGCGCATTGTGGGTGCGTGGCGACGCGGTGGTCTCGACGTGGTGCTGTCCAAGTACATTCTGGACGAGATGGTCCGTGTGCTGCCGAAGCTCTCGAGTAACAAGCGGAGTCCCGCGGAGATCCGCGACCTCGCCGACAGCTTCCTGTTTACGGCCGAGATTTTCGAGCCGAGTGGAGAAATGGACGCGACACTGCGCGACAAGGCAGACCAGCCGGTACTTGGAACGCTGCTTGCGGCGAAGGCAGACTATCTGATTACCGGTGATAAGGACTTGCTTGCGCTGGCTGGAAAGTACCCAATTGTTACCCCGGCCGTTTTTTGGGAGCGGCATGGAGGTTAGCACATCCGACTGGCGCATTCTCTCCGGCGAGCAACTTCGGGTCAAGCGGCTCCCCGAGTCTTTAAGGTTGTCTGCCGGCTGGATTCCATGGCGTGGCGCAGAAGCAGGTTGGCCTTTGTCTGATAGCCGCGCCCATAGCTCTTCAGCCAATCGATGACGTCTTCGTCCAGCCTGATGGTTACCGGGCGTTTAACCGGCCGGTAGAAGAGGCCAACTTCCGCATCGGCCCAGTCCAGGACCTCAGGCATGTCGGAGAAATCAATCGTAGCGTCGGTCTTGGCGGCGATGGTGGCTATGTCCCGCTTGAGCGCGGCTGCGAGCTTCTTCATGGGACTGAGTTTACTGGTTGTACGTACAAATGTAAATGGGAGATGTTGGAGTCATTGCTTCCCCACGTCTCAGAAGCGAGACCTGGGGCGCCCGGCACCCGGCCGACGTTAGAATGTCTTGGTCGCTGGTCGGGATCGCTGGCGCGCCGGATAGAACGCGTCGGCAGAATGGGAGGTGTGATTTGTTGAAACATGGATTGGTGTTTGTCGAAATGCCGGACGGTGTGCCGCTCCAAGTGTGGCTGCTCAAGATGAGGATGTTCAAGTATGAGGGTGAAGGAGAGTTTAATCAAGCAATGCTCTACTTCGACGAGGCAGAGGCTCGGGATGTCGCTGCGAAGCTTGCAGGGGGAGAGGACGTATTAGCGGGGACATTTACTGTCCTCGGGCCGTATAATCTGGATTGAGCACATCCCGTAGGAGACCGCGATAGTTAAGTCATCCTTCCCACGCGCGGCAGCGACAGCGGCGAGCTTTACGACAAAGGTGCTGGCTAAGCACGAGTGTTCAAGATTATTGGTCCAACACAAATTCTCTCAGCCAAATAGCTCTTCAAACACATGGGCGTCGTATAACTTGAGCCGATCAGCAAACTCATTCACGTAAAACATATCTGGTGAGAAGCGTTGCGCGCGCACGCGGATCTGGAATTTAGGGTTGGACTTATCGAGGTCGAAGAGGACCAGTCCTACTCCAAATAACATGCACAAGGACTCGAGACGGCTCAGATCTTCATCCATTAGTTTTGTTGGCATGGCGACGTAAGTCTTCGAAGAGAAAAGACGATAAGCAATCGCTTGCCCGAAGGCAACAACGGGTGCATGGGGGTCGATCTTTATCTCTGCCGACACTATCTCCAGCGGGAACTTAATTAGATTGCCCGCAAGGGGCTTGTAGACGCCAATTACGTCAGGCGTTCCCCATTTGGACTTCATTATCGAACCGCCGAGGGGAGCCACATCCGTCACCTCGTCCAGATCATTCTTTAGCCATTGCGCGAAAGGTTCATAGAACTCCGATTCGAGAACCTTTTGACCTGTCGGTGCAACCTGCTCGGTGTCGCCGACTACCACGCTCTCATCGCCTGCGCAATTGACGGGCTTGAACAGGCCGCGACTCGGCTTAGCGATTTCCTTTGGGAAGATCTCCTGCAGATTCCAGATCGCGTTATGAATCGTGTTTCCTGGCGTCTCTGGGCTCTCGGCGCTGATTTGGGCTCGGAGGGCGGTATACCGAATACCTTCTGGGTTCTCAGCAATGACCGCCTTCGCCCGCTTTCGGAGCTCTTGAATGCTTTGTTTTGGCATGGCAGTATCCTACCATCGTCTTGCTTTGAAGAGTGTGCCCTCGGGCCGCCCGGTTGCCTATTACAAAAAGGATGGGCCTACCCCCGTTGAAGGCTGCAGGCCGCTGGGTCGCTTCGTTTCTAGGTTAGTTCAACGTCAAATCCGCGTGCAGCGGGGTGTTTTCGCTGGAGTCGCCTACACGGATGACGAACTTGCCGGGATCGATCGTCCACTTGTGTGCGGCCAAGTCCCAGTAGCTGAAGGCGCGGGAGTCGAGGGTGAGGGACACGTGTTTGGTTTCCCCGGGTGTAAGACGGACTTTTTCAAAGCCCTTTAGTTCACGCTCGGGACGTGTACTTTTGGCGGATGGGTCGGAGACGTACAGTTGTGCAACCTCGGCGCCGGCAACGCTGCCGGAGTTGGTTACGTCGAAGGTGACTTGAACCGTCGACCGTGAGGCGGCGGTCGCGGGCACTTGCAGGTTGGCGAAGTTGAACGTGGTGTAGCTGAGCCCGAAGCCGAAGGGGAAGAGCGGATGCTTTCCGATGGTGGTCCAGTAGCGATAGCCGACCATCAGGCCGTCGGCGTACTTCACGTGGGGAATGACATAGTCCACTTTGCGGCCGTCGGTTTCGGTCACGTTCAGCGCGGTGTCGGCGCCCTTGACCGGATAGTAATAGGCGGCTGAAGGATTCTCGTCCCAACTGCGGTCGAAGCTGACCGGTAGCTTGCCCTCGGGGTTGTGCTTGCCGAAGAGAACCTCTGCGATG
>Ga0224555_1000752_pt1 | contig 49309 bp, 42 predicted proteins | sample 714S23034metaG_FD_180687 | JGI IMG/M metagenome (GOLD analysis project Ga0224555, IMG submission 180687) | Peat soil microbial communities from Stordalen Mire, Sweden - 717 S2 30-34 | ecosystem: Environmental > Terrestrial > Soil > Wetlands > Peat | place: Sweden: Norrbotten County, Stordalen...
GGGCCCGTTTGCCCTGGCAGGTCTTTACCCAGTTGATGCAGTGGGCCTTGCGTCCGCTGGTGCGGCGGCGTCACCCCGAAGCCTTCTGGCGCGGCTGGCGTCTGATGGCCACCGACGGCACGCAACTCGCTTGCCCTGCTTCAGCCGTTCGTCGTCCATCACGAAACCCTTGATAAGGAACTCCCGCAACGTTTTGGTGGCCCAGATGCGGAACCGCGTGGCCTGATAGCTGTTCACCCGGTAGCCGACGGCGATGATGGCGTCGAGATTGTAGAAGCGGGTCTGGTAGTTTTTGGTGTCAGCGGCAGTTGTTTCCAAAATGGAAATAACTGAAGCCTCCACCAGTTCGCCCGAATCGAAAATATTCTTCAGATGCTTGTTGATGGCCGGCACTTTGACCCCGAACAACTCCGCCATCGCCTTTTGGGTCAGCCACACCGTCTCGGCCTTGAAAAACACGTCCACCTTCACCGCCCCGTCCGGCGCGGTGTAAAGCAGAAACTGATTCTGGCCGCTCAAAGGCTCGTCACTCATAGATGTCTTTTCCCATGCGGTTTGCAGCCAGCGTAGCGGACCGGGCGGCGATTGCAAAGGGCAGATTGGCGGGGGAGATTTCACAACCCAGGACATGCTTTTGCTTGCTTTGGCCGTCGTGAATGCCCTAAAGTCGCCTCGGCTCGAAACGTGTCTCATTATGAAGTTGATTAACAGCCGGTTGGCTGCGTGTTTGATTGGCGCGGTTTTGCCGTCGTTGACGCTTGTCGTGAACGGCCAAAACGCGGCTTCCGAGTCCAATGCACCCAACGAAGCCAGACTGTTGATGGCGTCGGGCGCCGTCGAGGTGGCTCCGGCGGGGGCTTCGAGCTTTGCCGCCGCCAAGGCCAGCCAGGTTCTGCGCCCGGGCGACCAGGTCCGCACCGGTAAAAACAGCCGGGCCACCATCCGGCTGTCCAACTTAAGCGTCATTCGGTTGTACGAATTGACCACCATGTCCATCAAGCTCCCCACCAAGGCGGAACAAAGCTCGGCCATTGAGGTCAAATCCGGGGCGACCTACTTCTTTAACCGGGACAAACCCAACGAGACGCAGTTCGAAACGCCCTCCTCCTCGGGAGCCATTCGGGGAACCGAGTTTACGCTTGCGGTGGATGCCAGCGGGCGCACGGACCTGGCCTTGCTGGATGGCTTGGTGAACCTGAGCAACGCCCAAGGCGCGATTCAATTGGGCACGGGAGAACGGGCCGTGGTTGAGAAGAATCAGGCGCCCCAAAAGTCGCCGCTCCTCAACGCCATCAACATCATCCAATGGACTCTTTATTACCCCGCCATTTTGGACGTGGATGAATTGGAATTAAGCGCCGAAGCCAGACAAGCCCTGGCCGGTTCGCTGTCGGCTTATGGCCGCGGCGATCTGCTTGCGGCGCTGGCCCAATACCCGGATGGCCGCGAAACGGCCTCGGAATCCGAGCGCGTTTATAGAGCCGCGCTGCTGCTGGCCGGCGGGAACGTGGATGGGGCGCAGGAGTTGCTGGGCCGGCCGTTCCAGGAAACGCGCGCGGCGGCCCTGGCCGGGGCCTTGAAGGAGATGATCGCCGCGATCAAGGGGCAGCCTTGGAATCACCCCGCCCCGCGCACGCTGGCCACCGAATGGATGGCCGGCTCGTACCAGGCCCAGTCGCAGCGCGACCTGGAGAAGGCACGCGGCATGGCGTTGAGCGCGGCGGCCAAAGCGCCCGGCTTCGGGTTTGCCCAGGAGCGCGTGGCCGAAATGGAGTTCAGTTTCGGGCACACGGACGCGGCGCTGGGGGCGTTGAAAAAGAGCCTGCAAATTTCGCCGCGCAACGCGCAGAGCCTGGCCTTGAATGGTTTCGCCTTGAGCGCGCAAAACAAGATCGCGGCGGCGGAAACGTGCTTTGAGGAAGCCATCAAGACCGACGGCGCGCTGGCCAACGGCTGGCTTGGCCGCGGCTTGGTGCGCATTCGCCACAACCAGGTCGAGGCTGGCCGGAAGGATTTGGAGACGGCGGCGGCGCTGGAACCCAACCGGGCCTTCTTGCGCAGTTACCTGGGCAAGGCCTGGAGCATGGACAAGCCTTTCCAATATACCTGGAACACCCATCTGGCGACCAACGAACTGGCGCTGGCCATGCGCCTGGACCCGAACGACCCGACGGCCTGGCTTTACTCCGCCTTGCTCAACGATCAGCGCAACTCCATCAACCAGGCCATTGACGACCTGGAGCATTCGGCGGTCCTGAACGACAACCGGGCGGTGTTCCGTTCCAAGTTTTCGCTCGACCAGGATTCGGCGGTGCGGAGCGCGAATCTGGCCCTCATCTACCAGGACGCCGGCTTGAGCGACGTGGCCACGCGCGAAGCCACCAAGGCCGTGGAAAATGATTACGCCAATTATTCCTCCCATTTGTTCCTTTCGGAAACGTACGACGCGCTGCGGGACCCCAAGGACGCCAACCTGCGCTACCAGACGCCGTGGGAGGATGAATTGCTGGTGGCCAACCTGCTGGCGCCCGTCGGCGCGGGGGCGCTGTCGCAAAATGTGTCGCAGCAGGAATACTCGAAACTGTTTGCCTCCGACGGCGCGGGGATCAGCTCGCAAACGACCTATTTCAGCCGCGGCACCTGGACGGAGAACACGTCCCAATTCGGCACGGCGGGCAACTTCGCCTATTCCCTGGACGCCTATTACCTGACCGACCCGGGCTGGCGGCCCAACAACGACATCGCCAACTCGGATTTTGACGTCAAGCTCAAGTACCAAATCACCCCCAAGGACACCGTGTTCGCGGAAGTGGAACGGACGGAGTTGGACGCCGGGGACGTGCTGGAGCATTACAACTACAATACGCCCGAAGCGATCATTCCGGGCGGGGCGCGGCCCGGGTACGATCCCAGGTTGCGGGAGCAGGAGTTTGAGGACCCGAATGTTCTGGCGGGTTATCATCGGGATTGGGGCACGGGCAATCACGACCTGGTTCTTTATCGCCAATTGCAGGACCGATTCATCGCCTACGACGGCCAGTATCTCTCTCCGTTGGTGGCCGCCAGCACGCCTCCCGTCGTCTCGGCCGCTCCCTCCGGCGGCGCCGTGAGCACGCTCTCGCGCACGCTGAGTTTAAACTCCATCGAGGCCCAGCACATTTATCAGAGCGACTGGCAATCCTTGATTATCGGCGGACGCTATCAGCACGAAGGCATGGATTCGTCCAGCGCCCTGGCGCAGGATTTCACTGCCACGCCGCTGCCGGCACTGGCGCAAACGCGAAGCGATTTTGAACGCGCCAGCGGCTATGGTTACTATCAATTGAAGCCCTTTGATTCGCTGCGGCTGACCGCCGGCGGCGCGTATGACTGGGAACGATTCCCGCTGGATGTCAACGGGCCGCCGCTCTCCAGCCAGGAGGATAAGCGGGGCAGGCTTTCGCCCAAAGCCGGGGTGGATTGGACGGCGCCGGACGGCACGCGCCTGCGGGCCGATTACACCCGCTCCATGAGCGGCCTGCTCAACGACAGCAGCACCTTGATCGAGCCGAGCCAAGTGGCCGGCTTCAATCAGGCCTTTCGCAGTCTCATTCCCGAATCGGCTGGCTTTGGCACTCCTCCCGCCACGCGCTTTGAGACTTGGGGGCTGGGCGTGGATCACAAATTCCCGACCGGAACTTATGTTGATGTCGAAGGGCAATTGCTCACCTCGCGGGGCAATCAACTCATCGGCGCGTGGTCCAGCGGGCAAATTCCGTTTCCCACCGGGGTTTCGGATTTGCCCCAAACGCAGTATTTTCAGGAGAAGGACGCTTTTGCCAGCGTCAGCCAGTTGATCGGCAAGGAATTGGCCGTCGGCGCGCGCTACACTTTAACGTCGGTGGACCTGACCTCGCGCGTCGCCGTGCCGCCAACGACCAGCGACCCTTATCTTTACAACCTGCACGAGAACTCGACGTTGAACGAGGTCAGCCTGTTCGCCAACTTTGCCGTGCCGTGCGGATTTTTCAGCCAGGTGCAGGCCAATTATTGGCATCAATTCAACGCCCTGGCGGGCGAAGGGGACGACGGCTTCTGGCAGGTGAATTTTTTGGCCGGCTACCGTTTCCCGCAACGGCACATCGAAGTGTCGGTCGGCGTGCTCAACATCGGCAACCAGGATTATCATATTGACCCGGTGACGTACTTCCTGGAGCAGGCCCACAACCGGACCTTTGCCGCCAGCTTGAAATTTAATTTCTAAGAAGGAGCCGCCGGGCTAGAATTCGAGTTGCCGTGCCTGACAAACGAAAAAGAAGTGGGACCAACCTCGCTGAGATATGGGGCAACTTCTGGACGAAGGCACCCGGCATGTTGGGCGGCATTGTTCTCACCACCGGGTTGGGATTAGTGCTGTTGGTGACCCCGTTAGGCGACCAATTCAGGTTTAAAAGCTACGATCTGCCGTTCATCGTTCGACCCATGATGTACCCACAAGAGGCCGTCATGGTCTATCAAGACGACTCGTCCTACGAGCATCTTCAGCGAAAATATACCGAGCCTTGGGATCGCGCCGATTTTGCGTTATTGCTTAAACGATTGGCCACCGAGCACGCGAAAGTGGCCGTGTTTGATATTGTTTTCAGCGACAAGAAGAATGAGGCCACCGACCAACAATTTGCGGACGCCATGCGCGAATTTGGAAGCGCCATCATCGCGTGCGACTGGACGATAGAATACTACGGGGGCAAAGGGAAGAAGGCGGCCGGAAAGAAATTTGTCCTTCCCTTGCGATTGTTCAATGAAAGCGCAGCGGACACCTGCGCCGATGCGTTATTTCCAGACGCGGGAGAGTATCTGCGAAGGTACAGGCCAACTCTTAAGACCGAAGGCGAAAACACCAACACGGAAGCCTGGGTCGCGGCCATGCTGTTCAAGCCTTCCTTCAACGAAAGCAATAGTTTGAAGACCAACTCGTTTTGGATTAATTACTACGGGACTGACTTGGATTTGCCATCCGTCAGTCTCTACAAGGCAATTGCGGATCATGATCCCGACGTCCCTCCGGGATATTTCAGCAATAAAGTCGTCTTTGTTGGCGCAAAAATTTTAACCCACCTGGCGACGGAGCGCAAGGACGAATACTCGACGCCGTTTTCCTACAGGGATGAAAACAAGTGGATGACTGGAGTTGCGATTCACGCGACGGCGTTCCTCAATCTAATTCGCGGCGATTACTTGCGAGAATTTCCACCGTGGGCCAATCGCACCTTAATTGTTGCCGTCGGCCTTCTGTTCGGCGGCGGCTTGATGCTCTGCCGTCCCCTCTCAGCGGTCGTCATTGGATTGCTTGCCACTCTGCCGATCATCTCAGCCGATTATTACGCCTTTGACCGATATTATTACTGGTTTCCATGGCTTATCGTCGTGGTCGTGCAAATCCCGGCCGCCATCGTGTGGGCTGTCACTTACAATTCGATTCGCCTCCACGTCGAGAGGCGGCTCTTCGAGCAATCCCTGGGGCTTTATTTGTCCCCCAAGCTGGTCAAGAAATTCGCCGACAACCCCGAACTCAGGAAGCCCGGCGCAAAGAAACAACTGCTGACCATCCTTTTCACTGACATTGCCAGCTTCACCAGCATTTCCGAAGGCATGGATCCCGATGATCTGGCGCGCGCCATGAACGCCTACTTCCAAACGGCCGTCAATGATTGCATTTTCGCCACCGAAGGCACTATTGTCAAGTATATCGGCGACGCCATCTTCGCCTTCTGGAACGCGCCCGACGAACAGAAAGACCATGCCTTCCGCGGGTGCGAGGCGGCCTTGCGCTTTTGCGCGCTCCCTCCGCAGAAGGTCAACGGAAGCGAATTAATCACCCGCCTCGGTTTGCACACCGGCGAGGCCAACGTGGGCAATTTCGGCAGCGACGAACGCTTTGACTACACTGCCCTGGGCGAAAACATCAACCTCGCCTCGCGCATGGAGGGGTTGAACAAGTACATGGGCACGCGCGTGCTCCTGACGGGCGAGACGCAGAGGGAGGTCGGGGGGCGCGTGGTCACGCGCTTTCTGGGGCTGTTTCGGCTCAAGGGCTTCGAGAAGGCGGTCGAGGTTTATGAATTGATCGCCTCCCCGGAACATGAAGCTGAATCGCGTCCGTTGCGCGAGCGCTTCGCCGCCGCGCTGGAAAAGCTTGCCAAAAGGGATTTTGCCGGCGCGGAGGAAGCCTTCCGCCGCGTCCAGGAAATCAGCCCGCACGACGGCCCGGCCAAATTTTACCTGGAACATATCGAGGAACTGCGCGAGGCCGATTTGCCGCCGGAGTGGAAAGGCGAAATCACCCTCAAGGACAAATGAGCTTCCTCCTTCCTCCTTCCGCCTTCCTCCTTTCCCCTAAAAGACCGTCAAGCCCAGCACGGCCACGAAAAGTCCAAAGGCGAAGCGCACGCCGCTGGTGACGCGGATGCGGGCGTCGCTGGCCGTGCCCCAATAAACCAAATCGCGCAGGCGCCAGGGCGAGATGGTGAACCACATCCCGGCCAGCACCAGGAGATAGGCCCAAACGGCGATCACCAGCCGCCATTCGCTCACCGCCCACCGTTCCGTATCCACCATCAGCTTGCCCAAGAGCAGGAGCAGAATGGACAATCCGCGCACCGCCAGAAAATCCCGCACGAAAAAGCACGTCCCCAGCCCGACGCCAATGAACAGGGTGAAGAGAAGCGGTTTGAGCGATTCAAAATCGGCCAGGGATTCATGGTTGACGTTCCAGATAAACCACACCGTCCCGGCCAGGGTCAGGACGTAACCGACGGGAAGGGAGCGCGGGAATTTCCGCGCGCCGGCGCCGAAGCGGGCGGGAAAGAGCAGCCCGAATAAATTGAGGGCGGCAAAAGCAAGCCCCAGACAGATGGACAAAGTTGACAGTTTAAGAGCCATGATCGCCCGCAAAGGGAACACGAAAAATCGCCGCCGCGCAACAAGGAAAAATCACTGGGTGGAAATCACCATGTATTTGTTGACCGTGCTCAACGACCCCTTGCTCAGGTCAATTGGTTTGTTCGGTCCGAACGACCAGACAACAGCGTGGCCCGGAGTAAGGAGAGTCAAATTCTGGTTAGTATGTTGAGCCGAATACATCATATTCAGATACCGGTCGAAAACTCTGTTGTCACCGCTCAGGTCGAGCGTCACCATGTAAGGCATACCCCAGGGGTCGCGCAAGATATCATCCGAGCCAATCCCGGGGGCGTTGGTGGTTGGCGCCGCCTTGGCCTGAAAGAAGGCTGTTTGTTGGGGATTATAAATATGCCCAATAATTTGACTGCCATTGGTACCGAGCTCGGGGTAATAGGAATCATCCCGCAGAATCGCGATCACCTCGGAATTGTTGTTTTGATACTCATTTTTATTACCTACATTGATGATGCCTGCGGATGTTGGGTCGTTGTTAATCGTATTCGCGATGTTCACAATCGAGCTGCCGTTGGTGGTCCAGGCCGTCCCAAAGATAAAATCATTGGTGGTGCCTGCCACCGCGTTCGCCGCATTGGTGGAGGCCGGCAGGCGGCTGTAGGTGGAGTAGTACTGCTCAATGGCGCCGACCAACCCGACTTCCTCAGCTTGACAAACCTTTCGTTGCGCCTGGATTTTGCCTCTGCCCAAGGCGGGCAGCAGCAACCCGGCCAGGATGCCAATGATGGCAATGACCACCAGCAATTCGATCAGTGTGAAAGCCTTGCGCAGGTCGCGCGGCGCGGGAATGTTTCTCGTAATCATAGCTTTTCCTTACTTTAATGGCTAATTCCGCCTTGTCAAAATCTTCCTCCTTTTTGCGATGGTGCGCGATACAGGGCTTGAACCTGTGACCCCCACCGTGTCAAGGTGATGCTCTACCACTGAGCTAACCGCGCCTCGCCTGCCTCCAACGTAGGCGCGCCCCGCCCTTCTGGCAAGCAAAAAAACACGGCCGTCGTAAACCGGCGACCGGTAGTCACAGAGGGGGACCCTGTCGGCGCGCGCCCGTCCCCGGGCGCAGCCATGTCCGAACTCATGCCGCGCCCGGTAAAACCCGACCCTGCCGAATCTTTGAATATTTCTGCGCCCGGGGACGGGCGCGCTCCCACGAACTTAAACAGCCGGAATCCGCGACCGGATGCGCGCGATGGCCCACCGGGCGTGTTCCGCCACCAGGGGTTCGGCGTCCGCAGCGGCCCGTTCCAGCGCCGGCAGGGCCGCTTCATCCCCGATGTTTCCCAAGGCCACGCAGACGTTTCGGAGCAAGCCGCGCCGTTTGGCCCGCCGGATGGGGGTCCCGGCGAAACGCCACTCAAAGGACGCTTCGTCCAGCGAGAGCAGTTCCATCAAATCCGGCGCGGCCAGGTCCGGGCGGTAATGCGGACGCATCATCGCTCCCTGGTGGGCAAAACGGTTCCAGGGACAGACGGCCAGGCAATCGTCGCAACCGTAGATGCGGCGTCCGATCAGCGGGCGCAACTCCTCTGGAATCGCCCCTTTCAATTCGATGGTCAGGTAGGATATGCACCGGCGCGCATCCAGTTGGAAGGGCGCGGGGAGGGCGTCCGTCGGGCAGGCCTGGAGGCAGCGGCGGCAGGAGCCGCAACGGTTCTTTTCCGGCGCGTCGGGCTCCAATTCCAGCGTGGTAATGATTTCGGCCAGAAGCATCCAATTGCCCAGTTTGCGGCTGATAAGATTGGTGTGTTTGCCGACGAACCCCAGTCCGGCCCGTTCCGCCAGGTCGCGCTCCAAAAGCGGTCCGGTATCCACATACCACAACGAGCGCGCGCCGCCGCCCAGGGAATTGACAAAAGCGGCCAATTCCTTGAGCCGTCCGCCCAAAACCTGATGATAATCGCCGTGTCTGGCGTAACGCGCAATCTCCCCCGCCGCGCCCGCTGGCGGCCGCCCGCGCTCCGGCGATGGCGTGGCGTAACTGGCGGCCAGGGTGATGATCGTTTTGGCGGCGTCCAGCACCAGGGCTGGTTCCATGCGTTTATGGGCGTTGCGGGCCAGGTAATCCATTTGCCCGTGCAGGCCGGCCCGGAGCCAGCTTTGAAATTGCGCGGCGTGATCGGGCGGGCGGGCCGTGGTGAAGCGGCAATCGTCAAACCCCAACTGCAGGGCGCGCTGGAAAATGGCGGACTTCACCTTCCTTGGCGGGCCAGGTGGAATTGATGCAGGACTTGTTGGACGACTTCCTTGGGGGGACGGAACCCGGTGTGAACCAGCACGTCGGCCTGGCGGTAGGCCGGCCCGCGTTGCGAGAGCAGTTCGCGAATCCTGGCCGGCGGGTCGGGCGTCTGGAGCAAGGGCCGGTTGGTCTGCGCGGACACCCGCTCCCAGATGGTCTCAGGCGAAGCCCAGAGGCAAACCACCAAGGCATGGGACTTGAGGCTGGCCAGATTGGACGGGTCCACCACCAGGCCCCCGCCGGTGGCGATGACGGTATCGTGGCGCGTGCTCAGGGCGTTGACCACGTCCCTTTCGTACTTGCGGAAGGCGGCTTCGCCTTGTTGCGCAAAGATGTCCTGGATTGAGCGCCCGACTTCATTTTCGATCAATTCATCGGTATCAATGAAAGCGAAGCGCAGATGTTCGGCCGCCAGTCTTCCGACGGAAGACTTGCCCGTGCCCATGAAACCGACCAGGGCGAGGTTGAGAATGGCGCGCGCATCGCTCATACGGGAGAAAGGCTAAAGGATAAAGGATAAAGGATAAAGGATGAAATGCAGGATGAAATGCGGGCGTATTACTCTTGAAATGGAGGCCGGAAAAGGCTAATCTTAACCGATGATAACTTCACGAAATCTCAGGGAACGCATGAACGCGCAACCGTTCAAACCGTTTCGCATCTGTCTTTCCGACGGCAAGACTTATGACATCGTCAATCATGACATGGCCTGGGTGAAGTCCATTACCATTGAAATTGGCATTGAGCTTGACGACGCGGGATTAGCCGTCCATACGGCTGAATGCGCCCTTTTTCATATCACTCGCGTGGAGGATATTGCAACCGCGCAAGCGGCGTGACGCGCGGGCCTGTCACCCTCGTATTTCAGCCCCCGGCCTTTTGCAACGGCGGCAGCATCCAGCGATAGGGACGCTTGCTGCCGTCGTTGCAGAAGGCCAGAAAGACCTTGGCGGCATTCATGGTATTGGCCGGGATGGCGTCCTCCGGAATCTGCCCGGCGATGTGCATGATGAGTTGAGAATCAGTGGTGTCCGCATTGATGTCGCGGGCGACGGCGCCAACCAGGACGAAGGCCATGAATTGTTCCTTGTTTGTCATACCATACCTTTAAGTTTTCAGCCATCCTGCGCCGGATGGTTGGACATAGGCTGTCCATGTGAATAACTTTCGGCAGGTATTCAGGGCTGCTCAATTTCAAAAAAGCCGGTGGAACAATTCGAGAAGGCGGCTTGATAAACGCCCGATCCGCCGGTGATGGCCGCGCCCGCGACAGCCGTGTAAGCGCCGTTCAGGGTGGAGGAGCCGACGAGCGTGAAGGCCGACGCAGGCAGGCTGGCCGGCGCCGTGAAGGTAATGGTGACGTTGGCGCAACCGGCGCCGGCCGGCACGGCGGTGATGCCGGTAATCTGGAACGGCAGCGGGACAACCACTTGCGCCACCGCCACCGTCGTATTGGCGCTGGTTCCCGGCGGCGACCAGACCCGCCAGAGATGGCGCGTGGTGGAAGCGCCATAGAGGTTGCCCACGTTGTCCCAGGCGGCGCATCCGTAAGCCTGGCCGTTATCCAGGTTGGTCAAAGTCTGGATGACCGCGCCGCTGCCGTTGGTGGCGGTGACAATGGAACCGTTGGCGGCGTTGAGCAAACGAATGCCTCCGCCGGTTGTCCCCAAAACAAACTGGGCGCCCTCCCTCATCGGGCAGGCCACGATGGTCGGGCTTGTGCGCGAGTTGATGACGGTATCGGCCACGGCTTCAAACGAAGGATCGGTGGCGCAGGTGGAATCCACGCCGCAACCATAGCCCCACTTCACTTCGTTCGTCGCCAGACCGAATTCCCCGGGAAGACTCGTGCCGCTGTTCTCCGGCGGGAGGACGCCGCCGTTGTAATTGGGGAAAACCATGGAGTCATAAACGGCCTCTTCGCCGGAGCGGGATTGGCTGACGAAGATGTCCAGATTGGCATCCACTGTGCAGCCGCCCGAAGAAACGAGTGAAAGATCGGAGGGGCTGCCCGCATAAACAACCTGCGTCCCTTGAGTGTCATTCGGATCCACCGCGCCGTTTGTCAAGTGAAACATCCAAACGCCCCAATTGCCATCCCCAGGACCAGCTCCATAATCATTGTCACACAGCCATACCGCAGCGTTGGTCGTGGTGGTGGCTGTCACATCAAATTCTTGAAACCCGATGTTGTCTCCCGTGTCGGAGAAGTCTGCCATACCGCTCCAAAGGGGTCCGGTATCACGACCGAAATTGGCGGCTCCTTCGCAGACCACCACCTGGTTGGTTGTGGCCAGTATATCGCAGGCCACAATTGCCCCAAAGTCGCTATTATCAACCCAGTAAATCCTGTCATCGTCTCCAATTCTGATCTTCATGGGATCGAAGCCACCGGAGTCAGCCATTTGCCCTGCCACCGCCGTATCGCCGCCGTCATCCGCCAGATAGTTGGCGTTGCCGTACCACCCTTCATCCGCCTGGGAGCCGTCGGCGTTCATCTTGTATAAGCCGGTTTGCGCGTAATTGGTGACGGATGTAGCCGTCCCGTTGTGCTTGGAGCAACCCATGATGACGCGCCCGTAATAGGGACTGTTGGTGTTGTTATCCACCGCGATGCCCAGCGGGGCATAAGCCGGCATGCCGGCGTTCGTGTCCATGCTGATCTGCGTCCACGTGGGGAAGCCCGTGGCCGCCGCGGTGATGCTGACGGAATACGTTCCGCTGGCCAAGGGGGTCCAGGTCACCGCGTTGAGACCCATGTTGGTGCCGCCGGCCAGGGCGGCCACCAGGTTGGTCCCTTGCAGGACGTTGACCGTGACGCCCAGGTCGGCCGTTTGGTTGAGACGGTAGGTAATGGAAACGGGACTGCCGGCGGGGGCGCTGGCGTTGGTGAATCCGCCGTTGACCTGAATGTCCGTGGCATACACGTTGGCGCGGGCGCTCAAGGTGGAAAGGACGCCAACGGCGGCGCAGAGAAGAAATTGCATCGTTTTCATGCTCGCTATCTTATGGATTCTGCATTTCATGTCGAATCATAATTGGCTACAGTTTTTTTTCCGGCTTTTTGCAAACCGCGAAAAAAGGCGTTTTTTTGTTTGATCTTTCAGGCCTAAAGGGTTAATCTAAAGTGAAGTTGGTTCGTTGTGTTCAAACCAAAATGAAGAAATACCCGCGCCAGGCAAGCCTGGCTTTTACGTTGATTGAATTGTTGGTGGTCATTGCCATTATCGCTATTTTGGCGTCCCTGCTCCTGCCCGCCCTGGCCAAAGCCAAGGAGAGAGGCCGGCGCCTGACCTGCATGAACAACGAGAAGCAAATGGGCACGGGCAGCCAGCTTTACGCGGATGAAGACCCCAACAGCGCCCTCAGCGGGACGGACAACTACGCCGATGACGACCTCAACTGGCTTTATCCGGCTTATGTGAACAGCCTGAAAACCTTTATTTGCCCCGACACCGGGGATATTATTTCCAACGCGCCCGAACTGCTGGGCAACAATGTCCCCTTTCATACCCGCAACGACAGCGGCGTGTCCTACGCGGACCGGTTGCACGGCAACCCCAACATCATCGTGGATTTGCAATACATCGCGGAAGACGGGGCAAATTACAACGTGCAGACGAAAACCGGCCATGGCACCAGCTACGAAGTTTCCGGCTACCTGGACGGCAACGACACGGTGGAGGCCGGCGTTTACAACATCCGCAAGACGCAAAAGTCCGTTCTCAGCTACAAGTATCAGAACACTTGCATTTACACGATTGCCACCTCGCCGACAACGAAGAAGACGCTCGTGTTCAACCTCACCGGCTTAAGCGGTTCACTGGTCAAGATGTTCCTCTTGTATGACGGCGACGATCCGGTGATCTATAATGGCGCCACTTCCAACGATAATTATCCCGATTCGGTGGATAATCATGGGAAGGACGGTGGCAACGTGCTGTTCTGTGACGGCCACGCCTCCTGGGTGCAACAAAGGGATTACCCGCAAATGTGGGCCTTGGGCACCGACGAGGAAGTGTACGACGTGACGTGGTTTCCCTATTGACGCCCTGCGTTATTCCGGCATGTTGGACCAGACTTGGGTGTCATACGACGTCGAACTGATTGGGGCGTTCCATTGGTGGTTCGCAGGCACCCCCATCGTGGGCCAGTTGGGCGGGGGACCGTAGATGCCCCAGAAAACCGACCAGGTAAGCCTGCTGACCAAAGTAAGTTCGGTATGACCATCCACATAAAGCACGTTCACCCTGTTATTGTGCTTCGCATAGGCCGTCTGGAGGCGGCCGTCGAATCCGGCCATGTCATAAAATGGACCTGGGCCAGAGTTCGCTCCCCATTCGTTATCCAGCCAGGCTGCGTCGCCGGAAATGTTGCTATTGCCGCCGTTGCCGTCGCAGTCGTCGGGATTATCTGAACCGCTGACTTCCGTGATGCACAGCAGTTGCGACGGTTGCCGGGCCAGGGTGAGCTTAAAGGGCGGTGTGGGAACTGGCATGGTCCCGTTTGTCGGATCGGCCAGACAAAAGCAGCCAATTTCGTTGAATCCATAGGAAAGAAATCCCGTGATGCTTGGATCAAAGCTTCCAGCCACAGTAGTGAACGACATGCCCCGCTTCCGTTTGGGGCAGACCCAGGCCAGCGGATTTTTGAGGTAAGGCTCCACCATGGGGGCCGGGGTATTGGGCACTGGCGGCGACGCTGTCTGGGCGTCTCCCGCATACCATTCTCCACCACAAAGCTGGCCCAGACGATTGTGGAACGGCCCGGCCTACCACCAGACCGGGGAATTGGGCGGACCTGGATCGGGGGAAAAACTGCCGGTTGTCGTCGGCGTACATCAGGACGCCCATGCCGAGCTCATGGGTGTTACTCTGACAGGACGCGCCCAGTCCGCTGTCCTTGGCCTTGGACAATGCTGGAAGCAGCAAGGCGGCAAGGATGGCGATGATGGCGATAACCACCAGCAGTTCGATCAAAGTGAAGCCGGAAGGAACTGCCCGGCTCATTCCCTTGTCAACGGCCAACCCCGTGTCATCCGAAACATCATAACGCACTTGAGGTTTGTTGATTACTCGCCTGTGCCGGCCCAAGAGGAATGATTGGTCAGCCATTTATAATCCTTGTCAGCAAAAGTGGTTGAAGTAGCCCCTCCCTGAGCAGATTGCCCAAACGCATAGGGAAGTTTAGGGAGCACGTTGCCCAGCCATCTGTGCAGCTCGCCATGACCGTCCGCGAAACCAAAACAGCCGACGCCCGCATGATAGGCAGCAGGACAATCCTCGTATTCGACGGTGTCCATGGACAACTGCAAATACCCGTCGTTCAAGGTCCACATTGTCTCATCGCCAAATATCCACTCCATGGAGGGAGGAGGGAAAGTGAAGTCTTGCATTTTGGCGTAGAATTTATAACCCGCATTATAGTCGCTGCCGTTGCCGAGTGACTCCACGTTGCCGCCCACCATGCCGTTCATTGAAATGCTGCGAATGCGATCCCCATTGGCCGACGGAATAGTATCGGCAGGGCATTTGTAACAACCAATATCCTTGCCAATGTAAGGCCCCATCAACGCGGTATTTCCGCTAATATTAAGGGCGACATTAGTATTTGCATCCACCGCGGTCCACTCCATGTACGCGCTGTAACACCAGGTAAGAGTGGAGCTGTTGGCGGGCGCATTGGGCACCAAATTATCCTTAAAATCGTCCGCATACAGGTGCCAGGCAATCTGCACCTGCTTCATGTTGCTGAGGCACTTGGTCCCTTGAGCCTGCACCTTGGCCCGGGCTAACGCCGGCAACAGCATGGCGGCAAGAATCGCGATAATGGCAATGACGACCAGCAATTCGATCAGCGTAAACGCAACCGCTCTGCCATGCCGCAATGCGCTCTTAAAACACGAAAATTTCATTGTAACAGTATATCATCATTCTGCCGCCATTGCAAAAACAAAATTTGCTGAATCCGGCCGGATTGACCGGCCGGATTCAGGCAATGGCTGGCTGAATTATTTACTTGTGTTGCAGGAGGAAATACTCGACCGCTCCGCTTGGCGTCACGGTGACTTGGAAGTTTGTTCCTCCAGAAACGGTAATTGTCGCCGTGGTATTCGTGAACCCGCTCAGAAGGTTCGTCGAGGACAACAGCCTGTACGAGTTCGTCGTGTCGTAAATATCCGAACTGCTGAAATGCAGGGTGACCTTGCCGCTGGCCAGGGAGGCGGAAGCGATGGTCACCGGCGTGGCGCTGACAACCGCCAGCGTGGCGAAAGTGGTCGCCGAGCCATAGGCGTTGGAGACCTTGACGCTGAACGTGCCTGAGTCAGCCGGCTGGATATTGGTCAACGTGAGGGTGTTGTTGGTGGCGCCTCCGACGCCAACCACGGAGCCAAGGACGGCGCTGCTCGCGCCGTTGGCCAGGTTGGCGCCGTTAAACTGCCACTGATAAGTCAGAGGCGTCGTGCCAACGGTGACTGTCGTGGCGAACGAAACATTCACGTCCTGGTTGGTGGTGATGCTGGCGGGGGTGGCAAGCACTGGCGGGAATCCCGCGGTGATGGCGACGACCGAACTGGTGGTCGAACCGGAGGCATCGCTGACCACGACCGTGTAGCTGCCGGCAGTGGCGGACGCAACCGTGAAGGCGTACGAGTCGCTGTCATTGGTGAGCGACACGCTGCTGGTGTCAGTTTGCACCTTGGTGGAGCCGAGATACCACGTGTTGGTAAACGGAGCCACGCCCACGGCGCCGACTTTGAGGGTGACGTTGGTTCCCACGCCGACGGTGGCGGTGCCTGTCGGTTGATTGGTGATCTCCGGGCCTAATTCCACCACGCGCACGTTGGAGAAATAGGCTTCGCCATTGACGCCGATGGAAGCGAACGGGTCCTCGTAGCCAAGCATGATGTCGCCATTTGTCCAGAGGGTTGTGTTGGTGTAGGTGTAGATGACCGTCTTGTTGATGGAGAGGGTAATGACGTTGTAAACCTGTTTTAATTCCACGTCGTTCCACAAATAGCCTTGATTTCCGTAACCCTCGGAAAATGCGCCGGTGCCGCTCGAATTATAGGGTGGATGCTTGAAAGCAGCGGCAAAATTGGCCCATGACTGAGAGGCCAGTTCGACCCACCCGGTATTGGGGATGTTGGTTGACGTAAGCTCCACGACATCACCGAAGCCGGCGCCACCCTGATCACTAGTGAGCGAATACCAAACACCGTCAACATTGGTGGTGCCGGCGCCGCCCAGGCCGCTTCCACTCCACCAATTGGCATTGGTGCCGATGTGATTGATGCCCCATTGAGTAAATTCAGTGGCGTAACTGCCTGAGTCTTCATAAGACAACTCGCTGAAGCGCAACGCGTAGTTGCCGATGAATTTCATGGGCACGCCATTGGGTCCCGCGGGATAAAGGGAAACGGCGCCATCCGCGCCGGTTTCCGTGGTGGTTCCCACGGTGAAGGTAAGCCCTGCGATTTTATTCACGGTAACCTTCAGGGCGCTGGTCGCGCCGTTGGGCGCGCTGACCGTGCCGGTGAGCGGGTTGACCCCGATCAAGGAATCGTCACCCAAAGCATAACCGAACTCGACATCGTAGTCGTGGGCGGCATCCGATCCACCGCCAGGGACCGTGACATAATTCGGGATAAAAGTTTCGGTCGGGCTGCCGGCAACCCCGGTAGCCTCGGAACCAAAAGCCAGGTTCCAACCGGTGTCGTTGGCATTCGTCAACTCATCACTCCACAGGATGGTTTCTGGAGGATTCGCATTGTCCAGCAAGGTCATGGTGGCCGAGTTCGACGAGCCTATCGTAAAACCGGATGCGGCCGACAGAGTGACGATGATGGTTTTATTCCCAACGTAGGTGAAGGGATAAGCCGTCGAGACAGGGTCGGATACCACGGCGGTTTCAGTTAAATCACCGGGGTTGACGGTAAGGGAGGGCACATCACTTGTGTAATCCACGGTATTGATCGCCGTCCCAGTGTAACTGAACACGCTGGAGGGAATGGTGTAGCCGACATTGGTATCGCCGTATCGGACAATTTGAAAACCCGCATTATCCCCCGGGGTTCCCCGATACATGGTTGGATACGTAATGGCGCCGACGTTAAGAACCTGCGGGCCGGAATTGGCGATGTAAGCCGTGGCCGACGCGGGCGCGACCGCCGAATACGCGGCGCCGCTCTTCAAACTCAAAGTGACCGACAAAGTTGGTCCAGAGGCTGGATTGGCCGTGGGCGTAATTGTCACCGTCTCGCTGGTCACGCCGGCGGGAAAGTTGATGCTGGTCGAAGTGGAGGCATAGTTGACTCCATTGGTGGCCGTGCCAGTCAAAGTGAAAGCAATGTTGGCGGCCACACTTTGCGGAGCATTCAGGGATATGGTGAACACCGCCGGCGTTGCCGTCGTATTCCCGGCATAAGAATTATTCGCCTGATAGGCGATGGGCGTGGTCGCGACCACGCTCGCCTGGAGGTTTGGCGTAATCAAGGCGAAACTCCCGTTCAGGCCGGTGCTATCATTACTGGTCACGCAGGTGGTTGTAAGGCCAAGGTCGTAAATGTTGAGATAACCACTGCCGGAACTGAGGCCGTAAACATTGTCCGCCGCATCCCAAGCGATTTCGCGGCCATCCCCAGCCACGGGAGCATTGGCGATATAGGTAAAAGACGAAATATCAGGCACTCCGTTGGTCAGCGAATAGATCGCGATATAGCCGTAAATGCCGTAGAGCGCCACGAATTTGTCGTCTGGGGAAACTTTCACCGAATAGGGAGCCGCATACTGGTTGGCTACGCCCGCGCCATAGATTTGGTCTTGAACCTGATCGTCGGAGGCGCTGGTCGCGGAACAGAAAACATTGGTCAAGCCAGTGGGGTCATAGACAGTCAGGTAGGGGGCGCTTCCCGGGTTGGTACGCTCGGCCACGATAAACAATTTGCCATCAGGCGCCACGTCCATGTCACCCACCAAGCCCTGGATGTTCAAGCCCTCGGCCACAGCCAGGTCGGGCTGATTAGTCCAGCCTCCTGAGGGGATGCTGTTGATGCCGGACATGTTGTAGCGATAAAGACAATTGTAAGATCCGGTCGCGGTAATTGGCCCGCCGGCAGTGTTGTACTCCAAGGTGCCTGAAAAATAGGAAGCGCCTGGGGCGAAAGCGCCGCCGGTGCCGCCTGATCCACCCAACGAGTTCGTCGCCACGGAAGGCATTGTAATATCGAACGTGTAAAGCACGAGGTTGCCGGCGGCCAGGGTGCCGGTGGCGAGGGACTTGCCATATTCCTGTCCATGCACCAAGGGAGCTGCTGAACTGCCGAGGCCGGCGAGAATCTGCAGCGGGCTGATGGATGTCCGAAGGAAAGGATCACACTGCCAAACATTGGCGTTGGCCGCCGTTTCATCGTTGGCCCAAACGGTGCCATCAGAAGTTGAAACGCTTAACTTGAAGGGGCCGCTGGTGCCACCGGCGGTCCAGGTTGTTCCGTAGGAGCCGGTGTAGGACGTGCCAAACGCCAAAGACATGTCGGAGTGAAAGGCAAAAAGTCCCTTGCCGTGCGTGGTGCTGCTGCCTGCCGCGGAACTGGCCACGTAAACGCTGCCGAAAAGCGCGGCGTTGGTGGGACTGGTGTTAATGGCAAGACCGCGCGGATCGGGAGACCCCCAGAAGATGTTGTTGGTATTGGCGGCGGCAATGGTCTCGAGCGAGGGCGAGCCGGAGCCGACCTGGCTGACGGCAATGGTATAGGAGGTGTCGCTTCCCAGAAGAAAGCTGTTCGTGCCTTGCGCCGGCGTGGCAGGATTCAACGCGGGCTGGGTTCCGCTTGGGTAGGTCGTCACGGTGACGGTCATGCCGGCCGGTGCGGAATTCAAATAGTACTGGATGGTTCCGTTATTGTTGGTCACGCCAGAGGCATAAGGCGCGGCCCGCAAGCTCAATGTGGTGAGGAGGACACCGGCTGCAATACAGGGAAGGAATCGAAACGTTTTTATTTTCATATCTATTAGTTTTGTGTCTAAACAGTTTCTTTCGCGGAACTCGCTGTAACCGCGAAAAAAGAGAATTAACCCAATCCCTGATTTTTGTCAACAGCGAAATCAAAAAAAATTGAAGATTTTTTCAGGACCGTCACAATGGGGGCAATTTGGGGGTGCGCGGCGCGGGAGTTTGGACTAAAGCGGCCGTTCCCGGCTCCGGGGAGCACGCGCGCCCTCGCGTGTGGCAGTCGGCGCCCCCGCCGACTGCTTCCTCTCATTTAACAGGAAGTGGAGAAGATGCGAAGATGTGGCCGGCGGGGGCGCCGGCCACGACACGCGAGGGCGCGTGTGCCCCCAAATCAACGATCAAAACAGGCTGCTGACCATTGTGCCCAGGATGCTCAAGGGGCCGGTGTCTTCCAGGCTCTCGGTGGCTTTGTCCAACTTTTGCAGGGAGAGCTTGGCGCCTTTGAGGAAAGAGTCGTCGTTGATCAGTTGGCCGACGGTGCCCTGGCCCTTGTCAATCTTGGTGGTGATGGAGTCGAGATTGGTCATCACCCGGTTGGCCGAATGGAAAAGCGTGTCATCGGTCAGCAGCTTGCCGATGGTGCCATGGCCAGCCCTGGCGTCCGCAACGGTCTGGTTGGCGTTGGTCAGGAGGGTGTGGGCGTCGGAGGTGACGCCTTTGACGTCGTCGGGCAGGCTTTGCAGGTTGCTGAGGGTGCCCTGGGCGGACACATACAAGGTGTCTTCGTTGATGAGCTTGCCGACGGTGCCCTGCCCCTGCACGATGCGGTCGGAAATGGTTTTCATGTTGCTGATGCTGGCGGTGACGTTGGTGCGGTTTTCCTTGATGAAATCGGTCAACGGCCCCAGGAAGGTGTCAATTTTCTCGCCGCTGAAACTGCGGGTGAGGTTTTGCACGCCGGTGGCCACGGAGTCGAGCTTGGCGAAAAGTTCGCCCAGGTCGGGCTGCTCGGTGGTCATCAGCACGGCGCCGTCCTCGACCTTGGGCGCGCCGGGGGCGCCAAAGGTGATGGCGACGTAGTTTTGCGCCATCAGGCCGGTGAAGCTGATGGTGGCTTTGCTGTCGGTCCGGATGTCGGCGCCGCCGTCAATGTTCAACAGGACATCCACGGAAGCGTTGGCGAGGGCGATTTTCTTGACGCGGCCCACCTGGACGCCGGCCATTTTGACGGGGTCGCCTTTTTTGAGGTCCTGCACGTTTTTGAACAGGGCGTGGAGTTGGTAGCCGTGGTGGAGGAAATCGAAACTGCCAAGGAACTCCATCATGACGAGGGCCAGCACCACGGCGGCGGCAAAGAAAAGGCCGAGGATGTTTTCATTTGTTTCTTTCATAGGTTCAACGCGGTTTGGGCGGAGCGAGTTCCGCCGTGATAAATTTTTGGATGGTGGGATCGGGATTGTGCTGCACCTCCTCGGGCGTGCCCATGAAGAGGATGCGGCCGTCGTGGATCATGGCAATGTGATGGCCGGTGGCGAAGGCCAATTCGCGGTCGTGGGTCACAATGATGGAAGTGGCGCCGGTGCGTTCGTTCAATTTGAGAATCTCCTCCCCGATGGTCACGGCCATGAGCGGGTCCAATTCGGAGGTCGGTTCGTCGAAGAGCACCAACTGGGGTTCGACAACCAGGGCGCGGGCGATGGCGACCCGCTTCTGCATGCCGCCGGAAAGTTCGGACGGGGAACGGTCTTGCAAGTCCTTCAAGCCGACGGTTTCCAGCGTGCGGGCGACAATGGCGTCAATTTCCGCCGGCGTTTTGAGTTGATGCTCGGCCAGATAGAGGCCGACGTTCTCCCCAACGGACAAGGAGGTCAGCAAAGCCGCCGACTGGAAGACCATGGCCGTGCGGTACTTGGAATGCACGGCGGCGTTGCGCGACGGCTGGCCCTCGATGAGGATTTCCCCCGAATCGGGCGCCAGCAGGCCAATGATGAGTCTGAGCAGGACGCTTTTGCCGCTGCCGCTCGGCCCCATGATGACGAAGCGCTCGCCCGGGCCAACCTTGAAGGAGATGCTCTTGAGCACGTCGGCTCCGTTGAAACTTTTGCGCAAGTCGCGGACTTCAACCCGGACGCTCTTGGATTGTGGGAGGGTGGTCATTTGGGGAGGAAAAACAAAAGGCGCGTGAGGAAGTAATCCAGAATAAGGATCAGCACGATGGAATTAACCACGGCCTTGGTCACGCTGCGGCCGATGCCGCGCGGGCCGCCGCGCGTGATCAGGCCCTGTTGGCAGGAGATGATGCCGATGGCCAAGGCAAAGATAAACGACTTGAAGAGGCCGTTGCACACGTCGCCGGGTTCCACCACGTCGCGCAAGTTTTCAAAGAAACCGGCAAAGCCGACGGCGATTTTCGGGTTGAAATTGCAGACCATCGCGGCCCCAAAGCAGCCCACCGGGATGGAAAAAAGCACCAGGATGGGCACCGAAACGGCAATGGCGACCATGCGCGGGAGAACCAGGTAGCGCACCGGGCTGATGTTCATGGTGCGCAGGGCGTCAATCTCCTCATAGACCTGCATGGAGCCTATCTCGGCGGCGATGGCGGAGCCGACGCGCCCGGCCACCAGAATGGCGATCAGGACGGGGGACAATTCCTTGCATAAGGAGATGCCGATCAAGCCGCCCAGGACCGAACTGATGCCGCGCTTGACCAATTCGGGGCCGATCTGCAAGGCCAGCACGCCGCCGATGAAGAAGGAAAGGATGCAGACCATGATGAGGCTGGCCAAACCGATGTAGGCCAGTTGGTCATAAACTTTGCGGCGCTGCCGCCACAGTTGCGGCAGCGACAGCATGGTTTGCCAGAACAAAACCAGAATTTGGCCGATATTCTTAAACATCACGATTTGGCGGCGTTCCCCGCCGCTTTCCTGCCGGGATGGCGATGGCAAAGATGCCAGCCGCCACCTTCTGGCGTGGATTGATACTGAAAAAGACCGAACAAGAGCGAGGCTTTTTTTGTCTGCCCGACGATTTGGCGCCGGTACAGGTTCCACAGCAGCGACTGGCTGAAGGCGCCGGTGTGGGGATTCTTCTCGGCTCTCCAGAGCGCCCAAAGCGGAGAGTACTCCCTGGCGATAGACCGGTTGTTGGGGAAGAGCGGCTCCAGGACCGCCAGCGCCTGCGTCCGGCGGTTTCCATCCAGATCGCGGTGATAGCTGTAAAAAGGCCAAACGTCCACGAAGCGTTTAAATTCGCGCGATTGCGTATTGCGCTCCACCGTGTCGGAATAGAGAAAGTACATGACCCGCGTGCGGCGGCGTTCCAGCGGCGGGGCTTGCAGCCGGTTGAACTTGTAAAGGAGGAAACCGTAGAAAAGGCTCTCCGTGCCGTTGTGCTCCGCGCGGCTGTAAAAAGGAAAATAGCGCGTCACGGTCTTGGACCCATGCGCCCGCACAAACAACGGCCAAAGCACGTCGTGCTCAACGTAGCCCTGCTCGCGGTCCTGGATGGCATTGACGCCCAACGGAAAACCCCAGGAGGTTTCATCCCGCGACGGGGAGCGGGTCTGGCTGAAAAAAGGAACCAACGTCAGGCTGGCGGCGGGATTGGTCGTGCCCAGGCCGGCGCGGGTGTTGAAGTAAAAAGGCCAGAGAGTGAACCATTGGTCGTAGCCGCCGATGGTTTGGACCGTGTTGTCCAAATTGTTGGTGCGGAAGGTCGGTCTTTTGCGATCCTTCCCCACGAAAGGCCAGACTTGCCAGCCCGTCAGGCCATCCCCGCGCCGGCGGTCGAAGATCGGAAAAATATAATTGTCCGTCACCACGTCCTTCTTCCGCGTTTTCGAATAGAGAGGGAAAAGGAGGAATTTGATGTCGTCGCGGAACATCCGGTTTTCCAAGTGTCCGTAAAAAGGGAAAACAGCGGTGTAATTGAGGTTGGTATCCCGCGAGCGCTGGCTGAAATAAAGCGGGAAAACGGTGGCGCGACGCGCGGCGTTTCCGTCTTCCCTGTCGCCGCCGGACAAGCTCCAGATTTGGGCCAGTTGCAGCCGGTACTCCCTGCCAAAACGGCGGTAATTGATCAGCGGATAGAGCAACTCCCACTCGCTCCAATCCACCTCCGGCGTGAGCGTGCGGCAGAAAAAGGGCGGGACAGCCCATTGCCGCTGCCCGGCGGAAGTCTGTTCGTAAAAGAACGGCCCGGCCACTTCCTCGCGCCAACCGGAGGAAAGGGTCAGGCGGAACCTGGCGTAAGCCGGCCCGGCCAGGACATCCTCCTCCGCCTGGGCAGGGGCGCAAAAAGCGGCCAGCCAGGCAGCCAGGCAGGCGGCGGGAATCCATAAATGCCGGGAAGCAGCCATTAACGATAACGCGGGTGAATCCACGGTTTTTTGTGGATGTCCGCACGGCCTTTGACCCCTTTTTTCATTGCCTGTTGCCATTTCTTTGATTGTCGTCAAAAAAAACTTGAGTTGAGCCTTCGGTTCCCGCCGTGGCCGCCGGCAGGGCGTCGCCGCCGCCGAGTCGCTGTTCCGAAACTCTCCAGCCAAAGCGGCCCAGAATGCTGATGAGCGCCGGCAGAAAAGTCAGTCCCGCCACCAAACAGGCCCCGATTCCCACCGACATCACCAACCCCAGGCTCTGGATCCCTTGATGCTTGCCGAGCATCAAACTGCCGAAACCGGTCAAGGCAGTCAATCCAGATACCAAGACGGCTTTTCCGGTGCTCTTGCCCAGAATGCTGGCTTTTTGCTCCTCCGCCACCCGGTTGAGGATGTGGATGCCGTTGGTCACGCCAATGCCGATGACCAGCGGCAGCGTCATGATGTTGGCCGGGTTGAAAGAGACCCCCGCAAGCCCCATCAAACCAAACGTCCAGACCGAGCCGACGGCCACGGGCAACAGTGAAAGAACCACGCACACGACGGAGCGGAAATGAAGATAGACCATTAAGGCAATGACCAGCAGGGCGTAAAAGGCCGCTTGCTGGTAGCTGTCCTTGAGCAGCTTGGTGTATTCATAAAGTTGCACCGGCGTGCCCGTCACCCTGTCCGACTGGCCGTCCAGGGCGCCGCGCAACTCGCGGATGAGCTGTTGCTGCGTCTCGTGCTTCCAGACGTCATCCCTGGGGAACACCTCCACCATGAACTTGCCCGTTTTCCCAACAAAGCGCGCGCGCAACGCCGGCGGCAGGTCTTGCGGACGCAACCGGCTGCCGGTGTCCTGCGTCTGGATGGCTTCAAAAGTCTCGCGAACGTCCGCAAAGAGCGCCTCCTGGTAATCCTTGAGCCGTTCCGGCACCCCCGGCTCCACGCTCAACATCTTGACGCGCAAATCACTGATGGATCGCGCCAGCGCGCGCAGTTCGGCGGCCAGCGCGGGCCGTTCCCCGGCCGCGTCCTCCGCCGCCAGATTCAGGTAGGCCATGGTGCCATACAAAGTGCGGCTTAATTCGTGCAAGGCCACTTCGTTGGTGTCGGTCGCGGCGAATCGCAGGTCCGCAACCTCCTCTTTAATCTCCCGCACCAATTGGATTTCCGACGATTGGTCCTTGGTCAGCAAATCGAACATCGCGTCAGTCCGGTCGCTTCCATCCACGCTGGCAACGCTGGGCAGATTGGTCACCTCCCGCTCGAATTGAGCCGCTTGTTCCAGGCTGTCGGCCACGATGGCGGCGTAAAGGATGGATTGGCCGGGGCGCCGCGCGATTTCGTCCGGGTAGGCGTCCTGCAACAGCATCTGGTTGATCTGAATCAGGTTCTGGCCCTGCTGGATCGCCCTGAGCAGCTCCACCGTCTTGGGCTGCAAGGAGACGCCGCGAAAGCGGTCCTGATCGTAAATCAACGGACCGGCCATAATTCGATTGAGATTGATCGCCAGGGCCGTTTCCAATTCCTCCGCTTCCGACTTGGCGCCTTGGTAGGAGTTGAGCAAGGTCCTGGCCTCGAAGTCCAGATGATCGCTCACAAAGGCCGACACAGGGTCCTGTCGCAAGGCCAGTTTCCGGGCAAAGGACGGCAGGTTGGTAATGTCGTCCCCCAAAAAGGCGGAGGAGCCGGAATATAAGAGCTTCTTCTCATACACCACGGCCGGCAACCCCTTGCTCTGCAAATTGAGCAAGTTGTAATCAAAACCCACCTTGTTGAATTGCGTGGCCGCCAGGGCGCACAGGGCCAGCGTCCCGCCCACCACCAGGCCGGGCCGCGCCAGCCAGATGCTTTCCAGGCGCGCCCGGCCTTCCGCCGGCAGGCCGGCGCCATCCATCGCGTTCTGGCGTCCGCGCAGCAGCATGGCCGGGAGCATCGTCATCATCGGAAACAAACACAGCGCCAGTCCGCCGCCGGAAATGATGCCCATCTCCCGGATGCCCTTGAAATGGGTCAGGCCCATGGCCAGGAACGCCGCGGCCGTCGTCAGCGCCCCGGTGACAATCCCCTGGCCGGTGAAGACCAGCGCTTTTTCCACCGCCTCCCGGGCCGCGCGCCGGCGGCGGATTTCCTCCTCGTAGCGGGTGATGAAATGAATTCCGAAATCAATGGCCAGGCCGATCAAAATGGGGGCGATATTGACGGTCAGGATGTTCAAATGCCCGACGGCCAGGGTGGCGAACCCCATGCTGTAACCCAACCCCACCACCAGGCACACCACCGCCTTGAGCGGGCGCCCGGTTTCCCGGTAGGCATAGATGAAGATCAGCGAGCAGACGACCAACGAAACAATCGTCGCCAGCGTCATGTCCCGCTCCGACTGCAACATCTGGTCATTGTCCAGCACCGGCGCGCCCGTCAGACCGACGTTCAAACCGGGCACTTCGGCTTCCGTTTGGCCGATCAACTGGCGGATATGCCGGACGGCCTGTTTGGTCACGCTGTTGCTGCGGGAGCGGGCGGTGACCAGGTAAATGCGGCCGTTGGCAAAGGTGATATACATTCGCCGCTGGGCCTCCTCCCCCGCCCCGAACAGGGCGGTAAGCCCCGGCGAGACCGCCCTGCCCGGCCGGCTCAAACTGTCGGTCGCACCGTCCACGATGCGCTGCAAGGCGGGCAAGGCGCCGATGAGGGCGTTGTTGGCGGCGTTCTCTTCGCGTTTGGCGGTTCGGAACTGCTTGTTGATGAGGCCAAAAAAGGCATCCAGATTGGTGGCCTGGGTGAATTGCTCGATAAAGGGCCGGTATTTCTCCAGCTTCTCCCGCATCCTCTGCAATTCCCCATCCGGCACGAACAACAGCGCCTTGGGGCCCAGGGACGGCAGATCGCCCTTGTAAAAAACATCGGTGAAAAGATTGGTCTCCGCCTCCAGACGCGCGGCCAGCCGCTCCACGAATTGCCGGTTGCGCTCCATGTCCTCGCTTTCCACCACCACCACCAATTCGTCCTCGCCCGGAAACTCCTGGCGGAACTTCATGTAAATCTGGTGCGCCTTCTCGTCCGACCCGACCATGTTGTCCTGGTTCATGTCGAAGTTCAAAAAGAAGGCGGTATAGACGACGCAAACGGCAAACAGGACCAATTGCGGCAGCACAAACCATCGCGGATGGTGGCACACCACCCGGGCCACGGCGCGCAGGGACCGTGTGAAGACCGTGCCAGCCATCGAGTTCAGGCGGCCCTCCGTTGTTGGCGGGGTTCAGAGTTCACGTTTCCACTCCATAACCCATACGGCATTCCACGGAACATCTTGCGCCGACGGAGGGAATTCAGGCCCCGGCCCGCGACCGCGCGCGCGCTCAGTCGGGGAATTCCGCATTGGAATAAACTTCTTTGACATCGTCGTGTTCCTCCAGGATGTCAAGCAGCCTGGTCGTTTCCTCAATCGCCCGGGCATCCTGCAACGGCACCGTCAGGTCTGGCAGCCACCGGACTTCCGCCGCCGCCGGTTTGATTCCCTTGCTTTCAATGGCTTTATGCACCGCCTCAAACTGGCCCGGCTCCGTCACCACTTCGTAGCCCGCCTCGTCGGTCTTGAAATCCTCCGCCCCGGCATCCAGCGCCGCTTCCATCAGCGCGTCCTCCGCCGCCGCTTCCCGTGGCACGATGATCTGCCCCTTGCGGTGAAACAACCGGCTGACCGACCCGGCCGTGGCGATGGTCCCGCCGTTTTTGGTCAGCAGGCTGCGGATTTCCGAGGCCGTCCGGTTCCGGTTGTCGGTGCTCAGTTCCACCAGCATGGCCACCCCGTGCGGCCCATAGACTTCGTAAGTCAGGTCCTCGTACGTGATGGAATTGTCGCCGCCGGCCCCGCGCTTGATGGCGCGGTCAATATTGTCATTGGGCATGTTGGCCGCGCGGCACTTGAGCAACACCATGCGCAGACGCGGATTCATGGCCGCGTCGCCGCCCGCCAATTTGACGGCGATGGCGATTTCCTTGCCGAGTTTGGCGAAGATTTTGGCCCGTTTGGCGTCCACCGCCCCCTTGAAATGCTTCACCTTGGCCCATTTGCTATGTCCTGACATAATCGTGATTTCCAATGCCGCCTCAATGGGCGGGTTCCACTTGCACGGCCGTGCCGTAACACAAAACCTCGCTGATGCCCGGCGCGATTTCCGTGGCGTCGTAGCGCACGCCGATGACCGCGTTGGCGCCGAGTTGATTGGCATGAGTGATCAGATCGCGAAAGGCGTCATCGCGCGCCTGCTCGCACAGTTCGGTGTAGATGGTGATGTTGCCGCCGAAAAAACTCTGGATGCTGGCCCCCAAATTGCCCACGACCGACCGCGAGCGGACAATAATGCCGCGCACGACCCCAAAATTCTTCACCACGCGAAAGCCCGGAATATCAAACGCGGTAGTGGTAAACGGATGCGTATCACTCATGACTTTCCTCATTCAACACCATCCCGCCCCCCGGCGCAAGCCTGACCGTGCATTTTGCCGGATTGGGGGCGCAAATCCGTTTTTATGCCTTACGGGGATGGCTCCGCCGGAGCCACGCCTGATTCGGTAGGGCGACGCTCCCGCGGAGCCGGGCCTGTTTAAAAACGGATTTGCGTCTATCCGTGTTCATCTGCGGTTCTAACCGCTTTTCCTCTGGAACATGGTTGCGATTGGGAAACGGCGCGGGTAGGCTCTGGCAGTTCAGACAACGGGAACCCAAAAGTCAAACGACCTGGCCGTGATTTATACTGACATCCTGGATGCGTTGCGCGAGTTCACTTCGCGCGAACGTATTGAATTCCTGCCGCCGGCGCCGGAGGAACGGACGGTTTCCGATTACGCGCCCATTCGCAAGTATGTCCTGGACCTGAAAAACGCCGTCAAACCCGAAACCGCCGCGGAAGACCTTTTCACCGAACTCTGCAAGGACGTTCTTGGTTTCCAGCCCACGCGCCAGGTTGGCCTCCGCGAGGGATGGGTTGATTTCATGTTGCCCGAGCCGAAGGGGGAGCCTATCCCCTTGGAACTCAAGCCGCTCTTTCAACGCGACGGCCCCGATGCCCTGTGGCGCAACGACGCCAACCCAAAGCATCACGCCACCCAGGTTAAAAAATATCTGCGCGACAACGAATACCTGATCCTGACCGACCTTCGCACGGCCTGGTTTTTCAACGCGCGCGATTATTTCTTTGACGGCAAACCGTTCGCCGATCTGCCGTTTGCCGATTTCTTCACACGCTGCCGCCAAACCGGCAGCATCCTCGACACCTTGCGCCGCGTTGAGGACACGTCGGAAAAGCCCGAATTGGAACACCAGTTTTTTGAAGACCTGAACATCTGGTTCAACGAGTTCGACAAGGTCAAGTGGACGCCGCCCGAACAAGCCGCCGAATCCATCATTCTGCTCATCAACAAGCTTATTTTTGCCCGCACGATTGAGGATTACGGCCTGGTGCAATACCGCTTCACGCAGGATGAATACGCCCGCTTCACCCGGCTCTGGGAGCCAAAGGGCGCCCACCGCGTCGTGCCCAAGTTCCTCGAATTCTTCGAGGATTTCTTCGACGAATACTACGACACGGAAATTTTTTCGGCGCGAGTTTGGCAGCGGCTGGACACAGACCCGGCCAATCTCCAGCTTTTTTGCGACAAGCTCAATTTCGTGCTCGGCGTCAACAATTGGGACGAGACTTTCAGCCGCGGCATCGTCCACTACAACTACCGGCGCATTGACGAGGACATTTTCGGCAAAAGTTACGAAATGTTTCTCGCGGCCAACCGCAAAGACGAGGGCATCTATTACACCCCCGCCGGCATCACCGGCCCGATGGCCGAGTCCCTGGTCAACTCGCTGGCCGGAAAACTTGTGGATGAAATCTGCGATGCCGTCGGCAGCCAAAAATGCGATTTTGCCCGCGCCGAAAAGCTCATGGCGCAATTGGCCGAAATCCGCGTGGCCGACACCGCTTGCGGCTCCGGCGGTTTCCTCATCAAAGTGCTGCGCGCTTTTTGGCAGCAATACCAGCGCGTGGACGCCGCCTGCGACTGGGTTCAAAAAATCATCAAGCCGGCCAACGGTGAAATGTACCTGGCCGAAATGCCGCCCAACGTCGAAGCCGCCCTCGCGTTCCGCCGCCGACAGAACCTTGACAACCATCGCATTCTCATCGCCCAGATTCTCCTTCGCCACATTTTTGGCGCGGACAAAGACCCCGGCGCGCTCGCCGTCGCCAAAACCAATATTTGGAAGGAAGCCGTCAAACTCTCCCCCGCGGATTACAACTATCGCCAGCTCAAAACCGATGTCGTGCGCATCCTGCCAAACCTGGAACTGAATTTTCATGCCGCCGACTCCCTGGTGGACGTAGAACTGGATAAACAGGCGCGGTGGCTTACCGAATATCATCAGGCGGAGTTGAAGAAACTCTCGGAACTCCGGGCGCGATACATCGAAAATCCAATGCGGCACGAATCGCTGGAGGAATCCCTCGCGCTACGAAACAAAGTCCGCGCCGATTTGATCGAGCACTTTCAGTCCGAGAATCTTCCGTGCGAGCCGGCTGGTTTCGCGCTCCACTTTTGGCCCTACTGGTTCAGCCCCGATGGCAAGCAAAGCAAAACTCCCGGCTTCGATGGCATTATCGGCAATCCGCCGTGGGAAGGGTTCAAGCCATTGCGCAAAGAATTTGTCGCCAAGCTGCGCGAGAATTTCAGCAAATATACGATGACCGGAACCGACTTCACGCCTTGGTTTGATAAAAAACTGAAAGAGGAACCGGCCTTCAGCGCTCAATGGGACGCATACGTATCCGGCTACGAGACATTCTCGGAGTTTTTTGGACGCCGGTTCAAATATCAAGGGGGAGGGGACCTAAACCTTTATAAGTTGTTCATAGAAGCTGATCTCGCGTTGCTTCGTGAAGAGGGGCGGCTTTCGCTGCTCGTGCCTTCCGGCTTCCAAACGGACGAAGGCTGCGGGCCGCTCCGCAAGCTTCTCCTCACAGATCACTGCTTTGAGGAATTGACCTCATTCGAAAATCGCGGCTATAGCGTCATCGAACAGGGCAAGGAAAAAACAAAACACATCTTTCCGGACGTGGACAGCCGCTACAAATTTGGCTTCTTCAAGGTGGTTAAAGGCGAAAAGCCGGACAAGAACCATGCTTTTGCTGCGCGTTTCTACCTCCTCGATCCCCAAAACGTCTTCGCAACCCCGATTCATTACAGCGTGGAAATGATCCGCCACTTCTCACCGGAGAATTTCAGCATAATGGAGTTCAGGTCGGAGGCGGATTACCAACTTTGCGCCAAAATTCGCGGCCAACATCCCTTGCTCAAGGAGCACGGATACCGCCTCGCCAGCGAATTACACATGACCAACGACAGCCATTTCTTCCGCAAGCTAGGCGCGAAGAAGGCCGCCGCCGGCCAGTTGCCGCTTTACGAAGGCAAAATGATTCACCAGTTCGACGCCAGGTTTTCGCCAGGCAACTACGCCGTGGAAGAAGACGAGGTCCGCGAAGAACTCCTTGGAAAGGAAATCTATCGGCTCGCAAAACTTGTTCGGGAAATCCAGCCCAAGAAACTGGACGGCGAACCCACACCTGAAAAGCGCGATGGGCTTGAGCAACGGCTGCGACAAATTTTCGCGGCCAGAAAATTCAAATTGCACTATGAATGTCCGCGCACCGTTTATCGGGAGATTGGCAGTTCAACCAATGAGCGCAGCATTATCGCCACGGAAGTCCCCGCGAATGTCTGCCTTAACAACAAACTGCCTTATTTGTCACCAGTTGAGTTCGAATTGTCCGACAAGGGCCAACTCAAACAAATCGAGTTGGCTGAGAACGACGCCCGAAGTTTTCTCACCCTGCTGAATTCGCTCGTTCTAAATTACTATATTCGCAGCAAGATCTCGGCGACGCTCAACATGTTTTACATGTATGAACTTCCTTTTCCAAAACTCAGCCCAGAACAGAAAAAGAAGCTGGCCGATGCCGCCGCCAAACTCTTGAAAGACCCGCGCGATGTGAAGGAGCGGGCCGCGCTGGAAGTTTTCATCGCCCGCGACCTTTACGGGCTGTCGCTGGACGATTGGCAACATCTCACCGGCACGTTCACCTTCGGTAGCGGCCCAACCAAAGAGGAGTTGGACGAAATCATCCGGCAATCGCTGCAGCTTTGGCGAAAAGGCGTTTAATTCTTATGGTGCAAAGCAAAGAATTGTCTGAAAAGTCCATACTTGCTGCGGTTGCGGCGATTGAGATTTACAACAAACCGGACTTCCATTATCGAGAGGAGGCGTTTGCGCTTTTAGCCACAAATGCCTGGGAGTTGCTCTTGAAGGCATTGAAATAGATTCGATCTCTGGCAAAGTTTTTGTCGTCATGAATTCTCGCGCAGGCATCATGCCGATTCTCGAGGCCATCCCCGCCGCCCGGCAGGAGGATGCGCGGCATTACGGGGTGCATCCCTATTTCACGCGGCGTCCTGCCAATGTCGTGCGCGCTTACATTGAACGATATTCCAAAGAAGGCGACGTTGTGCTCGATCCGTTCGGCGGCACGGGCGTGACGGCCATTGAAGCGTTTTTGCTGGGCCGTTCCGCCATCCAAAATGACCTGAATCCATTCGCCAATTTCATCGCGCGCAACATCGCCGACACCACGCTGCCTTCCACCGCGTTGCTGCGCCAGGCCTTTGAGCGTGTGGAACAAACCTGCTCCAGGGACATTCACGAAATCGAAAAAGACGAGGCCGTCGCCAAACAATGGCTGAAAAAGCTGCCGCTGCCGGAGAATATCAAGTTGCCGCGCAATTCGGACGCGGAGTTCTTTTACGACATGTTCACGCCGCGCCAATTGGCCGGAGTCGCCCTGATCAAACAAGCCATTGAGCGCGAAACGGGCGTTCTCCACGACTTGCTGCTTTTGGCTTGGTCCGCCTCCGTCGCCAAGCTCAACAAAACATTTCTGTCCACCAAAGGCCGCGCGGAGAGCCGGGGCGGGTCGAGCATTTTCAGCATCTATCGCTATAAACTGGCCGCCCAATCCGTCGAGCTTCCGATTTGGGAAACTTTTCACGGCCGCTTCCTCAACGTGCTTGACGCCAAAGAGGAAGTTTTGCGCCTGCGGGATTATCGGGAAAAACCGTCCGGCGGCTCGCTCGATCTCGACAGCAAACACAGTTTTCGCGTGCTGGCTCACGACGCAGCCACGCTGGACAGCGTTCTCAAGCTTGGCAGCGTGGATTACATCTTTACCGATCCCCCTTACGGAGCGTTCATCAGTTATCTCGACCTTTCCATATTGTGGAACCACTGGCTTGGTTTTGCCATCGCGGAGGAAACACGCGAACAGGAAACCATTGTCGGCGGCGAGCGCGGCCACTCGGAAGAGCATTACAAAGAAAGCCTGGCGCGCAGCATCAAAACTTCGTTCCGCCTTTTGAAACCAGACCGTTGGTTTTCCATTGTCTTTCAACACTGGGATACGAGTTACTTCGCCGCCATTCTTGAAACGGCCAGTGAGTGCGGCGGAGAACTTAAAGCCGCCATCACTCAAACCGGCGATGTGATCTGGTCCATGCACAAAAAGAAGAACTCCGCCAGCGTGCTGGCGGGTGAAATGATTCTCACGTTTTACAAGCCGGCCAAGGTTCGCAAGACGCCGCGACCGGCGAAAACCACCCAGGCTGCGGATTCCTCGGCCATTCTCTCGGAAGTTTTCGACGCCTGCCTGAACATTGACGCAACCAGTTTTACCAGCGAAGCCCTGTTTAACCGATTGGTCATTGAGTTGTGGCATCGCCGGGCGTTGAGTTGTCTGAATCTGGATCGCGAGGAATTTGCCAAACAGCTTGAGCGACGCGGATGGAATTACAACACGCGAAATCATTCGTGGTCGAGAACCGGCTATGCAAAGAAGGCGTTCCCGGAAATGATGCTCTTCGACGGCGAGAAGGATTGAAGTCAAGGCTCCATTCCAGTTCGGGGCCGGCACTGTGGCCGCCGCTATTGCTTTTCCGGCCATGACTGGTAGTCTCCCGCCCGACGCAAACAACATGAACCCAGCCATTGAAACCACCAACCTGACGCGGGACTTCGGATCGGTTCGCGCCGTCAACCATCTCAATCTGCGAGTCGAAGCGGGCCGGTTCTACGGTTTCCTCGGCCCTAACGGCGCGGGCAAATCCACCACCATCAAGATGCTCACGGGCCTGCTGGCCCCCAGCGCCGGCGCCATGCGCATTCTGGGCCAGGACATGAGCGAGCCGCGCGGCGCGCTGGCGGTCAAACGCCGCATCGGCGTCGTGCCGGAGAACCTCGCGCTGTTCGACAACCTGACCGCGCGCGAACATCTGACCTTCATTGGCCGCATGTACCTTCTGCCGCCGGCCACCATCCGCGAACGCTGCGACGAATTGCTGGCCATGATGGACCTGGCGCATGAGGAAAAAAAACTCACGCTCGAATTCTCCCATGGCATGAAGAAAAAACTGGCCCTGGCCGCCTCCTTGATTGCCAATCCCGACCTGTTGTTCCTGGACGAACCTTTCGAGGGCGTGGACGCCGTGGCCTCGCGCGTGTTGCGCGACACCCTCAAGCAGTGCGTCGGGCGGGGCGCCACGGTTTTCCTGACCTCGCACGTGCTGGAGATTGTCGAGAAACTCTGCACCGACGTGGGCATCATCGCGCACGGGGAACTGGTTCATCAAGGCTCCATGGAGGAGCTGCGGAGCGCCGGTTCGCTGGAAGACAAGTTCCTGGCCGTGGTCGGCAGCGACAAGCAGGAACCGCAAAAGTTAAGCTGGCTGGAATAAGCGAATGAACTGGGATCAACTCAAGACGATTCTGTGGCTGCGCTGTCGTTTGGCGCGCAACCAGATGACGCGCGGCAAGGGCCTCGGCGCCGCCCTCGCCATCATCATCGCCGTCGCCGCCTGCCTGATCGGCGCGGCCAGCTTTGTGGCGGCGCTGCTGGGCGGCATCTATGGACTGGGCGACACGAAGCCGCGGGTCGTATGGGGAGTCTGGTGCGGCCTGACGCTGGCTTTCCTGTTCTTCTGGATATTCGGTCTGCTGAACGAACTCCAGCGCTCGGAGACCATTGACCTCCAGCGTCTGCTGCATCTGCCGGTCGGCCTGGGTCAAATATTTGTCATCAACTATCTGGCCTCGCATCTGGCCCTGAGCCTTGTCATCTTCGTGCCCGCCATGATGGGGATGGCCATTGGCCTGACCGTCTCGCGCGGCCCCGCGATGCTGTGGCTGGCGCCTCTGGCCTTGAGCATGGTCTGGATGGTCACGGCCTGGACTTATTGCCTGCGCGGCTGGCTGGCCACCTTGATGAGCAACCCGCGACGGCGCCGCACGGTCATCGTGGCCTGCATGATGACCTTCATCCTTCTGGGCCAGGCCCCCAACCTTTACTTCAACGTCTTCCAACGATTCGACAAACCCGCCCCCGGCGCCGATTCCGCAGCGCCGCAACGCCGGCGCAGCGTGCAAATCTCCGTCGCGCGGGACAAACTCGCCCAACTCATCGTAGTGGAGAAGTTCATCCCGCCGCTGTGGCTGCCCGCCGGCGCCCTGGCGCTGGCGGAAGGCAGCGCGCTGCCGGCTATGTGCGGCACGCTCGGCTGTTTTGCCATCGGCGCGCTGGGCTTGCGGCGCGCGTACCGAAGCACGCTTCGATTTTATCGCGGCGAGTCCGGCGGCGATGCCCCGGCGCGGACTCAACCCCGGCCAATCCCGTCCGCCGCCCCGGCGCCGGCCCAGGCCGGCCGCCGTTTCCTGGAACTCCGTCTGCCCGGCGTGCCCGAACAAGCCGCCGCGCTGGCGCTGGCCACCTTCCGTTCCTTGCTGCGCGCGCCCGAAGTCAAGCTGGCGCTGGGGACTTCCCTGCTCGTGCCGCTGATCGTCGGCGGGTCGCTCCTTTTCCACTCCGCGCCAAAAATATCCGAGTCCGCCAAACCATTCGTGGCCACGGGCGCGGTGGTGTTATCGGTCTTCATGCTCGTGCAGTTTTTCGTCAATCAATTCGGCTTCGACCGCGACGGCTTCCGGTCGTTGATCCTTTCCCCGGCCGACCGCAGGCTCATTCTGATGGGCAAGAATCTTGCCTTCCTGCCCGTCGGCGCGGTGTTCGGCCTGCTGCTGCTATTGTTGGTGTCGGTGGGGTTGCGCTTGACGCCGCTGGTGGTCGCAGCCGCCCTGTTTCAACTGATGGCGTTGCTGCTGCTGGCCGGATTGATTGGCAACGCGCTTTCCATCCTGGTCCCTTACCGCATCCAGGCCGGCTCGATGAAACCGACCAAAATGCCCGCCCTGGCGATGTTGACGATGATGGCCTGCCATTTGTGTTTTCCCATCGCCCTGGCACCGGCGTTCCTGCCGCCGCTGGCGGGGTGGTTGTGGCAAGAGGCGGGCGGCACGCCTTTGGCGCCGGTGAACTTGATCCTCTCCTGCGCGCTGGCCGGTCTGATGGCCTTTGTCTATTGGCAGACTCTCGGCCCGCTGGCCCGTTTGCTGCAACGCCGCGAAACCAAAATCCTTGGCAGCGTCACCGCTGAGGTGGAATAGCCCCGCGGCCAAAACCGGGCACCGGGTGGATTTCACTTTTTTGAGTTCCCCTCTTAATCTTGCTCCTAATCTTAATCTTAATCTTAATCTTGCTCCTAATCCGCACGCTGGAGGGGGGATGAGATTAAGATTAAGATTAAGATTAAGTTAGGAGTAAGATTAGGAAAGACAACCCAAAGAAGTGGAATGCGCCCCGCTGAACCTGCGCCCACCGGCGGCTCGACTCCGGCGGGGAGGCGGGTTAGGCTGCCTCCATGCGAGTGGCATTCAAAGAATGGGCTGTCGTGGTGGACGCGCTGCCGCGCGGCGAACAAACCGTGATTTTGCGCAAAGGCGGCCTTGGCGGCCAACTGGAACAATTTCAAAAAACGCTGGCGCCGGCGTCATGACACCTCCCCGGCTCATCCTGGCCTCCGCCTCGCCCCGCCGGGCGGAACTGCTGCGGCAATGCGGCGTGGAATTCAAAATCGCCCCCGCCGGCGCGCGCGAGATGGAGGAAGATCACTTGAGCGCCGGCGAAACCGCGCGGATCAACGCCTATCGCAAGGCCCGCGCCGCCGCCAGGAAACATCCCGACGCCGTCGTGCTGGGGGTGGATACGGTGGTGGCGCTGGGCGCCGCGCTGTTCGGCAAACCGGCCACGCTGGGAGAAGCGGAGCAAATGTTGTTGACCTTGCAGGGGAAGACCCACCGGGTGTTGTCGGGCGTGTGTCTGCTTTGTTGGCGGACGCGCCGGCAAAAGATATTTTATGAGGAAACCGCCGTCACGTTTCGTCCGCTGACTCGCGGGCAAATCCGCCGCTACCATGCGTTGGTCAATCCGCTGGACAAAGCGGGAGCCTACGGCATCCAGGAGAAGGGGGAGATGCTGGTGGAGGCCATCGCCGGCTCCTTGACCAACGTCATCGGCCTGCCGCTGGAGCGCCTGGCGGCGGAATTGGCCGCCTTCGGCCTGCGGCTGCCATAGGGATTCCACAGCTTGGTTTAATCGTGATGCGCAAATACTGGCATGTCGTCAAGATTGGGTTTGAGAACACGCTGGTGTACCGCGTCAATTTCCTCTTTCGCGCCGGGTTCGGGCTGATTCCGCTGCTGGCCACCATTTACCTCTGGCAAACCATCTATGGCGGGCAAAAGGGCGCCATTGGCGGTTACAGCCTGGGGGGCATGATCTCGTATTATCTGCTGGTCGCCATCGTGGACACCCTGACGGCTGTCAGCGAGGACGACTGGCAGATCGCGGCCGACATCAAGGACGGCAACATCAGCCAGTTTCTGCTCAAGCCGTTGGATTACATGACCTACCGCCTGTGCCTGTTTTTCTCCGGCAAAGTTATATTTGCAGCGGTGTCGCTGGTCCCGGTGGGCGTTTTCGTCTTCTGCCTGCGCCATTATATGGCCGCGCCCGCCGGGGGGATGGCGCTGGCTGGCTTTGTGTTGTCCACGCTGCTGGCCGGGCTGCTGCAATTTTTCATGTCCTACACCATGGCCCTGCTGGCCTTCTGGCTGCTGGAGGTTTCGACGGTCATTTTCATCGCTTTCGCTTTCGAGTATCTGGCGGGCGGGCACGTTTTCCCGCTGAACATCCTGCCGCCCGCGCTGGAGCAGGTTCTCAACTGCACGCCCTTCCCGTATCTGCTGTTCTTCCCGGTCAGCGTCTATCTGGGGCAGGCGCAGGGCGCGGCCCTCTGGCGCGGGCTGGCCGCGCAGGCGGCCTGGCTGGCGTTTTTCTATCTGCTGGCGCGGATGGTCTGGCGGCGCGGCATCCGCAAATACTCCGCCGTGGGAGGTTGAAAGGAAATGAACGCCGAACCTGTCAAAGAGATTTTTCGGCCGCGGCGTTACGCGGCCGTTTATGCCGCCTTGTGGCGCAACTCCGTCGTGCGCGAAATGGGCTTTAAGAGCAACTTCCTGCTTTGGATCGTGGTCGAACTGCTGTGGTTCGGCCTGCAACTTTCATTCATCGGCGTGATCTACCTGCACACCGACCATATTGCCTCGTGGAGCAAATGGCAGGTGGTCATGCTGGTGGGCGCGAGCCATTTTATCCAGCAACTCTTTCAAGCCGTCTTTTTGTCCAATTGCGTCCAGTTTTCCGAATTGATCCGCACGGGCCGGCTGGATTTCATGCTGCTGCTGCCCGTCAACACGCGGTTTCTGGTGTCGTTGCGCGTGGTGGACCTGGGCGGCTTTGTCAACGCCGCCTCCGCCCTGGCGGTGATGGGGTACGCCGCGCGCCAGCTTCATCTGTCGCTCTCGGCGGGGCAGGCCGCGGGGTTTCTCCTGCTGTGCGGGGCGGGCATTCTCATCCATTATTCGCTGATGTTTCTTCTGGCCAGCGTGGCGTTCTGGACGGTGCGGGCGCAAGGGATCGTCTGGGGCTATTACAGTTTCTTCAACGTCGCGCGGCTGCCGGACGCGGCCTTCAAGGGATTCTTCAAGGCCTTTTTCACTTTTGTCATCCCGATGCTGCTGGTGGCCAATGTGCCGGCCAAACTTCTGCTCCGCACTCTCTCATCGCCGGGGCCAATGCTGGCGCTGGCCGGAATGGGCCTGGCGTGTTTTTTGATTTCGGAATTTTTCTGGCGTTTTTCCCTTCGCCACTACACCAGCGCCAGCGCCTAACATCGCGGTTTGTCAGGAGGCTTCGCCTCCCTGCTCTCCGGCGTCAAGAGCGCCAGAACGGCCAGCGCCGCGGCCAGGACGACCAGCGCCGCGCAAAAAAGTTCCCGCGGCCACGAGAGAGGACGCGGGCTCTTGTAAAGCGTCACCAGCGCCAGGGCCACCAACAGGACGTCTCCGGCCAAAAGATACCAGCGCGGCACGGCGGCCTTGGGCGCGGGCGGCGCGGGCGGGATGGCCGCGGGCGCGGGCGGCGCGGCGGGGGCGGGCGGATTATGGCCGCGCATCAAGGAGCGCACGCCCGCGCTGACGGGGGCGTCCTCCTGCTTGGGATTGCTCCCCATGAGCGCGCCCAAATCCCGGCCTAAACTTTGCTTTGCCATCGGCACAAGCCTGTTCAAAGAATCGGCCGCGCACAATGCTTTTTTTAGGCCTCACGCCAGCGGGTCACTGGGGCGATTTGACCGTGCGCGCGCTGGCGTCGAAATATTGGTGTCGCTAAGATGTTTTCAAAAAACCTCTTAACCGGACGGCAATCGCAGCGTCGTGTCAAGAGGTTTTATGTCCGCCAGTTCCTTGGGGCCGCCACCGCCCAGCTTGAGCAGTTTCTCGCCGCTGGGGCGCACCATCCGCTGGTAGCTGCCCATGGCGGCGTCGAAGGCGGCGTTGGCTTTTTCCAGGCCGTCGCGCATTTTCTCAAAGTGGCCGCTGAAGGTGGCCACGCGGTTGAAGAGTTCCTGCGCGGCTTCGGAAATTTCGCGCGCGTTTTCCGTCTGCGCGTGCTGCTGCCAACTGACGCTGACGGCGCGCAACAACGCGATTAACGACGCCGGCGTGGCCAGCATGATCTGGCGCTGCGCGGCCCATACAATCAGGTCCCGATCCGCTTCCAGCGCGGCGCTGAAAAGGGATTCGGCGGGCAGGAACAGCACCACGTAATCCAGCGCGCCGGGGAATTGGGCCGGATAGTTCTTCCGGCCCAGGTCCTTGATAGTGTCCTTGAGTTTATTGGCGTGAGCGTTCAGGGCCTGCGCGCGCGCGGCCGGATCGGCGGCGTCCAGCGCCTGGAGGAAATCGAGGTCGGGCACCTTGGCATCAACGATGATAACGCGGTCGCCCGGCAAATGCACCAGCAGGTCCGGTTTCTTGTCGTCGGACTGGGCTTGCTCGCTGAAATCGCAATGCGGACTCATGCCGGCGGCTTCCACCACCCGGCGCAAGGTTTCCTCGCCCCAGCGGCCGCGAGCCTGGTTGGAACTGAGGACTTTGCGAAGTTGGAAGGTTTCGCTGGAAAGGGACTGGCTGTTTTGGGCCAGGCCCTCCAACTGCTTTTTGACTTCGCCCAGAACCTGGGCCTGCGCGGATTCGCTTTGCTGCAAGCGCCGTTGGTAGCTTTCCAATTGCTCCTTCAACGGCTGCACCAAAGTAGCGATGGCTTGCTGCCGCGTGGCCAAATCGCCTTTGGCGGCCTCCTGGAATTTGCCCATCGTTTCGTTGGCCAGTTGCAGGAATTGGGGCGCGCTCTGTTTCAACGCGTCGGCGCTGAGGGCCTTGAAGGTTTCGCGCAAATCGGCGAGGGCTTTTTCCTGCGCCTCCCTGGCGGCGCGCAGGTTTTCGGCGTAGGTCTGGCGGCTGTCCTCCAGCACGCGCTGGGCGGCGTTCTGATGGGCCTCGGCGGCGGCCAGGGCGGCGCTGGTTTTGGTGTGCTGCTCGCGGCTGGCGGCCAGTTCCCGCTCCCGCGACAGCACTTGCTGGCGCAATTCCTCCTCCAGGCGTCCGTCCGGCGGGCGGCGTCGCAACAGGCACAGCATCCACCCGACCAACACGCCCAGGGCAAAGGCAATCGCAATGTCAGCAGCCAGCGGCACAACGATCAATAATGGGCGATCACTTCAATTTCCACCTGCGCGCCCTTGGGCAACGCGGCCACCTGCACCGTGGTGCGGGCGGGAAAATCCGAGGCGAAAAAGCGCCCATAGACCTCGTTCATGGCGGCGAAGTGGGCCAAATCAACCATATAAACAGTCGCTTTGAAGACGCGGGACAGGCTCAGGCCCTGGTCTTGCAGGATCAGTTTGATATTCTCCAGCACCCGCTCCGTTTGCGCTTTGACATCGCCGGCCACCAATTGTCCGGTTTCCGGGATGAGGGGAATTTGCCCCGCGCAAAACAGCAAATCGCCCACGCGCACGGCGAGATTGTAAGGTCCAACGGCGGGCGCCAGGCCCGCGGGTTTGAGAATGGTCTTCTTCATAAGTGGCCTGAGTCTAAGGTTTGAGGTTTACGGTGCAAAGTCTTTTCGTTAAGGCCGCGTATGCGTTTTGGATTGGCACTTTCCGTCTTCTTAATCTTAATCTTAATCGTAATCGTAATCTTCTTTGTTCATCTGGCAGGAGATTAAGATTAAGATTAGGAGCGATGATTATGAGCAAAGCGACCGCACTCTTTCGCACCGCCACCAGTGAACTGGAGGTGGGGCCGGCGCCGCGCGTGGTGGGAACCCTCTCCGCGCTGCCGCCCCATTGCAAGCTGGCCGGCGACATCGTGGAAGTGCGCCTCGACAAAATGGCGCCCTCGGCGGATTGGCTGAAACAGTGCGCCGCCCTTCAATCCGGCGGCACGCCCGTGCTCCTGACCGTCCGGCTCCGCTCCGAGGGGGGCGATTGGGAAAACGACGATGAACGGCGCCTGGAAATATACAAGGAAGGCTTGCGGGAACTGGCCGCCGTGGACGTGGAATTAAGCAGCGTCATCAGCGGCCCGGTCGCGCGCGAGGCGGCCCGGCTCAACAAGGCCAGCGTCATCTCCTTCCATGATTTCCAGAAGACGCCGCCTCTGCGGGACCTGTGCGAGATCGTCGAAAAAGAGCACGCCCTGGGTTCCATCGCCAAAGTTTCCACCATGATCAAACATGGCAGCGACGTGGACGTTTTGCGCGCTTTGCTCCGGCGGCGATGGGAAAAGCCGATCTGCGTCATCGGCATGGGCCGGGCCTGGTCCAAGACCAGAATCGAATTTGCCATGCTGGGTTCCTGCCTGACCTACGGTTACCTGGACAAGCCAACCGCCCCCGGCCAGATGTCCGCGGCGGAATTAGTCCGCCGCTTGCGCTTCCCGGCAAAACGGAAAGAGAATGCGGCCGAGTGAAGCGCTGAAGCAATCTCTCTCAACCTGCCCTTTCCGTGAGTTTAGCCACGGTTTCTCCTCTCGCTCCGCACGCGGTAGAGCCGCTCGGTGAAGCCGCCTTCCTCCACGAAGTTTTTTTCCAGAGTGGCTATCTGCCGCCCTCCTTTCCCGCCGGGCGCGGGTGGCCGGGCGGCGGACGCCGCCGCATGTGCGCCCGCCAGTGACCCAAGAGACACCAGCGACGGCAAATGGCAGGTCGTTTTAGTCCCTGAAGTCATTTCCACGGTCCTTGTCTGGCGCGGGCGGCGAGGCGGGCGCGGGTCATGCGCTCGCGCAAGCCGCCTTCTTTCAGAAAATCCTGTTCCAGTCGCCGGAGCTGCTGGTCGAGCAAATAGTTGGTCACTTTGATCAAACCCACAATCACATTGGCGCAGATGGCGGGATCGGGGTGCTCGATGCCTTTCTTGAAGGTTTCGTAATTCGCGCCGGGCGTGCGGTTGAGCCGGCGCAGGCGCAGGGCGTAGCGGTGGTCGGGCGTCCATTCCTCGATTTTGCGGGTGCGCATGAAATCGCGGTAATCTTCGAGCAACTCCTCCTGGCTGGCGCGGGCCACATTGGTGAGCTTGATCTCGGTTTCCTTGGAGGTGCCGCTGGCCTGGCTGCCTTCAAGGATGTTTTGTTTGCCGGAACGCGCAGCCTGCACCATCTGGTCGTGGGTGCGGGAGCGCTTGTCTATGAAGCGGTCGCAGAAATGGAGTGTGGCCTGGTAAACCACCAGGGATTTTTGGTAGGAGAGCAGTTCCTGGTAGCCGCCGTGCGGCGGGATAAAGCCATCATCGTCGGTTGGAGGAAGGGACGGAAGGGACTTAAGCGACGGCAAGGGGCGGCGGCGCGCTTCCGTCCTTGTGGTCACTTTTGTCCTTTGCTCATGCATGGCTCAGGGCTTTCAAGTTCTGTCGGATGGCCTTCTCCAGCTTCGCTGATTCCGCATCTTGTCGGCGGCGGCCCAAAGCTCCGCTTCAAAGTCCAGCGTGGAGCCGTTCGTTTCTTTCTGATTGCTGCCCTTTGCCATACGCTATGTGGCCAGAATAGCGCGGCCGGCGGCCTTTGCAAAGCGGAGATTGACGCCCATGCCTATTCATTAAAAAAGGGTCAAACTGCAAATCAACGCAAGTTCCTCTCCATCAAGGCCAAAGGCGGCCTTGGCCGCGCCCTAGAAAACGTACTGACAGCAAAAAGGAGCCTTTTTTGGGGCCGTTTGGCAGAAAAACGGGGGGCCGCGCTTTTAAAATACCACTTTTTTTTATTTTCCCGCCGCCATCAGGTTCTTCCCGGCAGGCACAGATGGCTGGAAGAATTTTGGCTCACATCGCTCTCCATTTTCCACTATCAATTTTCCATTCCTCCCCTACACTGCCTGCTCGTGATTCTTAACTCTGAACTCTTAATTTGAAACTGAAATGAGCGTCTTGATTGTTGGCTCGACGGCCCTGGATTCCATCAAAACTCCCAAGTCGGAAAACTCGCGCCTGCTGGGCGGCTCGGCCAGCCACGCGGCCTTCGCGGCCAGCTTTTTCGCGCCCGTCCGGCTGGTGGGCGTGGTGGGGGAGGATTTCCCCAAGTCTTACCTGAACCTTTACCGCAAACACAAAATTGATTTGGAAGGATTGCAAATCGCGCCGGGCAAAACGTTCCATTGGTCCGGCGAATATGAAGTCAACATGAATAATCGCCGGACGCTGGCGACGGAATTGGGGGTGTTTGAAAGCTTCACCCCGCGCCTGCCCGCGTCCTATCAGAACAGCGAATTCGTCCTGCTGGCCAACATCGCCCCCGGTTTGCAACATCACGTTTTGGACCAGATGCGCCGGCCCAAGCTGGTCGTGGCCGACACGATGGATTTGTGGCTCAACATCGCGCTGCCGGCATTGCTCAAACTGCTGCCGCGCTTGGACGGCTTTGTCCTGAACGAAAGCGAAGCGCGACAATTGACGCAGGAGGACAATCTGTTTCGGGCCGCCAAAAAAATCCACAAGCTGGGGCCGAAATTCGTCATCATCAAAAAGGGCGAGCACGGCGCCATTCTTTCGAGCCGCCACGACCTTTTCCTCTGCCCCGCGTACCCGCTGGAGAAAGTGGTGGACCCCACCGGGGCGGGCGACTCGTTTGTCGGCGGGATGATGGGCTTTTTGGCCGGCGCCAAAGGGCCGGTGGAGGGCAACCTGCGGCGCGCGATGGTTTATGGCAGCATCGTGGCCTCCTACTGTTGCGAAGGTTTCGGCGTCACCGCCGCCCTCCGCGCCACCCGCGCCGGCATCGAAAAACGGCGCCGGGAGATGGAAGATATGACCAGGTTTTAGGCCCCCAACTCCGGGTTGACACGAGCGCAAAACCTGATAATCTGATTTTATGCGAAAGACAACCATCAGCGTTACCGAGGCCGCGCGCAATTTTGCCGATTGCGTGAACCGCGCGCATTATCAAAACACGACTTTCGTGCTGCTTAAAAACGGCACGCCGGTCGCGCGGCTGGCGCCGGCCAGTGAAAAAGTTTGCACAGGCCGCGATCTGGCCGAAGCCGTGGCCAAAGTCAAATTAACCGAGAACGAAGCCAAAGCCTGGCGGTGTGACTTGCAAAAGGCCCATAAAGCACTCAAAACCCCCGAGGACAAATGGCAATAATCGTGGATGCCGATGTCATTATTCGGGGTGAGAAGGGCGCCTTTGATTTTCAGCATTGGCTGGCCTCGCGTCCGAAGGATCATTTTGAAATCGCCGCCATCACCGTGGCTGAACTCTGGCATGGCGTGGAGCGGGCTGCCGGGACGCATCGAGTCAGGCGTCAGCTTTATCTTCAGGCCATCCTGGCGCCCCTTCCTGTCATTCCCTACACGGAACAGACCGCTTACGAACACGCGCGCATTTGGGCCGAATTGGAAGCCTCGGGCACGATGATAGGCTTCTACGATGTCATCGTCGCGGCAACGGCATTGGAGCGCGGCAGTGAAGTCGCCACCTTCAACCGAAAGCATTTTGTCCAAGTCAGGGGGCTGACGATCCTTGAACCGAAATGATCTGGTTAAAATCTCAGGTGAGGACTAAATGTCTAGGAATTTATGAAACGCGAGCACGTCATTGACCTTTATTTCATGGAGGCGCGCGCCAAGTTGATTGATCTGGCGGCCTTCCTGGACCGGGTGGACCGGGCGCCGGGAACGGAGGATTTCCGCATGGCGGCTTTTCGCCAGGCTCTCCAGGAATTGCCCGTCAACAAGCCGGACCGGGCCAAACGCGTGTTGCTCAGTTTGAGCGATCCGACCACTAAGCCGCTGCCGGCCGCCACCACCAAATCGGCCGCCGGAGCGTGGAACGCGGACTCTGCCGCGCGAGACGCACGGCAGGGCGACCGGGACGGTCGCGCTCCCCGCAAAACCAAAAAGTGACTGGAAATTCCCGCCATGCGCTACATCGAACCTCACGCTCACATGGTCAGCCGCACCACGGATGATTACCTGGCTATGGCCACCGCCGGCTGCCAGGCCATTTGCGAACCGGCTTTTTGGGCGGGCTTCGATCGCAGTTCGGCGGATGGCTTTTACGACTACTTCCGCCAATTGACCGATTTCGAGCCGAAACGGGCGGCCAAGTTCGGGCTGGCCCATTACTGCTGGCTCTGCCTCAATCCCAAGGAGGCCGAGGATGTCAAATTGGCCGGGGAAGTCCTTGCCCTCATTCCGAAATTTTTGGATCGGCCATCCGTCCTGGGGATCGGCGAAATTGGGTTGAACAAAAACAGCCGCAACGAACTGGCGGTTTTTGAAAAGCACGTTGACCTGGCGGCGCGCCACGGGCAGTTGATCCTGATCCATACGCCGCATCTGGAAGACAAGCTCAAGGGAACTCGCCTTATGATTGACGCCCTGAAATCCGACGGGCGCCTCGCGCCCGGACGGGTCATCATTGACCACGTCGAGGAGCACACCATCCAACTGGTGCTGGACGCGGGGTTTTGGGCCGGCATGACGCTCTACCCGGAATCCAAATGCACGGCGGCGCGGGCGGCGGACATGGTGGAGATATACGGCAACGAACGGCTCTGGATGAACAGCGCGTGCGATTGGGGGGTGAGCGCGCCGCTGGCGGTGCCGCGGGCCGCGCTGGAAATGCGCCTGCGCGGCCACACGGCGGAGGCGGTGGACACCTTGATTTACCGCAATCCCGCGCGCTTTCTCAGTCAATCAAAGCATTTCAAAGAAACCTGATGCGCCTGGCAAAAGGTCATCATCTGGCTTACTGCGCGAACATCCACCGGGGCGAAACCTGGCTGGAAACCTTTGGCGCGCTGGAAACATACGCCCTGGCCGTCAAGGAACGGGTTTGCCCCTCCCAGCCCTACGCCATCGGGCTGCGTTTGAGCGCCCAGGCGGCATGGGAATTGGCGCAGGGGCGCGCGCTGGCGGAGTTCCAACACTGGCTGGCGCGGCACGATTGTTACGTTTTCACCATCAACGGCTTCCCCTTCGGACACTTTCACGGGCGGCGAGTCAAGGAAAAGGTGTACTTGCCGGATTGGACTTCCCCCGAACGGCTGGATTACACTAATCGGCTGTTCGATTTGCTGGCCCAATTGCTGCCGCCGGGCGTGGAAGGGAGCGTCAGCACCGTGCCGGGATCATTCAAGGAATTCACCACGACCGACCAGCAACGGCAGGCGATCCGCGACCATTTGTTTCGCTGCGTGCAGCACCTTGACCAACGGAGCCGGGAAAGCGGACGGACGCTGCATCTGGGCCTGGAGCCGGAGCCGCTGTGCCTTTTGGAAACGACAGCGGAAACGGTGGAATTCTTCGGGCGGCTGCGGGATGAGCATCCCGGCGAGGCGCGGCTGGAGCAATGCCTGGGCGTCAATTACGACACCTGCCATCTGGCGGTCGAGTATGAGAATCCGGCCGAGGCGCTGGCCCGATTGCGGCGGCATCAGATCAAGGTCAGCAAGCTGCATCTCAGTTCGGCCTTGAAGGCGCGGCCCACGCCGGAAGCGCGCGCGGCCCTGGCGGCGTTTGCCGACGACGTGTACCTGCATCAGGTCGTGGCGCGCGGAGCGGACGGCGCGTTGGTTCGCTATCGGGACCTCGACGCGGCGTTGGGCGCGGCGGCGCCGGCGGAGGAATGGCGGGTTCATTTTCACATTCCGCTGCATTGTCCGGCGGCGGAGTGGTTCGAGCCGACGACCGATCATTTGCTGGGCGTGCTGGACGTTCTGCAAGCCGAGCCGGGCCTTTGCGCGCACCTGGAAATGGAGACCTACACCTGGGAAGTGATGCCCGCCGCGATGAAAAGCCGGAATGTCGTGGATCAACTGGCGGCAGAATATGACTGGTGCCTGGCGCAATTGCAAAAGAGAGGCATGGGCGCCAGTCAGCCTCCTGCGCCTTTTGTTTCGGCCAGCGCTTCTTCTTCGGCGGCCAGTAACGAGGCGTGCATGGAGGAGGCATCGGGGGATTGACGAAGCTGATCCAGCACGGCGGTCTTCTGGGCCATGAGACATATTCGGGCCAGCACGTGCAGATGCAGCCGGTCGTCCTGGCAACAGATCAGGAAGAACAGGTTGGTGGGCCGTCCGTCCGGCGCGCCAAAATGAATGTCCTGCCGGGTGCGGCCCAGGACGATGAAGGAAGATTCAAACAAATAGGGATCGGGCACGCGCGGATGCGGGAGGGCAAAACCGCCGGGCATGCCGGTGGAACAAAGGACTTCGCGCGCTTCCAGGCTGGCCAGCAGGTCCTTGGCGTTGTTCAAAAGCCCGGTTGTTCCCGCCAGCGCGACCAACTCGTGCAAAATCGAGGACTTGGTCTTGCCCGGCAAGTCCGGGGCCATGAAGCCGGGCTGGATCATTTCCGGCAACAGGGTTTGACGCGGCAGAATTTGCGAGGTGTCCCGGGTGGATTTGTCGTGATATTCCGTCAAGCGCCGGCTGGGCAGGCGGAGGATGCGTTGCGAAGCCCAAAGGTCAACTTCCTCCTTGGAAAAAACGATCCGGCGGCCGCGCTTCTCGTGCGGAATCTCGTTGCGTTTGACGCGCTGCGCGACGTCCTCCGGGGTCAGGTGCAAGTACTCCGCGACCGCCTCCAGACTGAGAATTTGATACGCCATAATCGGCCTTCAAGGATAGGATTGATGAATGCGCCGGCTTTTGCAAGATTAGTAAATATGAAGATTGAAACCCGTTCGGAATACTTGCGCGGCGCCTTGGACTTGGATCAGCTCAAGCCAAGCCCGTTCGACCAGTTTGCCCTTTGGTTTGGCCAGGCCATGGAGGCCAGGGTCATTGAGCCGAACGCCATGAGCCTGGCCACCGCCGGGGCCGATCTGCGTCCGCTGGTGCGCACCGTCCTGCTGAAAAGTTATGATGAGCGCGGCTTTGTCTTTTATACCAACCTGGAAAGCCGCAAGGCCCGCCAGATGGCGCAGAACGCCCATGTCTCGCTGCTCTTTCCCTGGCTGGCCCTGGAACGCCAGGTCATCATTTGCGGCGCCGTCGAGCGAGTTTCCACCGCCGAAACCCTGGAGTATTTCATCACCCGCCCGCGCGGGAGCCAACTGGGCGCGTGGGTGTCGGCGCAAAGCTCGATCATTACGACCCGCTCGCTGCTGGAGCAGAAATGGGAGGAAATGAAGCGCAAGTTCGCCGAGGGCGCTGTTCCCCTGCCCTCTTTTTGGGGCGGCTTTCGCGTCGTGCCCCGGGAAATCGAGTTCTGGCAGGGCCGGCCCAACCGCCTGCACGACCGCTTTCTTTATGCGCGCCAGCCGGACAACTCCTGGACTGTCGTCCGTCTGGCTCCGTGATTGCTTCCCGGTTGCGTTCGTGTCAGCGTCCATCATTGATCAATCCATGAATACGAAAACATTTGCCTCTTGTTCGGTCCTTATTCCGGCCATCCTGTTCCTTCGTTGCAGCGCGTTTGCAGACGGCGTTGAGGCCGGCCAAATTGACGGCTTCCGCGACACGCCCATGCTGCCCGGCGGCCAATGGCACGTGCATGATCCGGATCGTCCGCAACCGCGCGTAGTCACGCCCGGCGCGTCCTTCAGCCAGAACGCCCCGGCGCCCTCTGACGCGGAAGTGCTCTTCAACGGCGCGGACCTCTCGAAATGGCAAAACAGCCAGGGCGGGGACGCGACATGGAAGGTTCAGGATGGTTGCGTGGAAGTCACCCGCGGCGGAGGCATTCGCACGCGCGGCCAGTGGGCGGATTTTCAATTGCACGTGGAGTGGGCCGCGCCCGTTCCCGCCACCGGCAGCGGCCAGGGGCGCGGCAACAGCGGCATTCTCATCAACGGCATGTACGAAGTGCAGGTGCTCGATTCCTATCAGGCCAAAACCTATCCGGACGGCCAGGCGGCGGCCATCTACGGGCAGTCGCCTCCGCTGGTCAACGCCTGCAAGCCGCCGGGG
>Ga0224555_1000753_pt1 | contig 49285 bp, 43 predicted proteins | sample 714S23034metaG_FD_180687 | JGI IMG/M metagenome (GOLD analysis project Ga0224555, IMG submission 180687) | Peat soil microbial communities from Stordalen Mire, Sweden - 717 S2 30-34 | ecosystem: Environmental > Terrestrial > Soil > Wetlands > Peat | place: Sweden: Norrbotten County, Stordalen...
AACTGGCGGGTACCCGCTCACTGAAGAAGGCCCAGACGTGACCGCCATCTCCGGATCGAGACCGCTCAAGCACAGCGGGAATGCCGGCGGCTCGCGCGGCATCGAGGTAGGCAAGAGCGTCAAGCGTCCATCCCGCGCCATCGAAGTCGCACACCAACAAGAAGCACGAATCGTCACCCATCAGGGGGTAGAGACCGACACTGATCGTCCCGGAGAGATGGTCCGCGGTCACCTCTCCGTTCAGGGACAACAGCTCCCTGTCGGGTTTGCGACTGTTCGGCCATCCGCCCCTGGCCGCCGGCCCCCACCCCGACTTGCCGGTCCGAACGTTCTCCCAGCGCAGAGCGTAGACGTCGTCTCGGCCTCGGAATAATGCTCGGAACAGTTCGACCTTTTGCTGCGACGAAGAGCGTTGCGTCACACCCGAGGCCAAGGCTGGACGGTCCGCCGGAAACAGAGTCGGCTCCCAAGCACTTACAGGTGCGGCACGGTCTTCGCGCCCCAGGCCAAGAAGATCACGCAAACGACGGTTCTCCGCCTCAAGGTCCGCGACCCGTTCAGCAAGGTCGTCGTCTGGGCGACGTTCACCCGAGCGGTCGTTGATCGTCAGATCCAGCTCCTCTTAGCTTTCAGCATGGTCGGGACACCTGCCACGAGGCGGGTACCAGTACGGGCAACGAATTGCGGTGCCTGTTGCGAGGTCGTGATGAGGACACCGTAGGTTGCCAGGTGCCCAGCCGTTGCGTGCCCATTTGGCGCGTTCGCGATCGATGGCCGTCGCCGAGCGTCGGGCATCGTAAAGCGGATCCAGATTCTGGTCACTCCAAAGGATCAACTCGGTCGCCGCATGATGGACCTCGTACTCAGCCAGCCCGTCGACTGCGAGCAGTTCGAGATCGTCACGGAACTGCTGGTCCGCGGCGTTCGCCGCAAGGCGCTGACGAAACGTTGCCGGCGATACACCGCAAGCACTCAGATAGTGGTCACCCGCAACGGCCAGGTCGGTATCGGTGATCTGGAGCTCCCGGCGGGCGAGCCACATGTCCCACAAGTCGCGCCCTTTTCGTCGTTGCGCAAGGGCACGGAACTTCGACCCCACGAGCTCGCCGGGCTGGAAGGTCGGTATCTCGGCTTCGCCTGACCACCAACGCGTGTCGACGCTGTGAGCAATCCGGGTTAGGGCAAGTGCCGGCGGAACCTCGTCGGTGTTGATCTCGATCTTGACCCGCAGCCGAACTCCAGAATTGGCCTCACCCTCCAGCAGAACCTTTACGCTCCCGTGCACGACGTTGCGACTCACCTCCTTGAGAGGGCTCGCTACGAGCGCCGACCGGATGGCGTCAACGAGCCAGCCGGTCGGTCCGGCGCGGCCGACGAGAACGTAGTCGAGATCATCCGAGTACCTCCTCGCTCTTGGCAGGTGAAGCTTGTGCAAACATGTGCCGCCGCGCCACACGAGGCAACGGCCAAGCTCGTCGTGGCTGGCGAGGAGGATCGCCAGCTGTGAGAGCAAAAGGTCTTGCTCTACTTGCTCTTCGGTCGACCAAGGATGCTGGCGACGCCACTGGGTGAGGACCGGCGGCGGAATCACTCGTCGGGCTCCACTGCGACATTCACTATCACCTGCCACCGGCGGTCAATCTCGCCGTGGGCCTCTCCCTTTGGGTTAAGCAGCGTGCGGTTCCGGTCTCCCTTGGCGGACTCTTCGAGCGCGCTCAGTTCCACGTCACTCTTGACGCTCTCGAGTAGAAACCCCAGTCGGCGCGTAGCCGCCCGCGACCGTTGCGACGTTTGCTCGGCGAGTCTGTCGACGTCAAGGGTGAATTCGCGCAAGACAGTTGCGACGTTGCCGACGCCGCCGCCTCGACCCGGGGCCTGGGCGAGGTCGAAAGCGCACGTCTCCGGTGTCGCGACCCGAAGCGACCCGGTGGGGCCGGTCGCCGTCGCCACCGGCCATATCGACATCCGGGCATCGGTGTAGAAACGCAGTCTCGGCCCGGACGTCCTGTCGGTCACCGGACGGTTCACGACCGTCTGGGTTACCTGGGCCGCTTGGTGCGCTGCGCCATGACGGGCCGCAGCGGACAGGTAGCCAAGGTAGTAGTTCCGGCCGAGGTGACGGCAGAGGTCGTCGAGGAACCAATCTGCCGGTACGGTGCCCTCATGCCGGTACTGCGGCGGGATGAGGACGTAGAGACCCCTTACCGGGCTGAAAAGCAGGTGCCGTCGCTGTGCCTCGGCAACGGCGACTCGCACCGACCCCGGCGAAGATCCTGAGCGATCTCGAACCTGCTCCTGGGTGAGCGTTACCTGCCCTTCGCTGAGGAACTCGTCCCAAAGGCCAGCAAAGCGCGTATTAGAGGCCATGAAAGTTAGTGTACCGCTAACTTTCATGGTGATGGGTATGCATGGAGCAGTGACAAAGGTCTGCCTCCCGAACCAGAGGTCTGTCGTCGATTCGTTGGGGTCGTCTGCAACCGGACCTTGGCCCTTTCCGGCGGTTCAGATTTGACAGCCGAAGGGCTGGAAATCGGCTGGCGCCACCCAACATTCACCCAACATTGGATTTCCCAACTCGTCCGGCACCGTCTACAGGCGTCCCAATCCGGGCCACAACTGCCTGTTCACATGGCTTGTCGAGGACGCCAGCAGACGCTGCGAGACGCTCCGGCACAGACAGGAGTCAACTCATAATCCCTTGGTCGCAGGTTCGATCCCTGCCGGGCCCACCAAGAAATGGCAGTTGGGATAAGAGAGAGGGAGAGGTAGAACCGGTACACCTGAGAGAGAGGACGGGAGCCAGCCAGCCAGCCAGGACGGCGATCGGGAACCAGCCAGCCAGGACCGTGATCGGGAACCAGGCCAGCCAGAGCGTGGTCGGGAGCCAGGCCAGCCAGAGCGTGGTCGGAGCCCGACGAAGCCAGGACTGCAGCGAGCCGGGTGGCCAGGACGGAGCGTCGGCGGAGCCGGCAGTGACGGTCGCTTAGAGCGCCCGTTGGACAAAGCCCTTTCAGGTCGAGCGAGGTCGGCGTAGCCTGGTTTCGGGCCCTCGGGGGTAAACCCGCACCGAAGAGCCGGAGTAGAGGGTGAGAACCGGCCACGCTGGCAGGTCTTTTGACCGCAGATGTCGTTCCCTCCTTGGGACGCTCCCGAGGGCCCATCACCTCGTCAGCAACCCAAGTCCCGTCGCAGTTGGGCCGGCCCAATAACGAGCAACCCCCGCAAGTTCAGTTTGCCGCGACGGCCGAGCAAGAGCCGTTTCGCCAAGCAGTGGAATCGACCGCGCGAGGAGTCGACGTCACACCTGATCCTCGTGCCTTGCGTTACGTCGACTAGTCCCTATCGGCGGACGACTGGAGGAGGAGAGCGAAGGACTTGGCGACGGGCACGACCGGGCTACGCCACCGGATGGAGATGTTGTTTACTCTCCCGTTCCTTGCGTTCCCGCGCCACGCGGATCTCGTGGTGAGCGACCCGCTCGTCCCGCAGATGAAGGTGGCGACCTCCCCACCCATAGTCCGTGAGCTTTATCTCCGTCCCGTTGGTGATGACGATCTCGCGGTGCGCGGACCGCCAGTCCATGATTGTGACGCACTCGGGGCAACGCGGGTCGGGCTCAATCAGGAAGTACGGGTACCACTCGGCGTTCTCGTCGCGGCTCTCGGCTCGCGTCACCGACTGGCTCGCACCTCCGCCGCAGAAGCACTCGTTGTCTGCCGTTTGCGGGCGCTACCGCCCGAGTGCTTCCCGACGACCGCGAGCGAACCCATCGAGGGCACGACAGTGGACTCTTCCCCTGTCGACCACCTCACCCGCAAGAGCGACCCGGTCACGCCGATCACGACTCCATCGCGGGGAGCCTCGCCGACTTTCCTCGAAGAGATCTGCACGCGATCACCAACGACTGCCATGTACCGAATGGTGCCACGCCGCAGCGTGTCTGGCCAGCCCGACCCACACCTTTCGCCCGCAGTGGGCGCTCGGGGCAACGGCACAGCAGCGCCTGATGACAACGTCGGGCAATCGAACGGCGATTTTCAGCGGTAGGCACGTCGTTGTTAGATACTGCAGTATCCAACGACTCGGGCCACACCGGGAGGGAAGCAGGTAGCCACTATGTCAACCGCCGCAGGCAGGCGAACGATGCCGACACACTTCGCCGCGTTCGGTGGGGTAGGCGGGAAAGCACACGGGCCACACAACAAGCATGCCCAGCAGGTGCTCGCTCGACGAGCGGCGATCGAACGCAAGCGGAGAACGAGCAAGGCACGTATGGGTCGCAGCAGGCCGAGCAAGGCGGAGCCCGAGTAGCGCGAGCCGACAGCTAGGTAACGGGCTAGTCACGGCGGCGGGCGGCTGCCTAAGGGGACCGCCAGCCGGAGCGTCGGGGGGGAAGTGAAAAAGTCGAAGCTGGCCGGGGGAAGGGGGGGCGACAGCGTTGTCGAGGTCGGGTCCCTGTCGCGGGTCCCGGTGAAGGCTTACGTATCCCGTCGCGATTGTCGCTTCAAAATGGCCCGAGTCCCTTCGCGATGGTCGCCGCGATGAAGCTCGCCAGTCCTCCCACGGTGTCTCCCTTCGGCAACCTGTCCATGAGCCGCATTTTCTCGGTCCAAGTCGGGAACTTCGGGTCGGGCAACCCGAAACACCAGTATTGCGGCTCGAGCCAGAACACGACCACGCCCTTGGGCGTGTGCACACGCAGAAGCACTTGGGTCATGTTGATGTCCCAATCGACACGAAGGCCCGTCAAATCGCTGAGAAGTTGTGCCAGGCGCCTCTGAAAGGCCTCCGTCTTCTCGATAGCGTCAATTGACGGAGCGGCTTGTCGACCTAGCATCCAGTCACGCTTGTCGACGAGCAGCTCGGCAGTGAGATACCAAGCGATCTGGCGTGCCCGGCCGACCAGCAAACCTGTCGTCGCAGCAGCGTCAGCATCAAGCTCTGCAGCCAAACAGGTGTGCTCTTCGGCCGAAAGGTGACTCGACCAGTCTCTCCATAACAGGGGCTTCAAGTTCCCGAGCGGAACGCTGCCAGTAAAGCCCAGAGAATTGGGACCGACGGATAGTCGCTCCACGACCGGGTCAGGGACTATCCCCTCGATGGTCTTCCTCAGGTATTCACTCATCGGCGAATTGCCAAGAACCACACTCGTGGGCAACCTCGGCAGCCACTCCGTCTCGTCGGACCCCCAGTCGGAATCAGACGCCAGCTGCCCGATCGCAGGCTGCTCCATCGCGGCAGCATCTGATCCCACCTCCTCCTCGGTGAAGATGCCCTGTTCCAGAAGCTGGAGCGCCCGGTGCCACCGGTAGCGGGATGCTGCGTTCAGAACGCTCTTTGCTGTAGTCGCCATCTTGACCTCGGCAAAGGGTCCCACAGGGAGACGACCCTTAATCGGGAGATCCGCCCACGTTGCAATAAGCATGCACTCGTTCTCCGGGTGGACCCCGTAACTTGTCATCGTCCTGCGTCTATGCACTCGTGCAGCAACACGCCGACGGAGAGGGTTCTCCGCAGTCCGGGCACCGCCTGTCCGTCCTGAGCTGCGCGGCAATGTTCATCTCATCGAGGTGCGCGTCGCACACGAGCCTCCCGAGTCGCACCGGCATCTCGCAGCCTGGCCAGCCGCACGGGACGATCGTGTCGGGGGTGAGCGTCGGCTCGTGCTCGGGGATCACTGCTTCAAGCTTGCCATCAGGGCGCACCGGTCGTGGCAGGGACTTCTGATAGCTCCGGGTGTGCCGCTCAAGCACCAGGGTTCGAGTCCCTCGGCGCCCACTGGTACTGCCGGCGCTAGGTGGACAAGGGCCGCCGCGTGGCCGGAAACCGCTCGCCCGAGATCCCGGGTGGCATAGAGGCAGGGTCGGGGCGGGGTGTGAGTGGAGGTCGGCCGATTCTGCGTCCGGCCCTCTCGCCTGCCGTCGCCCACGACAGGCGCCCACGTTCGCCCATGTGGCGGCGTAGGAGGCGGGTGGTAGGAACCCAGTCGTCGGCCCCGCAAAAGGGACATTCGCGCCCGCCCGCTCACCAAGTCTGACTTCGCAGAGGACCGGCGTGGCGTGCTCCGTGTGCTCCCGCCGCTGACGCACCGGATCGCGTCGGGACCGCACGCCGAGGTCTTCCCCGTCATGGCCCGCGACGCGTCGACGCCGATCCTTTTCTTCTCGAAGGGCCGCTACGTGCCGAGGCGCTGGTTCACCAACGCCGTTGCCTCACCAGGCCCTGAGAAGGAGGCGCATCCCTGGCAGCGACCGCTCTCGAATGTCGCCTACTACCTGGAGCGCCTCTCCGAGCCGGGCGAGCTTGTCTGCGATCCGCTCCTCGGCGGTGGCACGACTGCTGTCGCGGCTCAGCACCTTGGCCGGCGCTTCATCGGATGCGATGTCGACCCTGGAGCAGTCGAGGTGACCCTTGAACGTCTACATGGCATCGAAGGGAGCAGGACCATTAAGGGTCACCTTGAGCCAAGAGATGAGGAGCCATGTGGCTGACATGTCCGACCTGCAGTTATGCGTGGGAGTCAAGAGCGAAGACGCGGACACGTTGCGGCTTGTGCGGCAAGGCAGTGTCTGTACCACGCTCCTATGTGGAAGCAGGGTCGCCGGAGTATGCGGGCGAGCCTGACGGCTCCCGCATGCCAGCAGGCGTCGTCGTCGCCCTGCTCATCGCTGCTGGGTTCTGGATGCTCCACCACGCGAAGACGACAGACCCCGAGTACGAACCCGAGGGCTACAAGGCTTGGCACTGGGTCCTGGCGGGGCTCGGCTGTCTCGGCTCGGGTGGCTTGCTCGGCGCTTATGCCATCGGGATGATCGGGGGCGAGGAGTGACCCATCTCCCCGAGCCCATGGATATCGCCCTTCGCGCCTGGGCGATCCCAGAGAAGCGGCGAAAGACCGGGGGCGGCAAGAAGCGTCGGCACAGGCCCAAGGCCCTTATCGTTTTCGACACCGAGACCGAGTTTGGTGGCTCACAGGAGCTCATCGTCGGTGCCTACCGCTATGTGAGGGTGGAGTGGAAGGGGAGCAGGCCGACGCTCCGCTGCGCCGAAGAGGGGCTCTTCCACCCGGACGACCTGTTTGTTCGTGACCCGGAGCAGCTGGCGACGATACGCGACTACGCGGCACGAGCCGTCGCCAACGTCGACCGGAGCCAACGGGACGCCAACCGGACGCTCCAGGTGCTCAGCCGCCACGAGTTCTGCGAGCGGATGCTGTGGGGAGCCTGCTGGCGCAATCGGGCGACGCTCGTTGGCTTCAACCTGGGCTTCGACCTCTCCCGGCTCCGGCTCTCGTGGCACGAGGGACGTGGCCTCTACAACGGGGCGTTCGTGCTGCGGCTCTGGGAGTGGGAGCAGAAGGACCACCGCTACCGGCCCAACGTCATAGCCCGTCGGCTCGACAACAAGCGGACGCTCCTCGCCTGGAGCGGGGTGAGAGACGCTCCGGACGACGGCGACGAGCACACCTCCAGCGACGACCACTTCCTCGACCTGCGCACGCTGCTGTTCGCGCTCACGAACCAGGCTCATTCGCTCGGGTCCGGGAGCGCAGTCTTCGGCCTCGGCTACCGAAAGCGCGAGGTGACGCTCGGGGTGCTCTCGGCGCAACTACTCGACTACGTGCGGGAGGACGTCGCAGCCACCTCCGACCTGGCCGGCGCGGCGCTGAGAGAGTTCCATCGTCACCCCGTGCCGCTCTCGGCAGACCGGGCCTATTCGTCCCCCGCGATCGGCACCGCCTACTTCAGGCGCATCGGCATCCGACCTCCGTTGGAACGAGCCGAGATCACAGACGCCCAGCTCGCGCAGTCCATGGGCGCCTTCTACGGGCCTCGGGTCGAGGTGCGCGTCCGCCACGCGCCGGTCCCGGTCAGCCTCGTCGACTTCGCCAGCCAGTACTCGAACGTCGCCCGGCTCTCGGGTCTCTGGTCACTCCTCACCTCCGAGCGGATCGTCGCCGTCGAGGCGACAGACGAGGTCCGCGAGATGCTTGAACGGGTCGACCTTGCCGATGTCCTAGACCCGAAGCTGTGGCCTCAGCTCGTCGGCGTGGCTCTAGTCCGGCCGGACGGCGACGTGCTGCCGACCAGAGCCTGGTTCGCCGGTCGCGGCGACGTCCCCCGCGTCGGCCTCGGCCCGATCCACTGCGACCGGCTGCACCCGTTCGCGATCGCCGACCTCGTCGCTGCCAAGTTGCTCACGGGCAGGGTCCCCGAGGTCGTCTCCGCGTGGCGCCTAGACGGAGCAGGGACGGCATCCGGGCTCCGGGTCACCCGCCTCGGAGGCCGGGTTCGCTTCGACCCGTATGCCGACGACTGGTGGGCGGCCTGCCAGCGCGCCAGGGCGGCTCTCGGCGACAGCCCAATGGCGACGGGAGTGAAGACGATCGGCAACGGCACCGCCTACGGCGACTGGATACGCGTCGACCAGCAGCCCCAGGCAGGCTTCGTCGCCCTACAGCGGCTCGACGGGCGCACAGAACGCCGACGTGTCGACCGTCCGGAGGACCCCGGCCCATGGGCCTTCCCGCCCTTCGCGTCGACCGTGACCGCCGGTGGGCGCCTTCTCATGGCCGCCCTGGAACGCCTACTCGCGGACGACGGAGGTCTGTTCGCGAGCGCCAACACCGACTCGGCGACCGTGCTTTCGACGCGAGACGGCGGGCTCGTCACCTGCCCGGGCGGCCCTGAGCAGCTCGACGACGGGACCACTGCTGTCCGGGCGATCTCGTGGGCTGCCCTCGACGCGATCCGGGAGCGGTTCTCGTCGCTCGGCGTCGAGCTCAGGCTGACGTCCGAGAACTTCAACGGTGACAAGCGTCGCCAGCTGTATGCCGTCGGCATCGCCGGCTCCCGCGTGATCCTCTACACCGTCGGGCCGTCGGGCCGCGTCGTCGTGAAGCGCTCGGAGGTGGCACTCGGAGACCTCCGCAGCCCGCTCGGCCCGGGCACGAGCCGGATCTTCGTCGACGAGAGCGCCGAGTGGATGCTCTCGCACCTGCTCGACGAGCGCCCGGCAACTCCGACATGGTTCCCAGTTCCCGCCACTACGGAGCTGCCGATGGGCACGCCGGCCAAGGTGCGCTCGCTCGGTGCCAACGGCTCGCCGTACGGGTTCGCCGTGGGCGCTCGCCGGGCACGACGTGCGGCCGGCGTCTTCGGAGGCGAGCCGGTCCGGCTCATCGCCCCAGCAGGAGACGAACCGGGGCTGGCGCGATGGGTAGAGGTCCCTTCCGGTGCATCAATCACGACGGCAACGCGAGGTCGGCGGCAAGGAGGAGACACCCCGCAAGCAGTCGAGATCGCTTCCTACGGTGAGGAACTGGTTCGCCTTGTCCTCCACCCCGAGTCGAAGATGCGCGGGCCGGACGGGAGTGCGTGCAAGGCCGGGACCAAGGGGCTGCTCACGCCCAGACCAGTCCGAGTGGCGGCGGTTCACTTGATTGGCAAGGAGGGGAACAGGCTCGAGGAGGTGGCAACCGGAGAGGTCACCGACCCCGACGAGGTGTTGATCGACTACGGCGACGATGCGTGGGAGCGCGTTGTCATCCCCGCCGGTCGGCTGATCGGGCTCCGCCGGATCTCAAGAGAGACGAAGATCGCCCGGAGCCAACTGGTCGACCTTTTCCAGGGCCGCGCCCGACCGCAGGAATCAACCCGAGAACTCGTGACGGGAGCCGCCGTGGCGCATGCGGCACAGTGGCTCGCTTCGAGGGTCGGCGTGGAGTCAGCACGGGCAGCAGACCACCCGATGACGGTTCTAGCTCTTTTCCTGGCGCATGCGGGTTCACATACCTCCGAGCCTGCGTAGCGGTACGCGGCCGAACGGACGGGTTCTCAAGGTCTCAACCTTGTGTGCCGATACCAAGAGCAGGGTCCGTCTGGGCTGCTTTCTCTGCTGAATGTTTGGGAGTCCTGATGTACTCCAGCGGTCGTCGCGGGTCATGGTGAGCGCGGGTTCGGCTTCGAAACGCCGTCTTGCGTCCTTGGCCGCTGGGACCGCCCTGCTCGTGATCGCGGGGGTCGTAGGTTCTGTTCTCGCGGCAGGTTCAGTGGCGCATGACAATGGCGCGAGGTCACGCGCGGCATTCATGTCATCGTCTGCTGAGATCGCGTCGACGCTCCAACTTGCGATCCTCCATGAACAGGACCTGGTTGTGGGCGCGAGCAGCTTCATCTCCGAAAACCCACGGACTTCGAACGCTCAGCTCGGTCAGTGGGCAGCTTCGGTCAACGCCCTAGTCCGGTACCCAGAGTTGATCGGCCTTGGATACTCCGTGATCGTCACGGCCGCAGAACTGCCCGCTTTTGCGGCTCACGCCGTATCCGATCCCACAGGACCATCGGCGCGGAATGGCACCTTTCATGTCGTACCTGCCGGCAACCGCTCCTATTACTGCTTCCTGGTGGCCAGTCTGACGAGAAGCAAGAGCGCGTCGTCCACGTCCGGAGAGGACCTGTGTCCTCCGGGCACAGAACGAACCGAGTTGATGTCTGCACGGGACTCGGGTGAAGGTGCGAACTTACCGTTACAGATAGCGAACATCATCTTCTTGTCCATCGTGTGGCCGGTCTATCGAGGTGGAGTAACGCCCACCACCGTGGGAAGACGGCGGTCCGCGTTCTTGGGCTGGGTAGGCATGGCGGTACTGCCGCAGGTCGTGCTGAACCGGGCGTTGCAAGATCATCCCAACACCGCCGTGATTCTCCACTACCACGATGATTCTTCGAATGTGACGTTCCAAAGTGGTAAAGCCCCTAGTGGAGCCGCTGCGACCACGATCAACTCGCACAACGGCTGGACGGTCACGACCTTTGGAGCTGTCACTTCTGGTGGCCTGCTCGGCAACGATGCGGCGCTTGCACTGTTGATCGCAGGTATCGCCCTAAGCCTGCTTCTCGGAGCAATGATGCTCCTGTTGGGCACAGGCCGGGCAAGGGCGCTCCGTATCGTCAGCGAACAAACCGGCGAACTACGCCATCAGGCCTTGCATGACGGATTGACCGGTCTGCCGAACAGGGCCTTGATCACAGACCGCATAGATCAATTGCTAGCTCGTGGTCGCCGCAATGGCAGCCTCGGCGCCGCGCTGTACATCGATCTCGACGAGTTCAAGAACGTGAACGACACACTCGGCCATCAGATTGGCGACCGGCTCTTGGTGGCAGTCGCAGCTCGCTTACAAGGCACCCTTCGCGACGTCGACACGATCGGCCGGATGGGCGGCGACGAGTTCGTTGTGCTGATCGACGGCGCCTCGCTCAGTGCTGACCCCGAGTTGGTCGCCGACCGCCTGCTTGAGGTCATACGTCAACCGTTCGAGATTGAGGGAGCGACGACGCTGCCACTGATGGTCAACGCGAGCATTGGGATCGCCATCGGTGACCGCCCCAGCGCAGGCGACCTGCTGCGCGATGCCGACGTGGCGCTCTATCAAGCCAAAGCAGCTGGCAAGAACTGTTACGAGATCTTCAACTCGGCGATGCAGATCGGGATCCAAGAGCGCATCGATCTTGAGTTCGACCTGCGCTCGGCTGTCGACGGTGAGCAGTTCCGCCTCGTCTACCAGCCGATCTACAACCTCGACGACCTGAGGCTTGTAGGCGTCGAGGCGCTCCTGCGTTGGGAACATCCCATCCGCGGACTGATCCAGCCCGACGAGTTCATCCCCATCCTCGAGCAAACTGGCCAGATCAAAGAGGTCGGGCGATGGGTGCTGCGCGAAGCCTGTAGACAAATGTCGGTCTGGCACGCGCGGGGCGACACGCTCGCGGTCTCGGTTAATGTATCGGGCCGTCAGCTCGACGACGATGCCGTCGTCCAGGATGTCTCTGACGCACTCCTGTCCAGTGGTCTAGACGCCACTTCGTTGATCATCGAGATTACCGAGACGGCCCTGATGCGCCACGCTGACTCGACCGCACAGCGACTTCAAGTGGTCAAGGACTTGGGTGTGAGGATCGCGGTTGACGACTTCGGCACGGGATACTCCTCCCTTGCCTACCTCCAACGGTTTCCCGTGGACTGTCTAAAGATCGAGCGCAACTTTATCAGCACGATCACCACGTCAGCCGGATCCAAAGCGCTCGTCGGGACCCTAGTTCAGCTGGGCAAGAACCTCGGTCTGAAAACCCTCGCCGAGGGTGTCGAAACGTTTGGTCAGATGGACCACCTGCGAGACGTTCACGTCGACGAGGCCCAAGGCTTCCTACTCTCTCGGCCTCTGGATCCCGATGTACTCGAAGCCAAGATTCTCGCACCTGCCCGGCCTCAGGCAGGAAGTTACTGGTGGCCAGCCCCACCTAAATAGGCGGCCAATCGCCACCTGATCCTGGCTGGCTCCCGATCGCGGGTCCTGACTGGCTGGCCGACTTCCGATCACGGTCCTGGCTGGCTGGCTGCCGATCGCCGTCCTGGCCGGCGGGAAATCACTGTTCGACCGATACGGCGTCAAGCGCGGACGCGTCAGAACCCGGACTGGGCGGGCTAGGTGGTGCCACCACGCCGCGGGTCGTGAGACCCGCAGCCCTCAGAAGCTGCGCCAGGCGTCCCATCTCGCTCGATGCAGGTGTCGTTGTCAGATCCGCCAACATCGTGGCCCACATTTGCTCCAGCGTAAGGAACCCAAACAAGGATCCGCGGAGGTTTCCTGTAATAGTCGGATCCTTGGCCCAAGAGTCGGCGTCGCCTTGGAGCCCGTGTTACAGCGAGCCGGTAGCTGAAGACCGTCTGACCCGTCAGTACAACTGATCTTCACGGCGCTAGCTCAGACCCGAAGTAATTCGTTAGTCCGACTTCCAGTTCGTAGCCGATCTGGCGGAGAGACGGCATCATCGGACCTTTTGACATCGGCTTGTCGCCGACGATCGGGTCATGATGGGTCCATCCCATGGAGTTCTCTTCCTCTATAGCCCGGATGTCAATCGGCTGGGTCGGATCGATGTGAGCGCCGCCCTCCTTGTTGGCGATCGTGAGAACCATCCTCCGTCGACTCCAGAGCACGCCACTGCCATCTTTTGTCAAGTCCGTGGTCCACCACGAACTGAAGGGCACTTCTCGGGGCTCGGCGCCTGGAGGCGGCTGCGGTACTTCCTTTCGTGGCACCCAGTCGCTTCCGCTTCCCATGGTCATCCTCATCACCACCAAGCCGGCGTGCGGAAGCAGGTTTTGTGGATTGATCGGCAAAGACGTATCCAAGAATGGCATCGCCTTCAGTTCGTCCAGCTGCCCGAGCAAGGAGTGGGAACTGACTGTGTCGTGAACAAGAACTCTGATTGCCGTAGCAAGTGGGAAGCCGACAACGGTGACACCGGCATCGAAGGTTTCACCCAAAACGTGAAGGAGATCACGTTGTTCCCGGACCTTCCGAATGAGTTGCGGTCGGTCGCGTTTCTGGGCCTGTCGTTGCTTCTTCTGCTGAGAGGCCCTTCCCACGTCGAATAACGGTAGCGGTCCGGATGAGAGTAGCTCGAGCTAGTGGAGGTCGAACCCACCGGGCTCCTCCCCCCGGCGGGCTCCCAATCGCTGTCCTGGACCACCCCGTCCTGGCTGGCTGGCTCCCGACTCCCCGTCCGGGCTGGCCTGGCTCCCGATCGCGATCCTGGCTGGCTCGTCGTCGTCCTGGCTGGCTGGCTGACGCGATCCTGGCTGGCTGGCTCCTACCCGCTCCCCCCCGTCTCGCCCCCTGGTCCGGTTTCTACCCTCCTTCTCTCTTATCCCAAGAAATGGCAGTTCGGGAGGTAGATAGGACCGGGCTCGGCGTACACAACCTGCCTGCGGCGGCCGGTGCAGAGTACGAGCTGAGCACGCCGCTCTCAGGAAGCAGCCGGCGAGGGACGTGCCTGGCGCCGCCTGCGGCCGGTCGTGCCGCTCTGAGGGAGCGGCCTCGACCGAGGCGCAGCTCTTACTCTGGGCGAGCCACGCTCTCACACTTGACGCAATACGTCTCTCCCTCACCCCAGACGCGAGTCCGCCGGCCTGGATTGACGGGTGTCCCGCAAATCGCCGTCCAATCCTCTAACTTGATCGACGTCTCAGCCACCAGGTGAAACTTAGGCGTCCTTGCGGCTCCGTAGACGCGATACCCCGCTGGCGCGCGATCGGGGTCCTGTTCGGACACTTCTTCGCCTCCTTAGGCGACTTCTCGAATGTCGACCCATACCAGCCCAGTAGTTGCTTCCAAGCACTTCTTACACGTTTCCTTCGCTAGCTCGGGCCAGTTCCCTACGCGGATTAACCAGTCCTTCCAAGCGTCATGCGGGAGGACTTCAACTTTGAGTCGTGCGCCTAAGAGCTGTTCCCCACCGGCAGAACGCACGGCGTCGTCGCGGTACTGGGACATCGCTAACGCGCCTTTCGTGACTTTGACTGCATGGATCTTCTTCGATTTGGGATCGGGATAGTCACCCGCACCGTCGCCGTACTTGTATCGCTCCAGGGCAAACGTTGCAGCCAGGCAATACCCGTCGACGATGCGAGGCTCGCTCACGGCCCGAGACTAGACCCCGGCGACTCGGCAGGGAGCAGCGGAAGGAGCGCGGCGTAGCGACCTGTCGGGAGCCCCGCTCTCCGCGAGCACCCTCGCCCGAGGCGCCCGCGGGAGCAGCTTCAACTCGTTACGATGGCCTACCGGAACCGTCTCGTTCTGGCACTGCCGGGCTGCGGACCTGACCTACGTGCTACCCAACCAGATCAGGATGTTCGGGGCGCCGCCCAGTAATCCCCAGCGGTATTTCCGGTCGTCGCTGCCAGCCGTGGACCCTCAGAGGAACAGTACCTATACCGAATGGTCTCGTCACCGACTTCACGCACTCAAGCCTGGACAGTCCCTTGCGTTCCGGACCCCACTCTCAACAAAGGTCCGCTGTGTTTCAGGACAGAGGGCTATTGCTTCAGATGATGCTCGAAGAAGGAGAGAATGCGGCGCCGGGCATCCCGAGCAGAAGGCTCGTGGTAACCAACAACGCCGGGGGTGAGCTTTCCCATGACGCTGAACAGCAACGGATTCTTGTCCCCGGCGCCGTCGTGATCGTTCAAGAATGCGTGTCCCGCTTCGGGGTATTCCTTTACGTCGTGCTCGACTGTTGCCGCCGTCAGCGCCCGCTCTAGTCGGCCGGCAGCACCTCGCAGCGTGCGGTCCTTGCCGCCGTAGCTGGCCACGATCGGGCAAGAGTGCTGCAGGAAGTTCGCGGTGTAGGCATCTTGCGGAGCTGTTCCGTAGTTCACGCTCGACACGGCGAAGCCCCGGTCAGGTGAGAGCAGCAGGGCGAGGCCCCCGCCCATGCAGTAGCCGATGACCCCCACCTTGTTGGTGCAATCCTGTCGCCCGACCAACCATGCCCGGACAGCCTCGATCTCGGCGAAGGAGCGTCCCTGCCGCGCACGCGCCTCGCGCATGATCGAGATCACGCACGCGACTCGGCCACGACCGTGGAAGAGATCAGGGGCCACCGCTAGATAGCCTTCCCCGGCAAGCCACTCCGCCTGGTTCCGTAAGTCCTGGCTCATGCCCAACGCGTCGTGGATGACGACTACGCCGGGCCATGGCCCTGAGCCCGGAGGCGTCGCAACATAGGCGGGCACCTCACCTCGAGTAGGAATCCTCACTTCGGCCATCACGTCTCCTTGGATGCTGGCGGTTGTCCCGGACGGTCCGCACTTGCGGCGCCGTTCGCCACAACTCTCGTGGCGAGTCGTTTGCCCCATTGTTGGGCTCGGACTTCCTCCCCCCGTTTGAGGTGATTGTCCACGGTGACGAAGAAGCTCTCGGGCTTGGACACCATCTGAAATCCGTGTCTCCGAAGCGTTCTGCCGATTCCCTTCGATGCCCTCCCCCAGAGGATGGCCGGACCCTTGCGGCGGGTGTCAAAGACGGCCACTCTTGTGTGACCTTGGCCGAGCGACCCGAGCCAGTCACGCACGCCCGGGCCTTGGGCGTCGCGATCAAGCACCAGATCGCTCCTGGGATTCCGCGCTATGGCACCTGCCCACTTGCGGGTGCGCGCACGACTCATGCCGTGAAAGTGGGTAGGCCCGCCAACCACAAGCAGGTCGGCGTCGACCAGTAGCTCGCGGCCTGCCTCGGGCACTGGAACCACGACGACAATGCCCACTGGTTCGAGGCCCTTGGCAATGGCATCGGCGATCACGCGCGTGTTACCGAACATCGACTCGTAGACGATCATCGCCCGCATGGCCGTACCTCCTTCATACGTCCACCACTCTCCACCGCTCGTTTTGGATTCCCGTCGATCCGCTGGTCCACCCAGGACGGTGATCGGGAGCCAGCCAGCCAGGGCGGGGTTGTGGCGGACAAGGCAGATCCAGGTTGGCGCTCAGCGTTCTGACGTAACGGCTTCCCTCCGGCGACGATCCGATCGCCAGTCGCAGACGCGGTCCTGAGACACAGCGAAGTGGTCAGCTGCCGCCTTTACGCCGTGCTCATCCGAGTACTGCACAATGGCGAGTTGCTCGACAGGGCTGATCACACTCGCCTTCATCTTGAGTACGACCAGCGCAGCTCCGGCGGCCATCCTCGTGCCGATTTCCGCACCATCAGTTGTTAAGCCGACTCTTCGCGCGTTCGATTCCACTGCTTAGCGACTGCGCGTCAAGCCATCGCAGCGCACGCTCCAGTTGTCCTTCGTCCGGGATGTGAAGCCCCTTCGGACCATCAGTCCGAGCACCGCAGCGCCGGCAGACGGGCATCCGTCCGTTGGTCTCGGGGACATGGTGCTTGTCGAGCCGAGAACCCATTTGCAGCGCTTCAGGTGATACCACGATCTCCCCACCTCCAGCCCGCTTGGAGATTGCCCGGTCGGTTCACTGTCAACGCCCGCCGTTGCGGCTCGTCCTCGTGATTCGATGTAACCGAGGGTACGCCCGATCCGGTCGAGGTTGTGTCGCGCGCCCGTCGTAGCGCCACCGTCGTGCGGAGGTCGGCCCGGCCGTCTAGGGCACAAAACCCTTTCGGGCCGAGCGAAGTCGGCGTAGCCTGGTCCCGGGCCCTCGAGGGTAAACCCGCACCGAAGAGCCGGGGTTGAGGGTGAGATCCGGCCACGCTGGCAGGTCTTTTGACCGCAGGTGTCGTTCCCTCCTTGGGACGCTCCCGAGGGCCCATCACCTCGTCAGCACCCAAGTCCCGTCGTAGTTGGGCCAAATAGCGAGCAACCTCCGGAGGTCTAGTTTACGGCGACGTGGAGCAATAGCCATTTCGCTGAGCAGTGGAGTCGGCCGCGTGAGGGGAGCGACTGTTGATGGCTATCCCGCGGTGCGCGGACCGCCAGTCCATGATCGTGGCGCACTCGGGGCAACGCCGGTCAACGTGCCGAGCTTGAGGGTGAAACGTTAGACCCTGGATGGCTGCGGCCTGTGACCGCTCGAACCAGAATCTCTGTCGCCGGCGTCGAGGCGAGCGGGCTATCGAAGTCCCGCGCGGCGCGGCGTGGCGTGCCTCGACGAGCTGGTCGGAGTGACGCAGCCGGCAGGGTACGCTCGATGACCGAGAGGTCGCCCATGGCTGAGCGCCCGAGGCTCCTCGTCGTTCGTACGAGCCCTCACCGGCGCCTCGCCGAGGCGGTGGCCCCGGTCGGCACCCCCCTGGGGCAGGACGGTGGCCCAGGCCCAGAAGGCCTACGAGAAGGCGAAGAGAAGATGAGCACCGACCAGCCCACTGAGGCCAGGAATGCCTACCGCAAGACGGTGGCCCAAGCCCAGAAGGCCTACGACGAGGTACTGGCCCCGGCCAAAAAGGCCTATCACGAGGCGCTGGACCTGGCCGAGAAGGCCTACGACGAGGCGAGGGCACCGGCCGAGAAGGCCTACGACGAGGTACTGGCCCCGGCCGAGAAAGCCTACGAAGAGACGGTGGCCCCGGCCAAGAAGGTCTACGACGAGGCGATGGCCCCGGCCCGCAAGGCCTACGACGAGGCGGTTGCGCCGGCCAGCAAGACCTACAACGAGGCGATGGCCTCGGCCAGCAAGGCCTACGACGAGGCGATGGCCCCGGCCCAGAAGGCCTACGACGAGGCGATGGCCCCGGCCCAGAAGGCCTACGACGAGGCGATGGCCCCAGACCCAGAAGGCCTACGACGAGGCGATGGCCCCAGACCCAGAAGGCCTACCGTGATCCCGTTCCGACCGTCTCGCGGTACCGAACCTCGCCATCCCACGTAGTCCTCACAGACCGCATCGACAGCGACCCCTCGGCGACCGGTCCCAGCACTCCCGACCGGTCACGTCGTCACGATGCATCCGCTCGCAGAATGGGAGCAGGCGAACCCGGGGACCGTGCACGACCCGGAATGGTTCGGCCGTGATGTGCTGCCCCGGCTGGCGAGCGTGAAGCTCTCCGAGATCGTCGAGGCGGCCGGCCTGCTCGAAGGCGTCCGCGTCGGACATCAGGCGTGGAAAGTGGACGCCTCATGTTTCGACGTGGCCGGCGCTGGTCGGGGGCTCGGCGCCGCGGGAAGGCTCGTAGGCAACGTGGGGGATACCGTTTCTATCCTGTCGCTCGTAGCGCTGCCGATCATGATCGTCTGGCGCATCCTTCCCGAGACTCGAGGCATCGATCTCACCCACTCGGGTCCTTCCTGAAAGATGGCGTGCTGTGATGTCCTTCCTCAGAATCTCTGCGGACACCGACCACCGTTTCAGAACAGCAGCCGCCGCTCAATGGGAAAAGAAGTGCCATCCGGCATAGAGCCATACCGCGATAGCGACGACACGAAGGACCGTACGGTGGAGGTAGCGAGCCACGAGGTCTCCGGCACTGGGCCCTGGCCCCCTCGTCAGGTGGGCCAGGGCTTCGAGTGTGCTGAGCGCGGCGATCGCAGCTGAGACCTGAACAGTTACGGATGGTGAAACTCCAGCAGAAGATCTCCGGCACCTGGCGCAGTCTCGAGGGTGCCCGCAACTACTGCGCCGTCAGCAGCTACATCTCGACGATGCGAAAGAAGGGACAGGACGTCCTTCACGGACTGCGGCTCCTCTTCGAAGAAGACGTCTGGCTCCCTGGAGTCGTCCCTCGGACCTGAGCGCTTGGCAGCTCGGTCGTCGCTGGTCCCTTGATGCAGCTGAGACCTGAATAGTTACGGTAAGATGACGATACAACACGCGTGTAATTACACTACCGATCCGAGCAGGAGGCGCAGTGCACGGCAGCTCGGTGGCCACAATCCCAACGCATGCGGTCCGGCGGTTGTGCGACCGGCCCATCGTCGAGGCCGGTACGGTGCCCGGCTACGGGCCGTTGTTCAACGCCGGTGTCCTGCATCACGCGGGCCTCTACCACCTCTTCGTACGGGCCGTGCGGGATGGCTACCGCCGCGGTGAGGGCACCGGCCCGCGTTTTGTCGACTACGTCTCCGACATCGTGGTCTTCACCTCCGCCGACGGTCGCCGCTACGAGTACGGCTACGTCCTTGCCAGCGCAGGTATCGGGGCCGCGCTGAGCTTCGAGGACCCGCGGGTGCAGTGGGTGGAGGACCGTGGCGACCGGCGGCTCGTGATGACCTACACGCAGGTGCCCCCGCCCGGAGACGGACCGTGGCGCATCGGCGCCCACTTCCTGCACTGGGACGGCAAGAGGTTCGAGCTTGAAGAGGCGACCGGCCAGCTGCTCGGGCCAGCTGAGGTGGCGAACAAGGACGCGGTGGTGTTCACCCTCTCCGACGGCCGCGTCGCGCTCATCCACCATGTCCGCTCGGGCATGCAACTCGCCGTGTTCGACGACCTCGAGCATCTGTGGCACCCGCCAGACGACTACTGGGCCGCCCACATGGCGAACCTGGCCAGTCACACGCTGCTCCTCCCGTCGCCGGGAGCGCTCGGCATCGGCGCCGGCGCGCCACCGGTGCGCTGCGAGGCGGGGTTACTCCTGTTCTTCCACGAGCGCCGGGCCGACGGTTCCTACACGATGAACCTGGCGCTGCTCGACGAGAGGACCGGGCGGGCTCTCAGCCGCTTGCCCGGACCGGTCTTCGAGCCCGAGTTCGACTGGGAGCGCACCGGGGACGTCGACGAGGTGGTGTTCGTCCAGGGCGCCCACCTCGACGGCGACGACATCTACCTCACCTACGGTGCAGCCGATCGCTGCGTCGGCGCCGCGGTCGCGTCGGTCGCTCATCTGTTCGAAGCGCTCGCTGTTGCCGGTCGCGAACGGGTCGCCTGACCCGTTCCGTCGTTGCGGCGAGATCGCCTCGAGTGCCCTCCTGCAGCGACTCACGAATCTCACGCTTGCCGTCTCCGATCAGCTCCAGTACCCGTCGAAGACCCGGAGCGCCTCGTCGACCAACTCGGGCCCGAGAACCTCGACGCTGCGCTGGCCGCTGGCGAAGACCTCTCGGCACGGAAGGTCCATCGTGGGGTTGCCCGGGTGGTTGCCCGTAAGGCCTTTCAGGTCCCGCTCGCTCAGCCCGAAGACCACGCGCCCGATCCCGGCCCAATAGACGGCACCTGCGCACATGGCGCACGGCTCTGCGCTCACGTACAACGTGAAATGCTCCAAATCGCCCGGCTCATAACGCCGGGCAGCTCGGCCGGCGGCCACCGTTTCTGCATGAGCGGTCGCGTCCCGCACCGGGACCAGACCGAGGTTCCCCTGTTCGATCACGACATTTCCGGCATCGTCGGCGAGGACGCACCCAAAGGGCAGGTTGCCATCCTCTCGCGCCCGGATGGCGACCTGGAAGGCGGCCCTCAACAAGCGTGCATCGGTCTCACTCAGTTCTGCCACGGGCATCCTCTCAAGCTGATGAGCCCGAGCGCGACCGCTGGGGCCCTGCCTCAGTCCGAGGTGTCAAGCTCGGCTCGAAGCTCGAGAACCAGGGCGTCCTCCGCAACAATTCGAGCCGCGTCCGCGTCGCGGCGCTTCAGCTCGATGCCGCCCGCTTTGAGTGAGCGCTCGCTCACAGTCAGGCGAACAGGAAGCCCGATGAGGTCTGCGTCGGCGAATTGGACACCGGGTCTTTCGCCTCGATCGTCGAAGAGCACGCCGATGCCGGAAGCCTCGAGCGAGCCGTAGACCCGTTCGGCCACTTCGCCGGCCGCCGAGTCCGATCCCCGCAGCACCGTGAGGTGCACCGGGTACGGGGCGATGGCGACGGGCAGCCGCAGGCCCCGCTCGTCATGGTTCTCCTCCGCGATGCAAGCGAGCAGGCGACCGACGCCGATCCCGTACGAGCCCATCACTATCGGCTTGGAGTTCCCGTCCGGGTCGAGATAGGTCGCCTCGAAGGCATCCGCGAACCGAGTGCCGAGCTTGAAGATGTTGCCGACCTCGACACCACGCTCGGTGCGAAGTGGACTGCCGCACACCGAGCACCCGTCGCCGTCGTCGGCGGCAACGATGTCGGCCACGACGTCGGGCCGCCAGTCCCGCCCCGCGTTCGTGCCGAGAAGGTGCCAGCCCTCCTCGTTCGCTCCGGCTACCAGGTTCGGCGACGACATCACGAGCTCGTCGGCGATGACCTCGCCGCCGGTCAGACCGATCGGCGAGGCGAACCCGGCGACGGCGCCGACGGCTGCAATCTCCTCGAGAGTCATGGGACGTAACTCGGCCCCCCCGAGCAGATTGGCGAGCTTGGCCTCGTTCAGGTCGGTATCGCCCCGGACAACCGCCACGATCAGGCGCACGACGGGTTCGCCGTCCTCGCTGCGGTGCTCAGCCGCGAGAAACACGATCTTTGCCGTCCGAGCCCTCTCCACCTCCAGCAGCGCCGCGAGCTCCTCGATCGTCGTCGCGTGCGGCGTCTCGACCCGACGGACCTCGCGAAGCTCCTCCGGCTCTGCAGCCGCCTTGCGAGAGGTCGCCACCTGACGGTTCTGCGCGTACCCGCAGCTGTCGCACAGCACGAGCGTGTCCTCGCCGAGCGGCGTCAAGTACATGAACTCGTGTGCCCCGCTGCCACCCATGATGCCGACGTCGGCCCCGACGGCGACCACTGGCAAGCCGCATCGGGTGAAGATCTTGAAGTACGCGTCGTAATGCGCCCGGTACTGGGTGTCGAGGCCCGCCTCGTCGAGATCGAGGCTGTAGGAGTCCTTCATGGTGAACTCGCGGGCGCGGATCATCCCGGCCCGCGGGCGGGGATCGTCTCGCCACTTGATCTGGATCTGGAAGACGAGTCTCGGGAGCTGTCGGTACGAGCTGATCTCGCCCGCGGCAAGGCTGGCGACCACCTCCTCGTGGGTCATGGCGAGCACCATGCCCCTGTCGCGCCGGTCCTGAAAGCGCGTGAGCTCGGCACCGATCTTCTGATACCTGCCGCTTTGCTGCCAGAGCTCTGCGGGGTGCACGACGGGCAACGACACCTCCACGCCCCCGATGGCCGTCAGCTCCTCGCGGAGGACCTGTTCGATGTGCATCATTGACTGCCAGCCGAGCGGGAGGTAGGAGAAGATGCCCTGCCCGAGCTGGCGGACGTACCCCGCCCGCAGGAGGAACTGGTGACCGGGCGATTCGATCCCGGCTGGTGCCTCCCTCAACGTCTCACCGAACAGCCTCGACATCCGCACCCAGCCGCCTCCTCGTGAACTTGTGGCAGAAGCTACTCGGACGCCGTGCTCCAGCGCCGTGGATCTCGGAAATGCCCCTTGCACGACCGGGTGCACAACGTGTTAGTGTCCGCTAACGTAACGTCGTGCCCGATCTGGTGGCGATCCTTTCCGAACCCAACCGGCGGCGACTCCTCGAGTTGCTGTTGGCAGGCGAGCAGCCGGTAAGCCAGCTCGCCGCCCAGTTCGGAGTCACGAGGTCGGCTATCTCGCAGCATCTGGGGGTGTTGTCCAATGCAGGGCTGGTGCAAGCTCGCCAAGAGGGCAGGTTCCGCTACTACCGACTCAACCCCGATGGCATGGCCGCGCTGCGCGACGCACTCGACGTGTTCTGGACCCACGAGCTCGCGCAGCTTGCCGCTGCCCGCCCACCTGAAAAAGGAGACCGCACCATGACCGCAGAGAAGTCCGTGCTGGTGCCACTCGACCCGGACGAGACCTTCGCGCTCTTGACCGAGCCGGAACGCCTACGGCGGTGGCAAGCGGTCACAGCCCGCGTCGAGTTGCGCGCAGGCGGGCAATACCGGTGGACGATCAATCCCGGGCACACGGCATCCGGAACGATCACCGAGGTCGAGCCGGGCAAGCGGATCGTGTTCACCTGGGGCTGGGAGGATTCCGAAGACCTTCCACCTGGAGCCTCGACGGTGACGATCACGCTCGAACCCGCAGAGGGTGGGACAACCGTGCGCCTGGTCCACAGTGGTCTGACTCCCGAGCAGGCTGCCGGCCACCTCGAGGGCTGGGACCACTACGGCGCGCGGCTCGTCGCGGCGGCCGAGCACGGCGACGCCGGTGCCGACGAATGGGCCGCGTCCGAGCCCGGTGACCCTCTCACGGCTGTGGAGGCGTCGCTCGCCGTCTGCCAGGCCGTTCTCCGCGGGCTCAGACCCGAGGACGGCGGCGCCCGGACCCCGTGCGACAAGTTCACCGTCGATGACCTCGTGGAGCACCTCCTCGGGTCGCTCCGCTCGCTCGGCGCGGCCGGCGGCGCGACAGTGCCGGACCCGGGAAGCGGGCCCGCAGAAGTCCGGGTCGCGGATGCCGCTCAAGTGACGCTCGAGGCGTGGCGCAAGCGGGGCCTGGACGGCACCGTCAACCTCGGCCGGTCCGAGGTCCCGGCCGTGGTCGTGACCGGCATCCTCGCCATGGAGTTCCTCGTGCACGCCTGGGACTTTGCCCAGGCAACGGCCCAGACGATCACAGTGGACGACGCGCTGAGCGGCTACGTACTCGAGCGCGGACGTTCGTTGATCGCGCCGCAGATGCGCGACGGCGACAATTTCGCAGCCGAGCTCGAAGTCGGATCGGACGCCGATAACCTCACCCGCCTCGTGGCCTTCACCGGGCGCAAAGCCTGACCGCGCCGCTCACGGCACAGATTCCACCTCCCAGACCGAACTGGCTCCGCGTCCCGGAGTCCCGATGAGACAGGAAAGGTACCTCGATGCCCAAACGAACCTCTTACGCACAAGGCACCCCCAACTGGGTAGACCTGCAATCCAGTGATCCAGATGCCGCCAAGTCGTTCTACGGCGGGCTGTTCGGCTGGCAGTTCGACGACCAGCCCATGCCACAAGGGCCTCCGTACTCGATGGCTCTCAAAGACGGCGAGCCTGTGGCCGCTATCGCACCGATGTCACCCGACATGGTCGCCCAGGGAGTCCCGCCGTTCTGGAACACCTACATCGCAGTCGACGACGTCGACGCCGCCACCGCGGCCGCGAAAGGTGCAGGCGGCCAGGTCATGATGGAGCCGTTCGACGTCGTGGAGGCCGGGCGTATGTCCGTCGTGGTGGACCCGAGTGGGGCGACGGTCAACCTGTGGCAGGCCGGACAGCACATCGGCGCCTCGCTCGTGAACGAGCCGGGCACCTTGATCTGGAACGAGCTCCTGACAGACAACGGTGAAGCCGCCTACGCCTTCTACGGCGATGTCCTCGGGCTCACCACGGAGGTGAGCGACATGGGCGGGAATCCCTACACGCTGTTCAAGGCGGGTGGCGAGATGGTCGGAGGCTCGATGCCGCCGCCGATGGAGGGCGTCTTGAACCACTGGCACGTCTATTTCGCGGTCGAGCACATGGACCCGGCGCTCGAAACGGCGCGCCGGCTCGGGGCCAAGGTCATCAACGGCCCGATGCCGACGCCGATCGGGCCCATGGCGACGCTGAGTGACCCGCAGGGTGCGATATTCAGCCTCTTCGAGCCTTCCGGTGAGACCGCGTAGCTCGCGATGGCTATGGCGCAGCGCCCCGAGGACGACCGCTGGAAACCACGACAGGAGGAACCATGAGCGATGACTGGCCGAAGATCCAGGCCGAGCGGGAAGCGTGCGCGGACCTGTTCGAATCACTGACGCCCGAGCAATGGGCGAGCGCCACGTGGTGCAAGGGCTGGACCGTGCGAGACGTCGCGGGGCACCTCATCGCCTCGACCGAGCAGTCTCCTGCCGTCTTCTTCAGCCGGCTCGCAAAGGCGGGCTTCAGCTTCAACAAGATGGTCGCGACCGATGCCAAGCGCTGCGGATCCGGCGATCCGTCCAGCCTCGCAGCCCAGATGCGCGCGGGGGCGCTCCGGCGGAACCATCCGCCGGGCCCGCTCACGGCGATGCTCGGCGAGGCCGTCGTCCACGGAGAGGACATCCGCCGGCCGCTCGGGATGAGCCGCGAGATCCCCGAGGAGACGCTCGTCACGGTCGCGGACTTCTACAAGGGCTCCAATCTCCTCATCGGAGCGAAACGGCGCATCGCCGGGCTCAGTCTCAAAGCCACCGACGCTTCGTGGACCAACGGCGACGGCCCGGAGGTGAGCGGGCCCTTGGCCTCCCTTATCGCGGCGATGACCGGTCGCCGGGAGGCGTCTGCGGACCTCTCGGGCGAGGGCGTGGCAACTCTCGCCGCACGCCCGTAGGGATCGCCGGAGGAAGCGCCCCCGCGGGGGTCCCTGCGCTAGAGCCGCAGGGCAAGCACCCAGCTGGCGACGATGGTCGCCACCTCTTCGTCGCGCCTGCGAAGCCCGTGGTCTCCCTTCTCGACAAGGACACGGGTTACCGGGCCCGCAATGGCAGCCGTCGCCGCCTCGATCTCCTCGGGGGTGGCGAAGCGATCGCGTGTCCCAGAAACGAACAGGCAGGGCACCGTGATCGCCCCGAAGTGCTCGACCCGAAGCCTGTCGGGCTTGCCCGGCGGGTGCAGCGGGTAGCTCACGAGCACGAGCGCTGCAGCCGGCAGGCCCTCGGCCACCGCGATCGAGCACATGCGCCCGCCCATCGAGCGGCCACCGAGGGCGATCCTCGCCTGGGGCACGGCCAGGTCGTCTGCCAGCTTCCGGGCGGCAGCGACGACGCTCGCCACGAGTACCGGCCGGCGATCGGGTGCCCGGCGCCCCGCAAGCCGATAAGGAAAGTCGATGCGCTCGACCCTCACGCCTTCGGGTGCCAGGGCGTCGTCGATCGCGACGAGGGCGTTCTGGTCCCGGCTGGCAGTGGCGCCGGGCGCGAGCACCAGTGCGGAAACAGCCTTGCGGACACCCCTCACGTCTTCGTCTTCGACTTGGGTCCCCGCTTGCTCTGGGCACCAGGGCGCGACGGGCTGGGAGTCGCTGGAGCCGGCCCGGTCAGCGGCGCGAAGAGATCGCCCACCGACTCGACCCGCTCCAGGACATCGCTAGCCAGGAAACGAAGCCGCTCTCCCCCACCCTCGGCGCCCTGTCGCACTTCGTCCCAGGACAACGGCGTCGACACGGTGGGCACCGAGAGCGCCCGCAGCGAGTAGGGCGCGATCGTCGTCTTCGCGACGTGGTTCTGGCTCCAGTCGACGAGCACCTTTCCCTCGCGCAGATCGCGGCGCATGTTCGACAGCACATGGCCCGGGTGCGCACGCTCCATCAGCTGGGCAATCTCGCGCGCTTCACCGTGGGCCTGTTCCCATGGCCAGGGAGGGTCTAGCCGGGCGTAGAGCTGGAGACCTTTCGAGCCGCTGGTCTTCGGGAAGGCCACAAGGCCACGGCTCTCGAGCTCGACTCGGATCCAACCTGCAACGGCGCAACACTCGACGATCGTCGCCGGAGCCCCTGGGTCGAGATCGAAGACGATCAGGTCGACCAAGCCGTACGCACCGTCGGAGACAGAGCGCCACTGCGGTACGTGAAGCTCGAGCGCGGCGAGGTTGGCGACCCAGACAAGGGTCGCGAGATCGTCGATGACAAGCTGCTCGATGAACCCGGTTCCGCCGCCACGGTCGCTCCGCGGCACGCGGACGCAACGGGCCCAATCGGGTGCCTTGCGCGCACTGTGCTTCTCGAAGAAGGACTTGCCGGTGACCCCGTCGGGATAGCGGGTCATCGTCAGCGGCCGTCCCTGCAGGTGAGGCAGCAGAAAAGGCGCGACGTGGACGTAGTACCAGATGACATCGGCCTTGGTGAAGCCGGCCTCGGGGTAGAGCAGCTTGTCGAGGTTCGACACGCTGAGACGCCTGCCGTCGACCTCGATGACGGTGCGCTGCTCAGGGCTCAACGACGACCTCCTCCGGGCCCTGGTCGGGGCGTAGGCCGCGCCAGGACGGCTGGCGAAGGCGGCCCGACTTGGTCCACTCGGTGAATCGCACCTCACCGACGAGCTCGGGCTCGGCCCAGTGAACCCCGGCCGACTCCGATCTCGGAACGGCACTCTTGAACGGCGAGGTGTCGCGCTCGAGGACCGAGAGCCGCTGCCGGAGCACGGACCTTTCCGAGTCGCCTAAGCCGCTGCCAACGCGGCCCACGTAGCTAAGCCCGGCGGGGCCGCGAACACCCAGCAACAGCGCCCCGAGAGCGCCCTCGAGATGACCCTGGCTGGTCGCCCATCCCCCTATCACCACCGATTGCGTGCGGAAATTCTTCACCTTCACCCAGCTCGGATCACGGCGACCTGGCCTGTAGATGCTGTCGAGCCGTTTTGCGACCACACCTTCGAGCCCGGCGTCGCTCGCCGCTCGCAGCACGACCTCTCCCCCGCCGCTCTCCGAAGGGGGCGTAGCCCAATGCGGCCCGGCCAGCTCCAGGTCCTCCAACAGCCGGCGCCGCTCGCTGTAGGGGATCTCCAGGGCCGAATGGCCGTCCAAGTGCATGAGGTCGAAGATCATGTAGGTGACCGGGATGGCCTCGGCCAGTCGACGGACGCGGCTCGGGGCTGCGGTGTTCATCCGTGGTTGCAGGGCCTCGAAGCTCGGCCGGCCAGATTGGTCGAGTGCCACGATCTCGCCATCGAGGACGGCCTGAAGCGAGCCGAGCGCCTCTCCCAGGCCTCTCAACTCCGGATAGGACGCTGTCACGTCCCGGTCGGTCCTCGACAACGCGCGAACCCGCCCGCCCTCGACGTAGAGGACGGCACGTACGCCGTCCCACTTGAACTCGTAAGCCCACGCGGCGTCGTCACCAGGGAGCTCGCCGGCCGGTGTCGCCAGCATCGGGCGGACAAGGTCCGGCAACCGCTCCCAGCCCGCCGGGGCCGGTTCGGTACGGTGGATCATCCAATTGTCGCCGTTAGTCCTAAATAGGCCGTAACGGCCCTCTACCCGCGTGCCGTGCAGCCAAACCTTGACCTCGTCGTCGCTCCACCGGGTGCACTCGTAGGTCCCACTGTCCCAGATTGTGACGGTGCCGGCGCCGTATTCATGATCTGGGATGCGCCCCGCGAAACTCCCGTACTCGAGGGGATGGTCCTCTACCTGAACGGCGAGATGGTTGACACCCCTGTCGATCGGCAAGCCCTTGGGGACCGCCCAGGAAACGAGCACACCGTCGCGCTCGAGACGGAAGTCCCAGTGGAGCGAACGCGCGTGGTGTTCCTGGATGACGAACGACGACCCGTTCGGGCGAGCGCCGGCAGGCGGTTCATCCGGCGGGACCGGCTCTGGAGTCCGTTGCGGGTCGCGCTTGGCGCGGTAACGGTCGAGCGGGGTCATGAGCCCACGATGCCCCCCGGCCCTCTGCGGCCGTCAGTTCGAGCGCAACAGCTCCATAGCGGCATCGGCGGCTTCTCCTGGCGAGACCCCGAGCGCCCTGGCCGCACGGCCGAGGAGTCCCTCGAGGTACACAGCCAAGTTCAGCACGAGAATCACACGATCTGCTACGCGCAGCGGCACCGGTTCGCTCGCGGTGTCGAGCCCCGAGACCGACAACAGCGCCGTGCGGAGGCTCAGAATGGTATCGACCGTCTCATCGAGGCCAAGGCCGAATCGCTTCATCCACGCGCTCAGGCCAAATGAAAGGCTCAGCGAGGCCGCCACCTGCCCTCCGCCGGATAGGCGGGCGACGCAGTGCAAGACCTCGCTCGCGAAATCGATTCCTATCGGTCCAGTCTCGATTACGGGTCCTGGCTCAGCCACAGGCTCGCTCCAATGATCGGGGCTCGTGTCTTGGTGCCAGTGTCGCAAGTCGGTGTATCACTGTGGTGGATCCCCCGAGTGCGCAGGACAAGCTCTCGAGCCGGCTTTCGAATTCCTCGCCTTGTGGTCTGCCAGAGAGCAGCTCAGGAGACCGGGCGGCCCGCGACCCCTGTTCAAGACGGTTGAGAGATGATTTACTGGAGGTCTTTCCTAAGGGGGGAATCAAGATGGCCAAGGCGGTCTGGACCGGGTCCCTCAGCTTCGGTCTCGTCAACGTGCCGGTCGGCCTGTACTCGGCGACCGAGGACCAGTCGATCCACTTCAACCAGTTCCGGGCGGGCACCTCGGAGCGGATCCGAAACAAGCGCGTCGGCGAGCAGACCGGCGACGAGGTCGCGTACGCCGACATCGTCAAGGGCTACGACCTCGGCGGCGGAGAGTACGTGATCCTCACGCCCGAGGAGCTCACTTCGGTCGCTCCGGGCCCGTCTCGCACCATCGAGGTCACCGACTTCGTGGAGCTCTCCGAGATCGACCCGATCTACTTCGACAAGCCCTACTTCCTCGCGCCACACGGCAAGAACGGCGACCGCGCCTACGAGCTCCTGCGCAAGGTGATGGCCGAGACGAACAAGGTGGCGATCGCGACCTTTGTGATGCGTGACAAGCAGTACCTCGTCGCCGTGAGGCCGGAGAAGTCCGCGCTGGTGCTCGAGACCCTCCTGTTCGCCGACGAGGTTCGGGACCCCGTCAAGGAGATCGACGTGCTGCCGGTCCAGGCGTCCTTTGAGGACCGCGAGATCGAAATGGCCAAGCTGCTCATCGACTCGATGACCACGGCGTGGCAGCCCGAGAACTATCGCGACACCTACCGGGAACGGGTGGAGGCGCTGATCGACCAGAAGCGCCAGGGAACCGTCGTCGTGAGCGAGGGACAACGCGCTGAGCCCGCCCCCGTGGTCGACCTGCTGGCAGCCCTTCAAGCGAGCGTCAGCGCCGCCAGGGGACGCTCGGGCACGCCCGTATCGGCCGAGGCCCGACGAAATCAGAAGCCGACCCGGCAGGCGGATCGCTCCCGCCAACGCGCCAGGGCCGCGGAGACGGGCGGCACGAGCCGGGCCGAGCTGGCGCGTCAAGCGGCCGACCTCGGCATCGCCGGCCGATCTAAAATGAGCCGCGAGGAACTCGAGCATGCCGTCGCCGATTTGTCCGGCCGTCGGCGCCGCAAGGCATCATGAGAGCCGGCCCGAGCAAGGAGACATGATGCCCCTCTTCGGAAAGCCCGCGGACGGCGGAGGCTCCAGCTGGGAGCCGGAGGCCGCCGAAGGCCGGCTCGCCCACACCTTCGGAGCGGACCCGACCGGAGTGTTCACGTCCGACCTGTCCGTCTCGGAATACGTGCTGCTCAAGGAGGCGGGTTTCGAGCCGTTGGGGTTCGTGATCGGGTCGTCGATCTACCACATCGGCCTTCAGATCGGAAAATGGTCGCAGAACCAGGAGCTGCAGGTGCTCACACAGGCCATGTACAACGCCCGTGAGCTCGCCATGACCCGCATGCAGGCCGAAGCCGAGCACCTCGGCGCCGACGGCACCGTCGGTGTCGAGCTGCGGATGCAGGCATACGTCTGGGGCCAGGACGTCCTCGAGTTCATCGCGACGGGGACGGCCGTCAAGGCCACCGGCAGCTCCTCCGGGGCACACCGAGCTCCGGATGGCCGGGCGTTCACCTCGGATCTGTCGGTTCAGGACTTCTTCCGCCTGTTGGCCGCCGGCGCGGTCCCGGTGGCTTTCGTCCTCGGGACCTGCGTGTACCACATCGCGCATCAATCGGCTTTCCAGGCGCTGCGCCAGACGGGTCAGAATCAGGAGATGACGACCTTCACCCAGGGCATCTACGAGGCCAGGGAGCTTGCCCTTACGCGGATGCAGGCCGAGGCGGCCCAAGCGCGCGCTTCGGGCATCGTGGGCGTCACAGTCGGGGTCTTCAACCACGTCTGGGGTGAGCACGCGACCGAGTTCCTCGCCACTGGCACGGCGATCCGCCAGCTCGGCGAGGATCACAGGCTCCCGGACACCTCGCCCAAGCCGACGTTCACTCTCGGACTGGACGCCTAGATCCCAACGGCGGCGCCCGCCTCGACATGGCAAAGCCCCATTACTGCGAGCAATGCCGCCGGGCGGTACTGCCCGGGCTACCCCGCCAGTAGGCTTCGTCAGAAGACAGAGGTGCCAAAGTTAGCGAACAAGGCCGGCGACGTGAGGAGGGGGCGATCGAACATCAGGCGGCCGGGAGGCTCCGGTCGATGAAGGCCGTTCCGATCGCGATCTCGTCCCGGCGCCCGCCAGCGCCCTCGATGCCGACGACCGGTCCGCTCATCGACGTCTTCGGTCGCGTCCACACCGACCTCCGGATCTCGGTGACCGACCGTTGCAACCTGCGCTGCGTCTACTGCATGCCCGAAGAGGGAGTCACCTGGGTACCGCGATCCGAGATCCTCACCTTCGAGGAGATCGAGCGGATTGCCTCGGTCGCGCACGATCTCGGAGTCGATTCGCTGCGCCTCACAGGGGGCGAGCCGCTCGTGCGGGCCAGTATCACCGACCTCGTCGCCCGGCTCGGTCGCATCGGCTTCTCGGACCTGTCCATGACCACTAATGGGTCCGGTCTTGCCCGCCTTGCGCCGGCGCTCGCCGCGGCCGGTCTCATGCGCGTCAACATCAGCTGTGACTCGCTGAAGCCGGAACGCTTCGCCGGGATTCGCCGGCGGGGTGTGCTGGCGACGGTGCTCGAGGCGATGGACGCCGCCGAGCAGGCCGGCCTGACACCGTTGAAGATCAACGTGGTCGTGATGGCCGGGGTCAATGACGACGAGATCGTCGATCTTGCCGGCTTTGCGCGAGACACCGGCCGCGTCGTGCGATTCATCGAGTTCATGCCACTGGACGCCGGCGAGGCCTGGGAACGGTCGAAGGTCGTGCCTGGAGAAGAGATCCTGGCACGCATCAGCAATGTCTGGCCGCTCGAGCCCGCGAGCGAACGGGCTGTCGACGCGGCGCCAGCGGATCGCTACCGTTTCGTGGACGGCTGCGGCGAGATCGGCGTCATCACGAGCGTGACCAGAGCGTTTTGTGGCTCGTGCAACCGCCTCCGGCTCACTGCCGACGGGGCGATCCGCAACTGCCTGTTCGCCAACGGGGAGCACCCGGTACGGGACGTTCTGCGGTCGGGCGGCAGCGACGCCGATCTCGCCTTGCTGCTTCGCCAAGCGGTGTGGGCCAAGCGGGCCGGGCACGGTATCAACGACCCGTCCTTCCTGCGTCCTGCGCGGTCGATGTCGATGATCGGCGGCTGACCCGCGCTCGGGCGGGCGATCAGATGCGAATAGCGGACAGCGATTCCTCTGCGGACACGTAGAACTCGACGCGTCGTTGTTCAAGAGCTGACCGCACGACTTTCCTCAAGCTGCTGACGAGCGCCTGCGCCTGCCGAGGACCGGAGAAGATGGCCCCCTGCACGTGGACTGCGGGGTTGGCTGCCGTGAGTCCCCGTACCCGCGTGCCGGTGAAGTCCACCCGCACGGTCGAGGCCATCCCAGCGACCGCCGGAACAGCTGCGCCGTTCGCGCTCGCCCGAGCGACCAACAGGTCCTGGTCCAAGGGCGGCACGGACGTCCATGACCAGCTCCCCGAAGCCGGGATCGCCGGAGTCGGCGTGGATCGCACGATGCGATCGACGACATCGTGAAGACCGGCTGCAAGCGCAGCTGCGTCGTCGAGCTTGAGCACCGCGATCTCTTGTCGCCTTGGCGCCTGATCTTCCACTTTCACGTGCCGCAGGTCGACACCGCTCATGACGATCCGGGCGAACGCCGTCTTCTCGCCGCCAATATCGGCTTCGCCGCCCTGGACGCTTAGAGCCTTGACGATGAGGTCGTCGCGCCAGGGCGCCACGAACCGGGCGCCGGAAAGATCAACTTCGCGCATCAACGTCGCTTCTCCCCCGCAGCCACGAGCCCACATGGACTTCCTGAGGGTCCACCGGCGCGGGCGACCGACGGCCACTCCACGGCAGCTGTCCCGTGTTGAGATTGAAGAGTTCTCGCCATTACCGTTCGCTCTGTTCGAAGGCCTGAAGTCACCTTGTACACCGGGCGAGAACGGGTTCGCTATTCGCTCCGCCCAGCTCAAGCGACCACATGAAGGCTGGGTATCAATGCTCCCCTCGCAGGCCAAGACAGTGGCATGAGCAGGGGTAGATGTCAAGGGCGAGCCAAAAGACGTTGCCGGGCACTAGGCCCGCAATCTGCTGCCTATGCGAGGGTGCCGGAACCCGGCGTGCTGAAACCCACGTCGCATCAATTCTCAGCACAGTCCCTCTTTAGGCTCATATAGCTGTTTATCGCACTCATCTCGAAGGGCCCTGAACTCCTCGAGCCTGAAGTCGTCCGGTCAGCTGGTCGGGCCGAAACGCTCGACACGAATGTGTTCGTCGGGAAACTCCAGTCGGGCGAGCAGGCCCGTTACGTGGTCGGCAAAGCCTGATGACCCGCAGACGTACGCCGTGGCCCCTGGCGCCAGCACACGGCGCAGGTCCTCTTCGCCGAGACGGCCAGGTGGGCGGTCCCACGACGGCGGTGCTTCACGCGTGAACACCACCGTGGTCTCCGGGCCGGGGAGCTCCTCGGCGTAGTAGAGCTCCACCGGGCTGCGAACCGAGGCCACGAGACGCACAAGGTCAGAACGTCCCGATCGCCGGGCTAGGCGGAGCATCGCCATGAGGGGCACGATGCCCGATCCCCCGCCGACGAGCAGGGCCGGTGTGTCACCACGCCACACGAACCAGCCCCCGATGGGGCCGCGCACCTCGAGCTCGTCACCGGGGACGACCACCTCGTGCAGATAGGAGGACACCTCGCCGTCCTCGAGTCGCTCGACGGTGATCTCGATGTCCTGGGAGTCGTCCGGGGGCGATGCAACCGAATAGGACCGCGTGGCCGTGTAACCGTCCGCCGCGGTCAGCCGGACCACGTAATGCTGTCCAGCGAGGTGCCGCGAGGCCTCGGAGAGCGCGAGGCGAAAGGTCTTCGCGTCTTGTGTTTCCTTCGTGATTCCCGTGACCGTCGCAACCTGCCAGCGGCCGGGCGCCGGAGCATCCAGCTCAGTCGCCCTGATAACGCTGCTCGAGCCAGGGATCGCCCCGGTCGTGATAGCCGTTGACCTCCCAGAATCCCGGTTCATCGTGGTCCAGGAGCCGCAGTCCGGCCACCCACTTCACGCTCTTCCAGAAGTACAGATGCGGCACCAGCAGCCGGGCCGGGCCTCCGTGCCCGACCTCGAGCGGGCGCCGCTCGTACTCCCAGACCACCCACGCCCTGCCGCCGGTCAGATCGCCGAGCGGCAGGTTCGTCGTGTAGCCGGTGTGCGAGTACGCGACCACATGGCTCGCCGACGGAAATGGCTCCGCACAGGCCAGAAGGGTGTCGACCGAGACCCCCCTGAAGCTCACGCCGAACTTCGACCACGTCGTCACGCAGTGGATGTCGCCTTCGTAGGTTGCCGGTTCCAGAGCGTGGATCTCGTCCCAGGTCCAGGTCACCGCGTTTCGGACAAGTCCCTCGACGGCGAAGGACCACTGCGACGTCGCAAGATTCGGCGTCGCCTCGGCTGTGAGCACAGGCCAGTCGGAACCGATGTCGTACTGGCCTGGCGGAAGCCTGGGGTCGCGTACTGCACCGCCGCGACCCTTGAACTCCCGTGTGAGTTTCACGAGTCCCTGCCGGACCGGTCAGGAATGGTGTCCCCCTTTGTCGTTAGTCGGTCTGCTGGCAGTGTGCCGCGTGAGTTTGCGGCGCTCAAGTCCCGGCACCGGACGACTGCGCATCAGGTGCGCAGTGGCCCCACGGTTCCCGAGTCAAGATCGGCGGGCGACGTTCAACCCCGTGCGTTCATACACTTGCTACCTCGGCCGTTGGAGTCGTCCGCACTACCCATTGTGCTGCCATCAAAGGTCGTAGATTGTGCGCGTCGCGGCGTGAACGGGAGGACCGGTGGCCCAGGAAGGTAAGGACCGGCCGAGGCGCCCGGTCCTTCTCGGCACAGTCATCGAGGACCGGACCCTCAAGACGATCGAGGACTTCAAGGACCCGAGCCAGGAATGGCGCCGGCTCTTCTCCGAGTTGCTGGGCACCTTCTTCCTGGTCCTCGCCGCCGCCGGCGGAGGGATGATGGGACGGGCGTTCCCCGACACCATCAGCCGGGCCGCCGCAGTGATCGCGCCCGCGCTCATGGTGCTTGCGGTCATCCTTTTCATGGGCAAGATCTCCGGCGCTCATCTCAATCCTGCCGTGAGCGTCGCCTTCGCACTCCGTGGCGACTTCCCCTGGCGGCGGGTGCCCGGATACGTGGTGGTCCAGTTGGGCGGCGCAGCCCTGGCAGCCTGGTTCCTTCAGGCAGTCATCCACGTCTCGGCCATGTACGGCTCGAGCTACCCGGCGGCGAACTACTCAGGGGTCGACGCTTTCTTGATGGAGGCCGTGCTCACGCTCGGGCTGGTGAGCGTGATACTCGGCACAGCCTCGGGAGCCCAGAACGTCGGGCTCTTCGGAGCCTTCGGCGTGGGTGGCTACATCGCGCTGGCCGGTCTGTGGGCAAGCCCGATCTCGGGCGCCTCGATGAACCCGGCTCGCACGTTCGGGCCCGACGTTGTGAGCGCCCATTTCAGTCACTACTGGGTGTATGTCGCAGGCCCGTTGGCCGGTGCCGTGTTGGCAGTCGCCGTGGCGTTCGTGTTGAGGGGCCCCGGTGGTGGCTCCTCCGGTTCGAAAGCCGCCCAAGGCGAGCTCTTCACCGAGATCCGGCGTCCAGACTCCACCTGAACACAGCCGGACGACGCAGATCAGTGAAACGGTGGTCGTGGTCCGAGGTAGACGAACTCATGGAGCACTACGTCATCGCCAAATCGAGACATGACCTGACCGGCTCGAGCCCAGCCGCACTTGTCGTACAAAGAGATCGCCTTTTCTCCTGACAACTACGAGTTGTTCGACCAGGCTTTAGCATCGGAACCCATGGGTTTGGAGAAGTGGACGGGCGCCCTTCGCGAGCGCAATTTCCGCCTCTACTTCCTCGGCCAGCTGACCTCCTCGATTGGCACCGGCATGACGCCGGTGGCGCTCTCGTTCGCAGTGCTTGCGCTACGCCATGCGTCTGCGTCCGACGTCGGCGTGGTATTGGCAGCCCAAACGGTTCCGCTCGTGGTCTTCCTGCTCGTCGGTGGCGTCGCGGGCGACAGGTTCGGCCGGCGGCACGTGATGCTCGGCGCCGACGTCCTTCGAGCCTCGGCGGAGACAGCGCTCGGCGCCTGGATCCTCTTCGGGCACCCGCCCTTTTGGGGCTTCCTGTTGCTCCCCGCGCTGGTCGGAACGGGCACGGCGTTCTTCATGCCGTCGCTCACCGGGCTCATTCCCCAGATCGTCCCCGGCGATCACCTGACTCAGGCCAACGCACTCAACGGGCTGACGTTCTCGATAGGTGCGATCATCGGGCCATCGGTCGCAGGCGTCATCGTCGCGACGGCCAACCCGGGTTGGGCGATCCTCGCAGATGCTCTCTCGTATGTCTTGAGCGTGTGCTCGCTCGCAGCCCTCCGCCTCGGGCCGGCCACAGAGACATCGTCGGACTCCTTCTACGAACAGCTTCGACGCGGGTGGCGAGAGTTCTGGTCGCGAACCTGGCTTTGGGCGATCGTCGTGGTGGCGTCGATCTCCAACATGGCCATGATGGCGCCATTCCTCGTCCTCGGCGCCGTGATCTCGAAGGAGTCGCTTGGCGGCGCGACCGCGTGGGGGACGATCCTCGGTGCTGAAGGTGCCGGTGCTGTCGTCGGTGGTGTCGCGATGCTGCGCCTGCGCTTTGGCCGGCCGCTTGTCGCCGCGGCACTCTCGCTGCTCGTTTGGCCTTATCCCCTGCTCGTCCTCGCCTATCGCGCGCCCGTGCCCGTCATTGCAGTCGGCGCGTTCTTGGGCGGAGCAGCCTTCGCGATCTTCGACACTCAGTGGCAGACGACGATGCAACGGGAGATCCCTACCGAGGTGTTGTCGCGAGTGAGTGCCTACGACTGGTTCGGCTCGCTCATCTTCCTCCCGCTCGGCTATGCGATTGTCGGACCGGTTGCCTCCGTCCTCGGGATCCACGCCATGTTCATCATCGGCAGCGCCTTTTTGATCGTGGGGGTCGCCGTCATCCTCCTCATCCCGTCGGTGCGACATATACGCGCGAGCACCGGCGGGACTTGAGTCCGAACCTCTGCCCGGCTTCACGGGCCTTTCAAGATGGGGGCGGCTTTACTAGTGCAGCAAAGCGCGTCACGATGGAGTTTCCTATGATGTTCCGTTTTCGCTTTGGCTATGGACTCCACCACGGCCCGCGTGTCTTCGCTTTGCTCCTGCTCGTGCTTCTGACAGCGGCGCTGGTAGTAGGCATAGTCGCCCTGGTCCGGATGAGCAGGTTGCCGGCCCCGCGCTTGCAGGCCGGATCGTGGCCAACCGAGGTCCCGCGAGTCGACCCCGCTCTCAGCGAGCTTCGTGTCCGGTACGCCCGCGGCGAGCTGAGCTGGGAGGAGTACGCACAGAGGGCGGCGAACCTGGGTCTCTCGGTCAATCCCGGTTCGGGGTCGTACATCGACCCGAACCAGCCGCCCCCGGCCTCGTAGCAGACTCCCACCACAACCTCACCGACTCCAAGAAGGGAAACGAAGTCTCGCGGCGCGGATGCTTGTTGCCGCGGAACGTGCTCGTTTCGAGGTGCAATACGGCCCGGCGGCCTTCCACCACTTCGACGCCGGCGCCGCGTCCGTCAAGACCGACCGAAGGTCACTACGATCCGCGGAGACGACGAACGAGGGTATCGACTGGTGAGCATGAGGAATTCCAAACTGCTTGAGCACCCACGGTGGCGGACACCTGGCACACAAGTGGCGACCAAAGCACCGATGAACGGCCACGCGTACGGCGGCCTCGTCCTCCTAGGTGCCTTGATGCTGGTTGCGACGGCTTGTAGCTCGCCTGCTGCCAAGGTTCAAGCCGTGCACCACCACGAACAGACCAAACACAAGCCACCAGCCGTGGCTACCACCTTCTCCGGGCCAGACGGCGTCGAAGCCAGCTGGGTCCTCGCAGAGAACCGGCGACCGGGGACCACGGCCTGGATGATCACGCCCGGGACGCCGTCGGGCATCGCGGGGTTCGCCTCCACGACATATGCCGCGCCGGGAGCCAAGGTGAAGCTGTACGTGTCCACAGCGGCAGCCCGATTCCACATCGAGGCCTACCGCATGGGCTACTACCAGGGGCTAGGTGCGCGTCTCGTCTGGCGATCCCTCGAGGTCCGCGGACATGAGCAACCAACCTGCCCGCTGACTACAGGGATCAACATGGTCGCGTGCGACAACTGGTCGCCGACGCTGACCATCGCTGTGACGTCCGCGTTCGTCCAAGGTGACTACCTGCTAAAGCTCGTGGGCGCCGGTGACCAGGAGAGCTACGTCCCGCTCACGATCTGGGACCCGACTTCGTCGGCCGCGTACCTGGTGAAGAACGACGTCTTCACCTGGCAGGCCTGGAACCCTTATGGGGGTTACGACTTCTACGCCGGGGAGGGCCCCTGTCCCACAGACGTGTACCCGCTCTGCTCGCGGGCACGGATCGTCTCTTACGACCGGCCCTACGCCTATGGGGAAGGCGCAGGCGACTTTCTCGGAAGTGAGTACCCCTTCATCCGCTTTGTCGAACAGCACGGGCTGGACGTCGCCTATGTCACCGACGTGACCGTCGAACAGCACCCAGGCATCTTGCTCGACCACAAGACTCTGCTTTCTCTCGGTCACGACGAGTGTTGGTCGCTGTTTGAGCGACGGGCCGCAGTGGCGGCCGAGCAAGCCGGCGTCAACATGGTGTTCTTCGGTGCGAGCGCGGTCTTGCGTCATGTCCGCCTCCAAGGCTCCCCCCTGGGACCCGACCGCGAGGAGGTCGACTATCGCGACGCCACCGAGGACCCCCTCAACGGCAAGGGGAACCCCCTACAGGTAACAGGGAACATCTGGGCCAGCCCGCCTGCCGACTGGTCCGAGGTCGGCTTCGTAGGCGAGAACTACGTCGGCTTCGTCGAGCCCGGCAACCGACCGGTTCCCTTCGTAGTCGCGGACGCGAGCGCCTGGATCTTCAAGGGAACCGGACTGAGTGACGGCTCGAGCGTGCCCGGGGTGATTGCCACCGACCTCGACGAGTTCGATCCGTACGACTATCCCGTCAACGTCGAAATCCTCGGACACTCACCAGTTCCCCTGAAAGAGGCCATCAGCGAGCTCGGCGATTCGCAAGGTTTCCTCGACTCCGACATGACCTACTGGAGCGACCCGACCAGCCACGCCGGCATCTTCGACAGCGGGACCACCAACTGGATCCCCTCTCTGGCGCCCTGCTCGCGTGCAGGCCGGTCGTGTCCCGCTCCGATCGTGGGCGAGATCACCGGCAACCTTCTCGCCCTTTTCGGCAAAGGCCCAGCCGGACGCTTTCAGCCCTCCTCGCCGAACTGGAGCGGTATCTACAGGTCTGCTACCTGACGCGACGCTGCGCGGCCACCGCGATCGTGCCCCGGCCGACGTGAGTCCCGATGACCGGGCCGAGCCAGCCGACGCTGATGCGGTCCCTCGGGAACGAGGCGGCGAGAAGCTCGACGAACAAGTCGACATCGGAGGCAGCCGCGTGCACCACGGCGAGGCGCTCGAGATCTTCCGCCTCGCGCACCTTCGAGGCGAGGCGCTCGAAGGAGCGAGAACGGGTCCGAGGACGGGACTCGAGCTCGAGCACACCGTCCCGGATCTCGAGGACCGGCTTTATGTCCAGCAGCCCGCCTAGCAGTGCTTGGGCCGATCCGAGGCGTCCGCCCTTGCGCAGGTTGTCGAGGGAGTCGAGTGTTCCGAAGAGCTGCATTCTCCCGCTGCTGGCGACCGCCGCCGCCGCGACGGCCTCGAAGTCCCCACCCGCTTCGGCTGTGGCCACGGCATCGAGCACCGTGAGCCCCTCCGCCATCGTCGCGAACTGCGAGTCGACGACTCGGACTCGGATCCCATCTGTCACGCTCTCGGCCCCGACGACAGCGGCCTGGTAGGTCGCAGACAGCTTCGACGACAACGTTATGCACACGATTCCTTCAGCACCCTCGTCTGCCAGGGCTAAGAAAGCCTCCTTGAACGCCCCAGGCGAGGGCGCGGAGGTCTCGGGCAACTCCGCAATGTGGGCCGATCTCTCCCAGAACTCCTCGGGCGACCAGGTCGAGGTGATATCCGGTCCGAACGCACCGAGCCGGACGTCGAGGTGCACGACGCTCACTCCGTGCTCGGCAGCGACTGCTCTGTCAAGATCGGCGGCACTGTCTGTGACGACTCGGATCCGAGCCTTAGGCATCCCGCCCAGCGGTTGCGTGTCGCCTTCGACGCTTCGAGCCCGATCAGCAGCTGGGACTTCTTCCGGCATTCCTCGAGCTCCATTCTGCGTGTTCGACACGATACTTCCACTAACCGGAGGTAGTCCTCCATTTGCATCGAAGGCTAACACGTAACTGGAGGCTATCCTCCGCTTGCCGGTACACTGGAACAATGATCGAGACGTCGGACCGAGGCCGTTCGGCCGGGGCTCCGCCACCGGCCATCGTGGCCGGCGCCGAGGGCTCCCCGGGCCTGCGGGCCGACGCCGAGCGCAATCGGGAGCGGATAGTCGCCGCAGCCCAAGAGGTATTTGCCGAGTGGGGCCTGAACGCCGCCCTGGAGAAGATCGCCCGGCGAGCCGGCGTGGGCATCGCCACCCTCTACCGACGATTCCCCACCAGGGCCAACCTCATCGCGGCCAGCTTCGAGCGAAAGATGGCCGACTATGCGGCTGCCGCCGAGCACGCGCTCGATGACCCGGACCCGTGGGCCGGCTTCTGCTGGCTCATCAACAAGTTCTGTGCGATGCAAGCCGCCGACGCTGGGCTCAAGGACCTCATCACCATGAGGTTCCCGGCCCCCTCCCCAGCTGAGGAACTTAGGAACCGTGCCCTGCAGAACCTGGAACAGCTCATCGGACGAGCGCAGCAGCAAGGCACACTTCGCGCTGACTTCGTCTTTACGGACGTTCCCATGCTGCTGTTCGCCAACGCCGGCGTTGTGACCGCGACGCGCGACAGTGCGCCCGACACGTGGCGGCGGTTCACTGCCTACATGATCGACGCCTTCCGCGCCGAGCATGCCCGCTTACCACAAGAACCCTGAACAACTCTGCGCAACCGCACGGAGCTCCGGGGGGATCTGCTCTGCCGCCCGAACAGTGCCGGGCTCCACCGCCATGCCCTGGTCGGGCGACGCAGACGGCCTGGCAGGCACAAGCAGCGCGGCAGCGCCAGCGGCGAGCGCGATCGCCGAGCTGATCCGGAACGCCGCGGTGGGACCTCGGACTCGCTGTTCGAGGTCGTGTCGCTCCGGTCGAAGGGCTCAGGTGATCAGAGATCGCTACCGTGGATAGGTGGTGACAACTAGGCGGCCGGCGAGATGACTGGCGTTCGCAAGCACAACTGGACGATCGGGATCCTCGCTGGGGTCGTCGCTTCAGCCGCGCTCGTGGGCGGCTCCGAGTTCGGGAATGTCCACAGCTATGCGCTCCATCCAAAGCTCGTCGCTTGGATAAGCGCAGCCACACTCCTCGTCTCGGGCGTCATCGCGACGCGGCTAATCGCCGGCGGCCTGGGCCACCTCGTGACACTGCGATCGATCGCGGCCGCCGGGGCGGCGGTTCGGCTGCTCGCAACCGGCATCGGCTACCTCGTGGTCGTCTTCGCGGTGTTCGCAGTGCTCGAAGTGTCCATCGATCATCTTCTGGTCGGTGCAGGGCTCGCCGGAGTCGTGCTCGGCATAGCCGCGCAGCAGAGCCTTGGAAACGTCTTTGCTGCGCTCGTGCTCCTCCTCGCGAGGCCTTTCAAGATCGGCGACCACGTTCGGATCCGCTCGGGAGCGCTCGGCGGGGTATTCGACGCCTGGATCCTCGAGGTCAGCCTCACCTACGTGACGCTGCGTACCGACGATGGAGATCTCAAGATTCCCAACTCGGCCATGCTCGCTGCCGGCGTCGGCCAATTGCCAGGCACACGAGCGGACCCGGTCATGCCGAAGGCGGATCTCGGCCAACTACCGGACGTCGATAGTCCTGGGCCTGAACGTCAAATGCCGTAGGCTCTCGTCAGTCAGGGGCAGCGCGGCCTCTTTTCGGGCTGAACAACTGAATCTTGGTGGCGCTAGATGACCGTCGGCCGATCTGCGGAGTTCGAGGGCTTGCCAGAGGAATTCTCGGCAGCCCTGTTGTTCGCCGCCGTCGTCGACTCGAGTGAAGACGCGATCGTCTCGCAGCGCCTCGACGGCACGATCATGAGCTGGAGCCCTGCGGCCGAAAGCCTGTTTGGCTGGACGGCGGCAGAGGCCATCGGCCAGAACTTCGAGATGATCGTGCCCGAGGCCCGGCGAGATGAGTTCTCGGCGATCACGGCCCGACTCGCCCGGGGCGAGCGAGTCGCCCACCTTGAGACGGCGCGCACCCACAGGGACGGTTCCGAGGTTCAGGTGTCCCTGACGATCTCACCGATTCAAGCCTCTGACGGGCTCGTCGTCGGCTCTTTGGGGATCGCTCACGACATCACCGATCGGCAACGCTCGGAGGAGACTCGAGCGTTGCTCGCCGCGATCGTGGAAAGCACTGAGGACGCCATCGTGAGCGTCGAGATGGACGGGCGCGTGACGAGCTGGAACCGAGCCGCCGAGCGCCTCTACCACTACAGCGCCGCTGAGATGGTTGGGCGCTTTTATGGCGAGATCCTCGATGAAGAAGCTCGCGAGGACTTCACGCAGGTCTTCGCCAGGGTGGCAGCCGGGGAGCGTTTGAGCCATCACGAGACGGCGCGGACACGGCGCGATGGCACGAATTTCGAGGTGTCGATGAGCCTGTCGCCGATCCTCGCCCCGGACGGCTCGATCGTCGGGGAGGCCGCGGTCCTGCACGACATCACCGAGCGCAAGCGGCGTGAGCGCGACCTCGCCGAGAGCCGGGCACTTCTCGAGCGAGCCCAGCGCGTAGGGCACATCGGTGGGTGGATCTCCGGCGGCACCCCGAGTGCACCGGTGACCTGGACGAGAGAGGTGTACCGGATTTTCGGGATCGCCGAGCGTCCCAACTTGACCTCGGCGGACTTCTTCGGGGGGGTCCACCCTGACGACCTCCCGCGCGTCCAGGCGGCGGAGCTCGCGGCGATCACCGGGGGACCTCGCTTCGAGCTCGAATATCGGATAGTGCGCCCGGACGGCACGCAACGGTGGGTCTTCTCAGCGGCGGACGTCGTCGCTGACGAGAGTGGAGGCCCGGTCGCGCTCGCCGGCGTCGTGCAGGACATCACGGACCGCCATGAAGCCGAGGAGAAGGCACGAGGAGTCGAACGCCAGCTCCACATGCTCGCCGAGAACTCGCGGGACCTCATATTCCGCTACCGGATCTTCCCCGATCCTGGTTTCGAGTTCGTGAGCCCGGCGTGCCTCGCGATCACCGGGTACACGCCGGAAGAGTTCTACGCCCAGCCTGAGCTCATCAATTGCCTGATCGACCACGCCTCTCGTGACGTGTGGCTGAGGCGGGTGCGTTCTCGCCGTGTCAAGTCGGCCGTCGATGTCGAGTTCGCACGCAAGGACGGCTCCAAGATCTGGGTGAACCAGAGCCTCGGCGCGGTCCTTGACGCAGATGGGGAAGTCATCGGAATGGACGGCATCACTCGTGACATCAGCGACCGGAAGGCGGCGGAACTGCGTCTCGAACACGAGGTCCTCCATGATCCCCTCACCGGGCTGCCTAACCGGGTGCTGGCCATGGACCGGATCGAGCACGCGTTGTCGCGCGCCACCCGCGAAAACGGACTGGTTGCCTTGCTCTTCGTCGACGTAGACCGGTTCAAGGTTTTCAACGACACGCGAGGCCACGGTTTTGGCGATGCCGTGCTGAGGGCCGTCGCCGACAGATTGGTGGAGCGCTCGCGCGCTTCGGACACCGTGGCCCGCTTCAGCGGCGACGAGTTCGTCGTCGTGTGCGAAAAGCTTCTCGCCGCGGCCGAAGCGATCAAGATCGCGGACCACACGCTGATCTCGTTCAACGCACCGTTCGATATCGACGGCGAGGAGGTGCACGTGACGGCGTCGATCGGGATCACCACAAGCAAAGCGGGCGGGAGCGCCGACAAGCTTCTGCGCGACGCCGACCTCGCGATGTACCGCGCCAAGGATCTCGGCAGGGCACGCTACGAGGTGTTCGACGACACTTTGCGGGCCGAAGCCGAGCAGCGCTCCACAGGAGAGGCGGGCCTGCGTCGCGCCCTCGACAAGCACGAATTTGCGCTCGCCTTCCAGCCCGTCTGGTCGATGATCGAGGGGCGTTTCGTCGGCGCCGAGGCGCTTCTACGGTGGCACGACCCGGATCGGGGAATAATCGGCCCGGCAGACTTCATCCCAGTTGCCGAGGACTGTGGGCTGATCGTCCCGATCGGCGAATGGGTCCTCGAACAGGCGTGCAAGGCTCTCGCACGCTCCAACCGGACCGAACCCCGACAGCCAGCGTGCACGATGTCGGTCAACGTCTCCGCCATACAACTGCGGTCACGCGACTTCACGCGCCACCTGGAGGAACTGATTTCAACGACGGGCGTCGAACCGAAGCTGCTCTGCCTCGAGATCACCGAGTCCGTGCTGATGGGGGACGTCGACTATTTCTCCAAGGTGCTGCACCAGCTGCGGGCAATCGGGACGCAACTTTCCATCGACGACTTCGGCACCGGGTATTCGTCGCTCGCCTACCTGCGTGGGTTCTCGGTCGACGAGCTCAAGATCGATCGGTCCTTCATCTCCAACCTGGACTCTGACCCTTACGACGCCACTCTCGTCACGGCAATGATCGCGATCGGTGACGCGCTCAGTCTCCGTGTCGTCGCGGAGGGCGTCGAGACCAGGGAGGAACTCGCGGCAGTGCGTGACCTCGGATGCGAGTACGCGCAAGGGTACTTGTTAGCGCGCCCGTGCAGCTTCGACGAGTACCTGGAGTACCTCAAAGCGGGCACCCAGGTTACGGCGGCTGAAGGAGCCGTTGAGTCTGCCATCGGAGGCTCCACGGCTTGGTGATCGGGCCTTCATGGCCCGACCTATGGCCTGGCAGGTTCGCGGCCGACATCGCTCAGAGGTAGGGCTTGTCTCTCGGCCGGCCGTTGCGAACAGCGTCACACCTTCGTGGCAGTTTCGCCGGCCAGAGCTAGCCCGTTACGGCTCGAGCGAAACGCTCGAAGTTGCCGAGGAGGCGGTCGACGTCGGAGCTGTCGTGCTGGACCGAGACGAGCCACTGTTCGGTCTTGCCCCAAGGAGGAAGGAACACCCCACCGTTGTGCTGGAACAACCAGTGGGCGTGGTTGTACCTGTCGTCGATCTCGAGGAAGTCCCGGTAGTCGCGCACCGGCTCGGTCGAGAATGTGACGCAACCCTTCGCCCCGATCGACACGACGTGAGCCGGTAGGCCGGACTCGACGATCACATCGCTGAGCGCTTGGTCGATCCGCGCGCGAAGGGCCCCGATCTTCGTGTAGGCCTCCTCGGTCGCGACGTCCTCCAGCACGGCGCGGCCCGCCGCGACCGAGAGCGGGTTCCCGTTGAAAGTTCCGACCATGTTGTAGATGCCGTTGGCCACGTAGCTCATGACCGCCTGTGTGCCTCCCACCGCGCCAAAGCAAAGGCCGCCACCAATCGCCTTGGCCAGGCAGACGATGTCCGGCGTGGTCCCGAAAGCTGCTGTGGCCCCGCCAGGCCCGACGGTGAGACCGGTCTTCACCTCGTCGAAGGTGAGCAGTGCCCCATGCTCGTGGAGCACCTCCTTCAGACCGGCCAGGTAGCCGTCGACAGGCAGGATTATGCCGGCATTCATCATTATCGGCTCGATGATCATGCCGGCGACTTGACCGGGATTCTCCTCGAGCAGTCGCCGGACGCTGTCGACGCTGTTGAACGAAGCGATCTTCGTCAGTGACAAAATGGCCTCCGGGATGCCCGTGCTCGCGGGAGCCCCGACGGGCCGCTCGGCAGGGCCAATGTCATCGGCCTCCGGTGTGACCGATATTTGCACCGAGTCGTGATGGCCGTGGTAGCAACCTTCGACCTTGATTATCAAGTCCCGACCAGTGATCGCCCGCATGAGATGCACTGCGTCCATGGTCGCCTCCGTGCCCGAGTTGGTGAAGCGCCACAAGGGCAGGCCGAAGCGATTCCCCAGCTCCTCGGCCACGATGATCGCGTCCTCGGTCGGTTGGGCGAAGTGGGTGCCCCGGACGACCCGGCGGCACACAGCCTCGACGATCGCCGGGTGAGCATGCCCGGCCAGGCCCGCACCGTAGCCGCCGTGCATGTCAACGTATTCGGTACCGTCGACGTCGTATATCTTCGAGCCGACGCCATGACTGATCCACACTGTTTGAGGGCGGGTTATCTGCCAGCTCGAGGTCACCCCACCTGCAAGGGCGCGGACTGCACGTTGGCTCAGCTGCCAGGACCGGGGCTGGCGGTCGAGGAAGATCTGCTCCTGCTCGGCGACGACGACGTCCAACCGTTTGTCGACCTCCTTGCTGGTCGCTCGCGTGGACTTGGGCAATTGGACTGCCATTGGTATCTCTCCGTTCGGGCGGCACCGGTGTCCGTCCGGCGCCGTCGCCTCTCAGCTCTGTTGACTAAACGCCCGGCTTCGATCGGCCACGGTTCGCCCACTCCTGGCGGCAGCACGCGGCCTCGAGCACGTGGATGGCGTGTTCTGCACTCGGGTCTGAGCCTACCGTGCGGAATGGGTTCTCCACTTTCGTGCGTCCCGGCGCACGCGATTACCAGCCCTGGAATTCCGGCCCGAGGCCGCCAGGGCGGAGCTGCCGTGACTGGCTGAATCCGTCTGATGAAGTAGATTCGCTGAGGCGTGAGACCCGACAGGGGGCGTGGGCTTTGGAGCAGGTGAACCGGGACAGGGAGCGCTTCGGGAACCGGCTCTTGGCCGGACTACTCGTCGACCTTCCCGATGCGGTGATCGTCCTTGACCCACAAGGCAGACTGCAATGGGGAAACCACGCAGCAGAGCGACTGTTCGGTCGGTCGCTCCACGAGTCGATCGGACTGCCGGGACTCGAGCTCGTCCACCCTGACGATGTCGAGCTCGTCCTGCGGTCCCTGGCGAGTGTGCAGCGCAAGGAAACCGGCACGCTCATCGAGGTTCGAGCCAAGACCGGTACGGGATGGCGGCTTCTGGAGGTAATTGGCTCGCCCGTCGACTGGTTCGGCGATCAAGCGGTGCTCTTCAGCCTGCGGGATCTGACAGATCGACGACGGTTTGAAGTCGCGCGCAACGAAGAGGCTCGCCTTCGATCCCTCGTGCAGAACGCGGCGGCGGTGACGATGCTGGTTTCGCCCACGGGACTGGTGGACTCCGTCTCCGGAGCGCTCAGCCGTGTGTTGGGACACGATCCTGAGCTCGTAGAACAGCGGCCGCTCGCCGAGCTCGTGAGCGAAGCTGACCGTGCCGAGCTTCGAGACGCCTTCGAGCGCGCTCGGCTCGGGGCGTCCGCTTCGAGCCCGGTGACGGTCACGGTGCGGCTCCTCCGCCATGCAAGCAGTGAGACGGTGCCGTTCGAGCTTTCACTGGTCAATTTGCTTGACGATCCGACCGTCGCGGGGTTCGTGGTCTCCGCTTGCGACATCACGGCCCGAGTCGCGGCCGAGCTAGAGCTGCGCAAGACCCTGTCGCTGCTCACCGCAACGCTTGAGTCAACCGCCGACGGCATTCTCGCCGTCGATACCGCTGGCCGAATTTCGAGCTTCAATCGCCGATTCGCCGAAATGTGGCGATTGCCCGACTCAATTCTGGCGACGCGAGATGGTGCGGAAGTGGTCGCATTCGCCATGGATCAGGTCGCCAGCCCGGAGGCATTTCGGGCAAAGGTGGACGAGCTGTACGCCAACCCCGAAGCCGAGAGCAGCGACACGTTGGAATGCGAGGACGGTCGGGTGTTCGAACGATGCTCAAGACCACAGCTCGTGGACGGCGCAGCGGTCGGGCGTGTGTGCAGCTTCCGTGACGTGACCGAACGCAAGCGCACGGAGCAGGAGCTCCGCGAAAGCGAGCAGCAATTCCGTCAGGTCTTCAATCAAGGACCGCTCGGGATCGCCCTCGTCAACCTCGATTCGCGGATCATGGACGCGAATCGCGCGCTGTGCCGCTTCGTCGGACGTACGAGGAACGAGCTCGTGGGCGCCACTTTCGCGTACTTCGCCCACCCCGAAGATGCGGACAAGGAATCCGGGCTCGCCCGACAGATGTCGGAGGACATGATCCCGAGCTATCGGACGGAAACGCGCTTCGTCACTGACGTCGGTGAGGTGGTCTTCGGAACCGTTACGGCTTCTGTTATCCGGGGTGAGAGTGGGGCGCCGATCTACGGCTTGCGCATCGTAGAGGACATCACCAAGCGCAAGCGCCTCGAACGCGAGTTGGCGGCCCACGCGACGACCGCGGGCAAGCTCCTCGCCAGCTTCACACCGAGGGAGACCGAGATCCTCACACTCCTGTGCGACGGTTACACGGCCCCGAAGATGGCCGAGCGTCTCTCGGTCTCTGTCCGGACCGTGGAGTCGCACGTCGCGAACAGCTACAGAAAGCTTGGAGTTCGCACCAGGGAGGACGCTGCGGCCGAGTTTGCGCGCTTGACCCTAGCCGCCACCGAACTCAAGAAGGGACTTCGAGGGAGCGCCTCCGGTGAAGCCTACGTAGAGGAAATCAGTACGTTACTGGCGAAATTCCCGTACGGCGGCGCCTCAAGGACCTAGGAATCCCGTCGACATATCCAAGATCCGCGCTTCGAGAAGAAGTGCTTCGAGACTTGGAACGGGAGGTCCGTCATGTCGGGGACAGGTTCGGGAGGCACGGTTGGTTCGCGTCGTGCCCATCGACAGCACAACAGGCCCCGAGTCCCGTGGGCTCGCAAGACGAAGGTGGTCACCGCCATTGTCGGTGCGCTGCTCGCAGGAGGTAGCGCTTACGCGGCAACGAACTGGGCCGTCGGGCTCGCCGGTGGCTCGAGCGGTGAAGCCCAGTCGGCGACGGTGTCCAACCTGACTGTCACCGCCGTCGCCACGCCCGCCGCCAGCAATGTCTTGTACCCGGGTGGATCGGGTGACGTCGTCCTCACGATCTCGAACCCGAATCCGTTTCCCGTCACCGTCACTGGCGTGA
>Ga0224555_1000754_pt1 | contig 49262 bp, 48 predicted proteins | sample 714S23034metaG_FD_180687 | JGI IMG/M metagenome (GOLD analysis project Ga0224555, IMG submission 180687) | Peat soil microbial communities from Stordalen Mire, Sweden - 717 S2 30-34 | ecosystem: Environmental > Terrestrial > Soil > Wetlands > Peat | place: Sweden: Norrbotten County, Stordalen...
CCGACTCCGACGTGGAGAGCACTTCCACCTTCCACTTCTGCGTCTCGGCGTAGCGGTTGTACATGCGGAAGACTTCCGCCACGAACAGCGTGGCCTCGTCGCCGCCCGTCCCGGCGCGAATTTCGAGAACCACGTTCTTCTCGTCGTTCGGATCCTTGGGCAGCAGCAGAACCTTGAGCTCTTCCTCGACGGTTACGATGCGCGCTTCAAGCTTCGCCAGTTCTTCCTCGGCATAGGCCCGCATCTCCGCGTCCTTCTCATCCACCAGCACGGCCCTGCTCTCGGCGATGCCGCGCTTCAGGTCTTTGTACTCGCGATACTTCTCGACGATCCCGGCGACTTCGCTATGCGCTCTGGCAGTCTTCTGGTATTTCGCCGAGTCGTTCGTGATCTCCGGCGACAGCAGCGCTTGCGTTAATTCCTCGTAGCGAATTTCGATTTGGTCAAGACGTTCAAACATCAGTCGTTGGTCGCTAGTCGTTGGTCGTCAGGCCGCGTTTTCGCGGAATCTGTTAATGAGCGCATTCAATCCTCGACCGACGCCGTCGCCGCTGCGACAAAGCTCGTCCGCCTTTTCCTCTGACAAGTATTGTAAACGCCGGGCTATCAAAAGCTGGGTCTGGAGCTCCAAAAGAGACCCCCTGGCATGAAGAAGAAAGCGCACGAACTCAGGATCAGAGTGGTGTCCTTTCCCTTCGGCAATATTGCTCGGCACCGAAACGGCCGCGCGCCGCATCTGTGACGCCAAGCCATAAGTCTCGTGTTTCGGAAAGCCACCAGTAACCCGGTAGATTTCCACGGTGAGGTTCATAGCCTGCTGCCAGATACGTAAATCCTGAAAGGTTGAATTTGCGGTCATCACACTACCTCTGCGCACAATCTACCCCGCAGAGTCGATGCGCGCCTATGACCGTCAACCACGAAAATTGTGATGTTTCCTGAAGCGCCGCAGAAGTCACGACCGGCGTTTATCGATGAAGCGCGAACGACCAACGACTAGCGACCAGCGACCGCTAGGCAATTACCAACTCACCGCCGTGCTGCTTTTCCAGCTTCATCGCTTCGTCCAGCGCGACGATTGCGCACTCGACTTCGCGGTCATCCGGAGGCTGGGTCGTGATCCTTTGCAGCCAGAGTCCTGGAGCGGTCATCAGCGCGAACAGCGAGCCACGATGCTTGGCGGCAAAGCGGATGATCTCGTAGGAAACGCCCGCTATCAGCGGCAGCAACGCAATGCGCTCAGCGAAGCGCGCCCAGAACGTCGTCACCGGGATGAACATGTACACGATCATCGAGATGATCATCACCGTCATCAGAAAGCTTGTTCCGCAGCGCGGATGATACGTCGAATACTTCTGCACCGCCGCAGTCTCCAGCGGATCGCCATTCTCGAACGCAAACACCGTTTTGTGCTCGGCCCCGTGGTACTCGTACACACGCCGAATGTCTTTCCACAGCGAAACGCCCCACACAAACAACAGGAACATCGCAATCCGGATCAACCCGTCGACCAGGTTAAACACGAACTGCTGCCCGAAAACCGGATTCACTCTTTTCAGTTCCGTTGTCGCCAGCAGCGGCAGGTACTTGTACATGAAGATGAAGAAGGCGATGGAGAAGGCCATATTCACTCCCGCCACCCAGCCGGGGATCTCCATCTTCTTGCCCTGATCTTTACTATCAGGATCATTGGCGGAGATCTCTTCCAGTGCCGCATTGGCGGAAAACTTCAGCGCGCGGAATCCGAGCGTCATCGCGTGCCCCAGCGTCATCACGCCGCGCACCACCGGCCAGCCCATCCACTTATGCTGCTCGGAAGGCCGCTCCAGCGGCTCGCTGTGGGTAACAATTTCGCCCGAGGGCTTGCGCACGGCGATGCCCCAGGCATGTGGCGAGCGCATCATCACGCCCTCCAGCACCGCCTGCCCGCCGACGAGCGTTTCCTCACCGCTCTCCAGTGCCGGGAGCAACTGGACCGCCGCCAAAAAACGCAAGATTTGCCGCCAACGCCGCATAGTCATTGGATGGTGAGCAGGGAGGAACGACTCCAGATATCAGGATATCACAGAAGCCTGCGGCTGGCCGCTGAAATGTAGCGTAACTCGCTGCTTGTCACGCAGATACAGATGAAGGCTTCCGCGTTTCAGTGGGTGTGACCGTGCTCGGAATGATCGTGCTCGCCGCGATCTTCATCCCGCACCGCAATGTTAATGTCCCGCACTGCGATCACGCAGGCATGCGCCGTCTCGCACACCACGTGTTCCAATTGGATCGTCGTATGGTGAATGCCAAACCGCTGCCCGAGTTTCTCGTTGATCTCGCGCAGAATCGTATCGCTCTCCGAAGTCGCCATGTCCGCGATTTTCACGTGCGCCGAGAGCGCATGGTTTTCCGATCCAATGCTCCAGACATGCAGATCGTGCACGTCGCTCACGCCCGCGATCGTGCGCATCGCCGATTCCACCGCCTCCAGACTCATGCCGCGCGGCGTGCCCTCGAGCAGGATATTCAGCGTCTCGCGCACGATGCCGATGCTCGACCACAGAATCAGCGCGCCGATACCCAACGACAGTGCCGCGTCGATCCAGTACTGTCCCGTCCACAGGATGGCAAAGCCGCCGACGATCACCGCCGCGGTCGAGAGCGTGTCACCCACCTCGTGCAGCAGCGCGCTGCGGATATTTACATCCCGCCCCGAACGCCACAGCAGCAGTGCGATCGCACCGTTCATTACCACGCCCGCCGCCGCGACCCAAATCATCACTCCGGCGCGCACCTGCTCGGGATGCTGTAGCCGCCGAAACGCCGCGTAGAAAATAAAAAACGACACTGCCACCAGCGACAGCGCATTCACCAGCGCGGCCAGCACTCCCGCGCGCCGGTATCCATAGGTCTTGGTCGCGCTCGGCGGCCGGCCTTCCAGAAAAACCGCGACCAGCGACAACAGCAGCGCCAGAAAGTCGGAGAAGTTGTGTCCCGCCTCGGAAAGCAAGGCTAGCGAGTGCGCGCGGATGCCGGCAACCACCAACAGGACGACGTAAAGGATGGTGACGGCCAGCGAGATGCGCAGCACCCGCCCCGTCCCATGAGAGTGCCCGTGTCCGCCGTGCGCGCGCATGTTATTAGGATAGCGCAGACGCTCGTGTGGCGCGGACACTCTTGTCCGCGCTATCCTTCTCCCCACACCAGGAGAACAAAATGAAAAAAACTCTCGTGATCCCGGCCTTGCTGTTACTCGCCGCGTCGGCAATTGCACAAACAACGCCCGCACAAACGAAGAACCCCGTCAGCAGCGCGCTCCGAGACATCCTGCCCGGACGCCAGAAAAACACCATCGCAGCCGTCGAAGCGATGCCTGCCGACAAGTTCAACTACAAACCCACCGCCGACCAGGTGACATTCGGTCACCTCGTCGCGCACATGATCGAAGCGAACAATATGCTGTGCAGCAAGGCCGCCGCCGTCCCGGCTCCCAAGGTCGAGGAAGTGAAAGAAACGGACGCCAAAGACAAGCTCGTCTCCGCGCTCAAGTCCTCGTTCGATTTCTGCTCCGACGCGCTGACGAAAATGGACGACTCAAAACTAGCCGAGACCACGGAAGGCTTCGGCGGAAAACAAGTTTCGCGCGCCTGGGCCAGCATCGTCCTCGCCAGCAGTTGGGCCGACCACTACGCCGAAGCCGCAATGTATCTGCGGCTGAACGGCGTGTTGCCGCCGACCGCAAAGAAGTAATGTGGGGAGGCGGTGTTGCACGCTCGGGGCCTGAGCGGCCAGTTACTTTGCTCGGACTGTTTGTATCACCGTGACATCTCGGACATCCTTGCCATCAGCCCCGCCAACATAGGGCCGCTGGATTTTCATCCAATGTTTGGAGCTTGCCAAATCCTTTCCTCCGTCGAGGATGAAGAAGGCCCATTTAATCTGCTGTCCAGAGGGCAGCTTTGGGCCCGAGCTGCGCATTGTGTACTCCTGGTACAGGCTCTTGTAGAAAGCGTATACCTTGTCAAAGGCATCACCCGTGGTGTACACCTCCGACTCCTTGCCTGGGGCCGCCGCCGATGCCTCGCGACTAGCCTTTTCATCCAGTTTGGAGCCTGCATAAGGCTTAAAATCCTGGGCCAGACATGGGATATTGACCGCAGCAAGAAGCATGCCGACGGCTACCAAAAACAACGCGAATCTTCGCATCTCAACACCTACCCTTCGCCGCCCAACTCTAGCATAAAAGGCATCGTCGGCGACCGCGCTCACGGCCTATGGCCCACCAGCCCTTCCAACTCCTCTTCTCCAATCACGCTAACCCCCAACTCCCGAGCCTTGTCCAGCTTCGATCCCGCGTCGCTCCCAGCCACCACGTAGTCCGTCTTTTTGCTCACCGAACCCGAGACGCGTCCGCCCGCATCTTCAATCATCTTCTTCGCTTCGTCGCGGGTGTGGCGCACCAGCGTGCCCGTCAGCACAAAAGTCTTTCCCGCTAGCTTCGTGCCCTTTTCTTTTTTCTGTCCGGTGAACGTCAGTCCCGCTTTGCGCAGGTCGCCCACCAGTTTGCGATTGTGTTCATCGGCGAAAAATTCCACGATGCTCTCCGCGATCCGCGGCCCAACTTCGTTCACTTCCTCCAGTTCCTCCGCACTCGCGTTCATGATCGCGTCGAGCGCGCCGAAGTGCTCGGCCAAAAACTGTGCTGTGCGCTCGCCCACAAACCTTATCCCCAGCCCGTAAATTACGCGCTCTAGGGGCAGTTTCTTTGAGGCCTCGATCTCCGCCAGCACGTTCTCCGCTGACTTCTCGCCCATGCGCTCGAGCCGCAGCAAATCGTCTTTCGTCAGCTTGTAGAGATCGGCAACATTTTTTACCAAGCCGCGTTCGGTAAGCTGATTCACCAGCACGTCGCCCAGTCCGTCGATATTCATGACGTGCCGCGAGGCAAAATGCAGAATCGTCCCCTGCAACTTCGCCGGACAATTCGCATTCACGCAGCGATGGTCGGCCTCGCCCGGCGTACGCACCACATTCCCGCCGCACACCGGACAATGCTCGGGCATCTCGAAATTCTTATGACCGCGAGGATGGTCCTTATCCTCGACGACCTTCACCACTTTCGGAATCACATCGCCGCCGCGCTCCACCTCGACCCAGTCGCCGATCTTCACGCCGAGCTGCTCGATCACATCCATGTTGTGCAGCGTCGCGCGCGAGACCGTCGTGCCACCAATCGGAATCGGCGTGAGCCACGCCACCGGCGTCAGCTTGCCGGTGCGGCCAACCTGGGGGACAATGTTTTCGATTTTCGTCACGCCTCCGCGCGCCGCGTACTTATAAGCAATCGCCCATCGCGGAGCTTTGCCGGTGAAGCCCAGTTCCCGTTGCCACGCCGTCCGGTCCACCTTGATGACGATCCCGTCAATTTCGTAAGGCAGGGATTCGCGCTTCGCTTCCCAGCTCTGAATAAACTTCCAGACTTCCTCCAGATTTTTCGCCAGCTTGCGGTTCGGATTCACCTTGAACCCCGCCAGTTCCATGGCATCCATCGCTTTCGATTGACGGTCGAAATAAGTTTGTCCGCCCCGCAACAGAAAGTACGCGAAGAAGTCCATCCGGCGCTGCGCTGTAATCGACGGTTCGAGTTGCCGCACGGTCCCAGCCGTAAAGTTGCGGGGATTCGCAAATACCGCCAGCCCCTGCCGCTCGCGCTCTTCATTCAGCTTACGGAAGGCCGCAAGCGGCATCAGCATTTCGCCGCGCACTTCGAAATCCACGGGGATCCCGGCCTTCTTCAACTTGTCTTTCGAGACTGTCAACGGAATGGAGCGCACCGTCCGCACATTCGAAGTCACGTCTTCGCCGGTGCTGCCATCTCCGCGCGTGATGCCGCGTTCCAGACGGCCGTCGCTGTAGACGAGCGCCAGCGACATGCCATCGAGCTTCAATTCGCACATGTATTCGAGGTCGGTGCGCCCGCTCAATTCATGCACCCGCCGCTCCCAGTCGCGCAGCTCCTCTTCGCTGTAAGCGTTGTCTAGCGAGAGCATTGGCGAGGAATGCCTGGCCTTCACAAATCCCTCGCGCGGCTTGCCGCCTACGCGCTGCGTAGGGGAGTCTGGCGTGATGAGTTGCGGATGCTCCGCCTCGAGCCGCTTGAGCTCGTTCACCAGCTTGTCGAAGTCGGCGTCCGAAATCTCCGGATCGTCCAGCACGTAATAGCGATATTCGTGGTGCCGGATCTTCTCGCGCAGAGCTTCGATTTTCTTCTCGATCTTCTTGTCGGGGTCGGGACTGGACATGACTGGGGAATTATAGTGCGGGTAGGTGCGACAGCAGCGCTCTCAGATGTTCAGAACGGGCTTCGTTTCCTGTTCCCGGCGCTTCGATTCATCTCTGAGCAACTGCCTGACGTTCAACACCACCAGGCCAACAGTAATGAAAATCGCTCCAACCACGAGCATCAGCAGCGGGCCAAACCCACCATGTTGGACGTAAACAGCTATACCCCCGGCTAGAAAAACAAAGCCCAGTACTATCTGTAGCACTGAATGAAACATGCGGTTTCTCCTCAAATAGAGACGTGTTGTTCTCGTATCGCAACCGGAGCTATATTCTCTTTGCTTTCCGAATTCGTCCGCGGCCCAGCGCGTTGCGACCCACGCTCGACGGAGGCTTCTTCATCCCTTCCAGCAATTCCTTCAGCACGATCGCGTTGTTGTGCTCAACGTTTCGCGATGCATACAACAGCGTCACTCGCCGCTTGCCTTCCGCCAGATGATGAAGCTTCTCCACCGCCGCGGAACTCTCTGCGCTTACCAACTCCTTGAGATAGCGTTTCCGGAACATGCGCCAGGCCTCTGGATTGGGATTCGCATGGAACCACTGCCGCAACTCGTTCGAAGGCGCCAGTTCGCGCAGCCAGAACTTGAGCGCGGCGTCTTCTTTTGTCAGTCCACGCGGCCACAAACGATCGACCAGCACGCGCACTCCGTCCGACGGAGAAGCAGCCTCGTAAACGCGTTTGACGACAACGTTCATGCCTTCCGTATTATCCTACCTCTGCGGCAATAATCATGAACTTCCTGAACTGGATTTCTCCGCTCTTCATTCTTCCGTCCCTCCGTGTCTCCGTGTTGATACTTGGGCTTCTCGTGCTCGCCGGTTGCGATGTCGAGCGCCGCAAGTCCGACGCCGAACTCGGCCTCAACCCGCAACAGGCCGCAGGCAGACAGCTCTACGACAACTACTGCGACCGGTGTCATGAACCGTACTCGTCTCGTGGCAAAAAGGGCCCCAGCCTGAAAGGCGTCTTCAAGCATCAGTACCTGTCGCTGAGCGGGCTACCCGCAAACGACGAGCGCTTGACCGACATCGTCAAGTATGGCCGGGCCAAGATGGAAGGCTTCGGCCAGGTCATGACCGACCAGCAGATCAAAGACCTGCTGGCGTATCTGCACACGCTGTAGACAGTTGCCAGTAACCAGTTGCCAGTTGCCAGAAAAACCTGCATTTCCTTGTTGCGGTCGTGCGATGTTGTGCCTCTGGGGCATTGTGGGTTCTTGCTGAGAACTGAGAACTGGCAACTGGGAACCGGCAACTGGCAACTGGCAACTGCTCTTGTGGCATAATCGGCCTCGGTGTCTACCGCCAACAAATCCGCGCTCTTTCAGAAACTGCCTTCGACCGACGAACTGCTCCGGCAGCCCGACATGCAGGCGCTGATCGAACGCGAGGGTCATTCCGCCGTTGCCGAAAGCATTCGCGTCGTGCTCGCGCGCCTTCGCCAGGAAATCGGCAACCGCCAGTTCGACGAAAAATCGCTGGACCTCGCGCTCGACGGCTTGTCTGCAGCCGTCGAACGCCAGCTTCGCCAGTCGCTTGGTTACTCGCTGCTGCCGCTCGTCAACGCCACCGGCGTAATCCTCCACACTAATCTCGGACGCGCCCCGCTGGCTGTCGCTGCGCTTGACCATGTCCGCGCCACGGCGAGCGCCTATTCCAATCTCGAATTCGATCTGGCAACGGGCGAGCGCGGGAAGCGCGACATGCATGTCGACCGGCTGTTCCGCAAGCTACTATCGGATGATCTGCTGGACGCGCGCAGCTCGCCGGCGATCTCGACCGCCATCTCAACCGTTGTGGTCAACAACAACGCCGCGGCCGTTCTGCTTGCGCTGAACTCGCTGGCCGAGGGCGGCGAAGTCATCGTCTCGCGCGGAGAGCTGGTCGAAATCGGCGGCTCGTTCCGAATCCCGGACGTGATGTCGAAGTCGAGCGCAATGCTGCGCGAAGTCGGCACGACGAACCGCACGCGTATCGCCGACTACGAAAGCGCCATCAACGACCGCACACGACTCCTGCTGCGCGTGCATCGTTCCAACTTTGAAATCACCGGCTTTACCGAACAGCCGGGGCTCGACGAACTGGTCGCTCTCGCCCGTCGCCGCAATCTTCCGCTCATGGAAGATCTGGGCAGCGGCGCGCTCGTCGATCTGCGTTCGGTCGGAATCAACGGCGAGCCGGGAGTGCTCGACAGCCTGCGCGCTGGCGTCGACATCGTCACCTACAGTGGCGACAAGCTGCTCGGCGGTCCGCAGGCTGGATTGATCAGTGGCCGCGCCGATCTGGTCGCGCGCATGCGCTCGAATTCTCTGTTCCGCGCCCTGCGCGTGGATAAGCTCACCTATGCCGCGCTCGAAGCCACGCTGCTCGCCTATGTCAAACGCGATCACGACGCCGTGCCGGTGCTGCGCATGATGCGCCTGTCGAAAGGCGAGATCGCACGCCGCGCGGAAAAAATCGTTTCCACGGTTGAATCCGCTCAGGTAAAGTCCGCTGCCCTCAAGCTGGAACTCCTCGATGGCGAGTCTGTAATCGGCGGCGGCGCGGCGCCCTCGGCGGTGCTGCCCACGCGCCTGATCGCGCTTACCCACAGCGATCTCAGCGCCGACGAACTGAGCACCCGTCTGCGCGCTAGCACTCCGCCCATAATTGCCCGCGTCGAAGAGGGCCGCGTCCTAATTGATCTGCGCACTGTATTTCCCGAGCAGGACGAAGTTCTGGTAGAAGTGCTGAATTCCGTAGCGTGAGCGAAATCGAAATTGCCAATTCCAAATTACCAATTAACAATGCTTCTATGATTCTCGGCACGGGAGTGGACATCGCCGAAGTTCCTCGCATCCGCGAAAGCATCGAGCGCTTTGGCGACCGCTTTCTGCGTCGCATCTTCACTGACGGCGAAATCAGCTACTGCGAACGAAGGGCGCACCGCTTCGAAAGTTATGCCGCGCGCTTCGCCGCCAAGGAAGCCGGGATGAAGGCGCTGGGCACGGGATGGAGTCGCGGCGTCCGGTGGCGCGATATTGAAGTGGTGCGCCCGAAAGGGCAGCGTCCCACCATTCAGTTTCACGGGGCGGCGGCGGCCATCGCGGCCAAGCTCGGCACCAAGAATATCGCGCTTTCGCTCACCCACACTTCCGAGGAAGCGCTGGCCCACGTCATTCTGGAAAATTAGCGGTCAGCTCTCAGCCATCAGCTCTTAGTCATCGTCATCTTTGCCTGGTTTGCCCGCGGTTTCAACTTCCTGATTCAAAATAAGTTTCTTAGCTCTCCGCAACATGCCCGAAGGTTCGGGGTTTATATGGGCGAAACGTGATCAGGCCGGATTCCGGTCTTGAGCCAAAATGACTGGGCCAAAGGAAGGGTAATGAAAATGAAACGCTCCGTTCGTAGTTTGGCATTCGGGTTGGTTCTGGGAGTTTTGATGTTGTCGTTTTCGGTGCTGTCGCTTTCGACGGCATCGTCGGCGCAAATCGGGATTGGGATCTCGGTGCGGATCGGTCCTCCGGCGCTGCCGGTATACGCGCAGCCCATCTGTCCCGGTCCGGGCTATCTCTGGACTCCGGGTTATTGGGCGTGGAATGACGATGGCGGCTACTACTGGGTCCCCGGCACATGGGTAGTTGCGCCGGTGGGCATGCTTTGGACCCCGGGTTACTGGGGCTTCGCGGGCGGCTTCTATGGCTGGCACGCTGGCTATTGGGGGCCGCATGTTGGCTTCTATGGCGGAATTAACTACGGCTTCGGATACGGCGGTGTAGGTTTCGCCGGCGGCGAGTGGAGAGGCGGCGCTTTCTTCTATAACCGCGCGGTGATGAACGTAAACGTGACCAATGTGAGGAACGTCTACAACCGGACCGTCGTCGTGAATAACGTGCACACCAGCTTCAACGGCCCCGGCGGCATCGTGGCGCGTCCGACTGCGCAAGAGGAAGCGTATGGGCGCGAGCCGCATACGGCGGCGCTGGCATCGCAAACGCAACATGAACGTGCCGCCAGCCAGAACCGGCAGCTGTTCGCATCCGAGAATCACGGACGTCCGGCGATTGCGGCCACCGCCAGGCCGGGCGAGTTCTCGGGACGCAACGTGGAGAGAGCCAGCGCGGCGGGAGAATCGTATCGCGAGCCGAAGATGTCGCCGCAGGAGGCGAGAAACAATGCTGCGGGAAACCGGGGACAGATGTCATCCCGCGATAACCCGAAGCCCAATTCCAAGCCCAGCAAGCAGGAGAAGCAGGCGCAGAAGAAAGAGCAGAAACAGGCAAAAGCCGAACAGAAGCGCAATGCCCGCGAGGAGCGTTAAGTCGGCGATCTAAAGACCGGCGATCCAAACCGGCGGCCTTAAGCCGGCAATTTTCGCACAAAAAAGGCTCCCACCCTTCGCACCGTGTACGCGAGAGTGGGAGCCCTCGTTTTGGCGCACGCTCCTGCCTTTTTCGGTCGGGACAAAATCTTGAATGCTGAAATTTTGCGGCGTTTGCTATGATGCTTCTGTCGTTTACTGACCACCTTGCCTAGCCAGAAGCAGCTGAAATGGTCGCAACTCCGCGTGGGACTCACCGTCCTGTTCGCGAGTGTCACACTTGGCGTCCTGATTTTCGTCATGAGCGGCACCGGCGGATGGTTCACCCGCAAGATCACGCTCCGCTCGTACTTCGATAATGCCGGCGGCTTGCGCGAAGGCGCGCCGGTGCGTTTGGCGGGTGTGGACATCGGCAACGTGACCGGCATCCGGATCGTGCAGGGCAAGCCGACGACGCCGGTCGAAGTCACGATGAAGGTCAACACCAAGTACTCTTTCAGTCTGCGCAAAGACTCCGTTACTCTGCTGAGCACTGCCGGCATCCTGGGCGAGACTTTCGTGGACGTGGACAGTACGGCGGCGAAGGGACCGGCGGCAACCGACGGAGACACGCTGGCGGCCCGCGAGGTGCCCGATATCCAGGACGTGGTGCGCGCCAGCCAAGGCACGCTCCAGAACATGGACGCGCTGCTGAAACGGGTGGATCGCATCGTGGCGTTTATCGAAAGCGGCCAGGGCTCGATCGGCAAGGTCATTTACAGCCCCGCGTTGTACGACCAACTCAACGCGACAGTAATTGAATTCAAGGGATTGGTGGATGACATCCAGAGCGGAAAGGGTTCGCTCGGCCCGCTGCTCACCAGTGACGAGGCGTACAAGAAAGCGATCGCCGCCATCGACAAGGTGAACGTGCTGATCGACGATTTGCAGCAGGGAAAAGGCTCGGCCGGCAAACTGCTCAAAGATCCCGAACTATACAACAACGCGAACAAGACGATCGCGAACGTTCGCCAGTTGACCGACGACATCAATGCGGGCAAGGGCGCGATTGGCAAGATGACGCACGACGAGGAATTCGCCGCCAAGCTGCAGACCACGATGAACAACCTGGCAGCACTCTCCGAGCGCCTGGAAAAGGGCGAGGGCACGGCGGGAATGTTGTTCAAGGATCCTGCCCTTTACAACAACAGCAACCAGATGCTGGTGGAGACGCGGGAACTGGTGAAGGCGATCCGGGAAAACCCCAAGAAATATCTGACGTTCCACGTGAAAGTGTTCTGATGGCAGAGGTCGTTGGTCGTTAGTCGTTCGCAACAATACTCATCACAAATGTCGGACGTCACCCTCACCCGCGCAATGGGTCTGGACTTGCCAACGACCAGCGACCAGCGACTCACGACTGTCACGGTGGCACGTCCAATACGATGGCGCGGTGTGTTCGCTGCTGAGCCACTGCCAGCCCTACATCTCGATTCGAGGATCTCATGCGCAATTTACTGAAAGCGCTTACCGTCTCTATGATGCTTGTGCCTGTGTTGTTCTCCCAGGAGAAGCCGGCCCAGGACAAGCCCGACGCGGCCAAGCCGCCTGCCGACGTGCGTTTCTCCGCCGACCTGCTCGATAAGAGCATCGATCCCTGCAACGATTTTTACGCTTACGCGTGCAGCAAGTGGCTGGCGCAAAACCCGATTCCCGCCGACCGCTCATCCTGGGGTCGCTTCAACGAATTGGCGGCGCGCGGCGAATACATTGTGCGCGACATCCTCGAAAAGGCAGCAGTCGACCGGCCGGGCCGCAGTGCCAGCGAGCAGAAGATCGGCGATTACTATGCCAGCTGCATGGACGAAAGTGCGATTGAAAAAGCGGGCACGAAGCCCCTGAAGGCCGACTTCGATAGCATTGCGGCGATTCGATCGAAGGAGGAACTTGCGAAAGAGATCGTGCGGCTGCACCGCGAGGGCACCGACGTGTTGTTCGGCTTCGATTCCGGATCGGACTTCAAGAACGCCAGCCAGATCATTGCCCAGGTGGACCAGGGCGGACTGGGCATGCCCGACCGTGATTACTATTTCAAGGACGACGAGAAATCGGTCGAGCTGCGGAAGAAATACGTCGCGCATGTGGCGAAGATGTTTACGCTTTTGGGCGACGATGAAGCGAAAGCCGCGGCGGAAGCCAAAGTTGTGATGGAGATTGAGACCAGCTTAGCCAAGGGCGCGCTCGACCAGACCAGCCGCCGCGATCCGCAGAAGGTCTACCACAAGCTGAGCAACCAGGAACTGGCCGTTCTGAGTCCGGCATTCAACTGGAACTCATACTTCGAGGGCGTGGGCGCGCCCCGCTTCGATTCGCTCAACGTGATTGAGCCGGAATTCATCAAGAACATGCAAGCCGTAATCAGTGCGCACTCGCTCGACGATTGGAAGACGTATTTGCGCTGGCACACGGTGCATGACAACGTGCGGGCGCTGCCAACGGCGTTCGTCAACGAAAACTTCGATTTCTACGACCAGACGCTGCGGGGCACCAAGGAGTTGCGTCCGCGCTGGAAGCGTTGCGTGAGCTACACGAATTCGGTCCTGGGCGACTTGGTCGGCCAGATTTACGTTCAGCAGACGTTCGGCGCCGAAGGGAAAGAGCGCACGCTGGCGATGGTCGGGGCCCTCGAAAAGGCGCTGGGCGAAGACATCAAGAGCTCGCCCTGGATGGGCGCGGAAACGAAGACTCAGGCGCTGGCAAAACTACAGGCGATCACCAACCGCATCGGCTATACCGATAAGTGGCGCGACTACTCGGGACTCCAGATCGCGCGCGGCGATGCTCTGGGTAACTCGCAACGCGCCAGCCAGAACGACATGCAGCGGAGGCTGACCAAGATCGGCAAGCCGCTCGACAAGAGGGATTGGGATTATCCGCCGATGACGGTGAACGCGAACTACGACCCGACCCAGAACAACGTCACGTTTCCCGCCGGAATTCTGCAGCCGCCGTTCTATGACAACCGGGCCGACGATGCGATGAACTTCGGCGCGATCGGCGCCGTGATCGGTCACGAACTCACCCACGGCTTCGACGACCAGGGCAGCCAGTTCGACGCCGACGGCAATCTCCGCGACTGGTGGACCGCGAACGACAAGAAGCAATTCGAAGAACGCACCGGCTGCATCAAGGACCAGTACGCGAACTTCGTCGCGGTCGACGACCTCAAGCTGAACGGCAAGCTTACCTTGGGCGAGAATACAGCCGATAATGGCGGCATGCGCATCGCCTACATGGCCCTGCTGAGCACGTTCGCCGGCAAGGAACCGGCGCCCATCGACGGCCTCTCCGCTGAGCAGCGCTTTTTTCTGGGATGGGCCAACGTGTGGTGCCAGAACCGCACCGACGCCATGTCGCGCATGATGGTGACCGTCGATCCCCACTCACCGCCCAGGTACCGGGTGAACGGAACCGTTTCCAATATGCCGGAGTTCCGCGAAGCGTATCACTGCGCAGCGACCGCGCCGATGGTTAATCAGAACGCGTGTAGGGTGTGGTAGGGAGAGGCCCCAATAACTATCGACCAACGCTCCTTTTGCAGCTATAATGTTTCTCACGTCATCTAAAGGCGTGTACAGGCTCTATCCACGCAGTTTGCGGAGGGGCACTGGAGGATATCGTGAGTCTCACGCCCATCGGCGAACCTCGCCACAAGATCACTACCGCTACCATTCGCGAAAAGAAGCTTCATCGCGAGCCCATCACCTGCCTCACCGCTTACGACTACGCCACCGCGCGCCTGGTTGACGAGGCTGGCATCGACATTGCCCTGGTCGGCGACTCGCTGGCCATGACCATGCTGGGCTACGAGAACACGCTCTCGGTCACGGTCGACGAGATGCTGCACCACGTTAAGGCGGTGCGCCGCGGCGTGAAAGACGCGCTGCTCATTGCCGACATGCCCTATGGGTCTTATCAGGGTGACCCCAACGAAGCCATCCACAACGCCACGCGCTTTGTGAAAGAAGGCGGCGCCGAGGCGGTCAAGATGGAAGGCGGCGAGAAGCGCGTGGACGTGATCCGCCGCGTGCTGGACGCTGAGATTCCCGTCGCCGGGCACATCGGCCTCACGCCGCAATCGGTCAACATCATGGGCGGGTACAAAGTTCAGGGCAAGACTCTGAGCGCCATCGAGCAACTTATGCGCGATGCGGTGGCGCTCGATCGCGCCGGTGTGGCCTGCATTTATCTGGAAGGCATTCCGCGCGAAGTCGCGGCCATGATTACGGCAGAGGTCGAAACGCCCACCATCGGCATCGGCGCCGGTCCCGATTGCGATGGCCAGGTGCTTGTGTTCCACGACCTTGTCAACTTGACGTTCGGACATGCCGCGAAATTCGTGCGCCGCTATGGAGACGCCGCCGCGCTGATCACGCAATCCGTGCTGGCCTTCAAGGCCGACGTGGTCTCGCACCAGTTTCCGAACGACGCCGAGTCCTACCATTTGCCGAAAGAAACGCAGGCCGCACTCGAAACGGTACTCCACCGCAAGCACGCTTTGCAGCGATAATGGCAGGCGGAGACACGGCTGCGCGGGACATGTTGCGAAACTCTGTGCGAAACTCTGCAAGCAAGATCGTTACCTTCATGCTGCTGGGGGCTCTGGTGGCCTGCTCCAAACCCCCGCAAACGCCGGCCATGAAGACGCTGCAGCCGACGCAAACGCCGCAGCCGACGGGCCTTGAGTCCATTCCCGCACCGGATCCCTCCAAGTATCCAAGATTCAGCGATATGAGCGCGTGGAAGAATCCTTACTTGATAGTGCGCGAGGATGGGATCGGCTTCCTTGATCTTTCCAATCGCGAGGTCCACATTCTGAAGGTGGAAGAAATCCCGGCCGAATTGGTCTCGCTGCCATCGAGCGCATGGCCTTACGGGCGCGTAGTGCTCGTCGCCCAAGCCGTTCCAAAGATTCCAACCGAACAGACGAAAGCGGATCTGCGAAAGAACCGCGCGCTGCTCCTCGGAACCCTCAAAGAATTGGACGTTCAATTCTGCGAGGCGCCCTGAGCGTCCGGAGCACTGTAGCGACGGGGCTTGTCCCGTCTTCGGCAGCAAGCAGAGACGCGGCAAGCCGCGTTTCTAGAAAGCATGAAGATATGCGCCACCATCCCGGAAGCTCGCGCTGCCTGCGGCGACGCACGCGCGAGTCGCAAACGGCTGGGCTTCGTTCCGACGATGGGCGCTCTGCATGAAGGCCACCTGTCGCTGGTCCGCGCGGCAAAAGCGCAGTGCGATGCGGTGGCCGTTTCCATCTTCGTGAACCCCACTCAATTCGGGCCGACCGAGGATCTGTCGAAATATCCGCGCCAATTCTCCGGCGACTGCCGTCTGCTCGAACAAGAGGGCGTCGATATTCTCTTTGCGCCGCCGGTCGAAGAGATCTATCCCGGCGGCGAAGTCACCTGGGTGCTGGTCGAAGGCCTGAGCGAAAAGCTTGACGGACGCTCCCGCCCCGGCCATTTCCGCGGCGTGACCACGATCGTCGCCAAGCTGTTTCACATCCTCGAGCCCGAGGCCGCGTTCTTCGGACAGAAAGACGCCGCGCAGCTAGCCGTGATCCGGCGCATGGTCGACGACCTGAACTTCCCGGTAGAAATTGTCGGCTGCCCGATCGTGCGCGAACCCGATGGCCTGGCCATGAGCTCGCGCAACGCGTACCTGAATCGAGAAGAACGCAGCCGCGCGCTCGTGCTGCAACGCTCATTGCAGGAAGCTCGGCAGCAATTCAACGCCGGGGAAAGAATGGCCGCGAAGCTGATTTCCGCTGCTAAAGAAGTTTTCGCCCGCGAGCCAAAAGTCGCGCTCGATTATTTCGAGATCGTCGATCCCGACACGCTCGATCCCGTCGAACGTATCTCGCAAACGACGCTAGTCGCCGTCGCCGCCTACGTCGGTACAACACGCCTGATCGACAATCTTGTTCTGAATCCGTGAACCGAAATAGTTGAGGAGAACGCCTGTCTCCGCCGGCCCCTTCAGCTGACGAGCGCTTCCGAAAGAACCGGCGCGTTGTCAATTCCAGAATGCGCTGGGCATGGAATCTCTGTCGGCCGTGTGAACTCCAGATGGCGCTTCTCCGCGTAGATCCAGAGGTGCCAGCCCCAGCGCGAAGCAAGCCGGTCCTCGATCGAGTGGGGAAGCAGCTTTCCGATACCCGGGAGCCAGTTTGGATTCCAGAACATGACTTCTGTTTTGACATCCTTGAATTGCCAGAACATTCGCTGGGCCGAGGCCTTTGAGAAAGCTTGTGAAAGCGGGTTATCGGGGCCGTCAGTATTCCGGTTGAGCATGTTCTGCATCTCGAGGTAAGAACCGGGGTCCTGGCGGATAAGTTCGGCATGCCGCCGCAGGTGTTCCTCCGGCTCCCGCCAGATCGTCCGAGCCAGCTTGATGCCCAACTCCGTTCTGAGCAGGTGCGCCCGGAAGCGGCGGACCAGCCCCAGATTCACGTGGTAATTGAACGAGTCGCGGTAATAGAGCATGATCACGGCCCGCCCGCCCGGAGCGAGCACCCGGTGAACCTCGCGTATGGTCCGGGGCGTATCCGGTGTATGGTGAAGTACCCCATGGGAATACACGAGGTCAAACGAACCGTCAGCGAACGGCAAGTTCTCAGCGTCGCCCTGGACGAAACGTCCTTTCAGTTTTGCCAGTTGAAAACGCCTCTGTGTTATGCTCACCGCCGCGTTCGTCAGATCAACCGCGGTGTAGTGGGCACCGGCGCGCGCGAAGCGTTCGGCTTCGCTGCCACATCCGCAACCGATTTCGAGCACCCGTAAGCCACTGGTTTTTTCAAAACCAACCGCCGACTGTAGCCGGGGGTGCACTTTGTACCTGTGCTCGTCGAGGCTCCGATAGAAGGCGAGAGTTCCGCGCGGCTCGTTGGTGAACCATGAGTCGCATGGTGAGCTCTGCCAGAATCTCTGAACCTGTATCTTGGTGTTCAGCTGAGGAAGAGAGCGCGTGGAGTTGACGCGCTGTTCGGGTACTGGAAAAAGCGCAGAACCGGCGAGAAGCAATTCAGACATGGCACGCCCCAAATCTCCCGGACCCGAATGTCGAGACTCAGGTCGAGAGATGACGCGCATTGTAAGAACATGGCTTCGGTCTCGCTGTGTTAAGAATCACCAGGCGATGTGATGGCTGGATTGGGTCCGCCTAGCAGTATCCGGGAAACGGACCGGCTGATCCCCGACTGATTAGGAACGCGGCTTTGCCGATTGTTGGACACAGCCAGAGACACGAAGCGTTACCGCCTCCGCCCCGAGACGAATGGGCTTCCGGCAATGAAGTAACGCAACGGCCGCTCGGCTGACTTCACGATCCCGATGCGCGGTGTGACCGTTACTCGGCGCACGCGATATCCGTCATCGGCAATGCGCAGATCTGAGCGCGCGCTCACCAGACTTTTCCCGTTGTCCCGCTTGCGCGTGATTTCCAGGGCTTCGGTCATGCGTCCTGGGCCGGAAGAAATCTTTTTGAGGAAAGAAATGCTGTTGAGGGCGGATTCTTTCGCTAGCTCGATCCCTCGCGCCCTCGCCATCTGCCCGATGCCCGCCACCGGCTCCAAGGCCCGAAACAGCACGCCTCCAGGCACTCGGTCGGGCAGGCAGGAAACATTCAGGCAGTAGTGTTTGCCATAGATGAAGTAGACATAGGCGTGGCCGGGAGGACCGAAGAGAACGGCATTCCGCGCCGTCCGGCCCGCGGCCGCGTGGGCCGCCGCATCGCCTCTGCCGAGATACGCTTCGGTCTCGACAATTCGCCCGGCGCGAATTCCGGCAGGCGTTTTCCGGATCAGCACTTTTCCCAGCAACGCCCGCGCTACCCGTCGCGGATCGCGATTGAAGAAGTCCGGCTTGAGTAATCGCGCCGCCAAATGCAGAGGTCCTTCGCTTCGCTCAGGATGACAATTTGAATTTATGGCACAAGCTTGCGAACAGCGCGCTGAATTTCTTCAGGCCGCGCCCTTCAGGTAGGCCAGCACTTCTTCCGCGTGGCCTTCCGCCGTCACGTTCTTGAAGATGTGCTTGATCTTGCCATCGGGGGCAATCACGAAAGTAGTCCGCGTGATCCCTTTTATTTTCTTGCCGTACATTTGCCTCTCTTTGATCACGCCGAACAGATTCGCGATCTTCTTCTCCGCATCGGCCAGCAGCGGGAAAGGCAAACTGAACTTGGTCTGAAACTTTTTCTGCGCGGCCGCCGTGTCCGCCGAAATTCCGAGCAGCACCACGCCTGTCTTCTTGATTTCCGCGTAAGTATCGCGAAAGCCGCACGCTTCCTTGGTGCAACCCGGGGTATCGGCCTTGGGATAGAAATAAAGGACCACCGTCTTGCCGCGAAAGTCTTTTGAGGCAACCTCTTTGCCGTTCTCGTCCGTCGTACTGAAGTCTGGGGATTTATCATTAACTTCCATATGGAATCTTCTCCTCGCCGGTCGTGGTTACATCGCAAGTTATATCGCAACCGGCTGTGCGCCGTCACCTTGGCCGCCATGACCTGGTTCGCGAGTTCATGGCTTTTGGCCCAAGGGCCGATGCCGCAGTACGGCCGCAAGCCGGCGTCGGTCAAGGGACCGCGCGCCCTGGGACTGGTCCAACTTTCACCCAAGGGCAAAGCCCGCATCATTCCCATCGCCATCATGATGGACGGAAAATTCTACGACGCGGGCTCGTATAAAGCTGCGCCCGTTCCCATGGCTCTCGATTTCGGAATCGTCTACGAAGGTTTTCGCACCGGCGTGTCACAGGGCGTCTTCACAATTACGCAGCCTGGTCAACTGAACCACGTGTGGATCGCCGAAGGCACGTGGACTCCGGCGGGAGAGAGAGTTCCAGAAAAATACAAAAAGTATTCGGCGCCCGTGATCGCCGACGAAGACAACAATGGGCCACCGGTGCTGCACCGTCGCAGCGGGTCCGACTCCAACAGCGGCTCTGATAGCAAGGATAAAGATAAAGACAAGGACCAGCAGAAGCCCGCGACCCCGCCGGCGCCACCGACTGCCGCATCGCCCGCCGGCGCACCGACTCCGCCAGACGCCAAGGCGCCGGCCACGCCGGAGACCGCGAAAACGCCTGCGCCACCGGAGACCCCGAAGGCTGCTCCTTCGGCGTCAGACGAGCCGATCGAGGATCCAAATCGGCCCCGGCTGCGGCGCGGGAAACCGGACTCAAGTACACACCACGAGCCTTTCACGACGTTCGACGCTCTGACGGACACAGCATCGGCGGGCACAGCTTCGGGGACGTCTTCGGCCGCAGGGAAGCCCGGCGCGAACCCTGGAAAAGATTCCGCCGCGGCTTTGCCGCAGATCATTTTCATCCCAGCGATTTCCGATGCCGGCGGCCCCGATCCGCGTCCCTACTCCTACGATGTGAAGCCGGCGGAGGAAGCCATCTATCGCAACAAGATGCTTGATCTGGCCACGACGCAACTTCGCGCTCAGGCAAGCGCCGCAACAAAGGAGGCTGCGCCCACGCCCAAGAAGGCATCCGCAAGCAAGTCCTCTGGCAAATCCGCCGGCAAGTTGCCCAAGCTTGCCTTCGACGATGTGAGCTTGCGCATCTTTGATCTCTCCAGTTCGAACGAGCCGGTGCTGGTGCTCTCCGCGAAAACTCACCCGCCTTCCGGCGCGACCGGAAGCTTCGAAGAGCCAAAGGAGATCACGCTGATCGCCCGGGCCAACCTCGAAGGCGAGTTGCGTAAACTATTTTTCTCGCAGACTGATTCGCGGCATCTCGACGTCTTTCCGCGCATGGAACTGATTGACGCGGTCGATGCCGACGGCGATGGCCGCGGCGAACTGCTGTTCCGGCGCACCTTCGACAGTGGCAGCGCCTACGCCATCTACCGCGTCACCGCCGACCGGCTTTGGCCGCTGTTTGAGGGAACGCCGTAGCTTATTGAGGCATTGAATCATTGAGGTATTGATTCATTGATTCAATGCCTCAATGACTAAATGATTCAATGATTCAATCCGTCACTTTCCATTTACAATGTCTCCCTCTCAGGAGTGAGATCATGCGTACTACGTTTCGCATTGCGGTACTCGCTTGTCTTTCGGCTGGGCTGTCGTTTGCTCAAGGTCAGGACTTCAGCAAAGTGCAAATCAAAGTCTCGAAAGTTGCCGGCAATGTCTACATGCTGGTGGGAGCCGGGGGCAATATTGGCGCCTCGGTTGGCGATGACGGCATCGTGATCGTCGACGATCAGTACGCTCCGCTCGCGGACAAAATTCAGGAGGCGCTCAAAGGTATTACCGACAAGCCGGTTCGCTTCATCATCAACACGCATTACCACGGAGACCATACGGGCGGGAACGAATTCTTCCAGAAGCAAGCGCCCATCATTGCGCACGACAATGTTCGCAAGCGCCTGGAAGAAGGCGGCGAGGCGGGCAACGGCGGGTCGGTGCACATGGAACAGAAGGCGCAGCCGAAGGGCGCGTTGCCGATTATCACCTTCGATCACGACATCACCGTGCACTTGAACGGGGAAGACATCCGCGCGCTGCACTTTCCGGCCGGACACACCGACGGGGACTCGGTTATCTATTTTCCGAAATCAAACGTGGTGCACATGGGCGACGATTTCGTGACCTACGGCTTTCCCTTCATCGACGTGGACAGCGGCGGCAGCATCGACGGCATGATCAGCGGGGTCGAGGGCGCCATCGCTCAGCTTCCGCCGGATGTGAAGATTATTCCTGGCCACGGCGGAGTTTCGAATCTCGATGACGTGCGCGCTTACGTGAAGATGCTGAAAGAAACGCGGGCGGCGGTGCAGGAAGCGCTCGAGAAGAAGATGACGCTGGAGCAGATGAAGGAGAAGAAGATTCTCGATCCCTGGAAGAAGTATTCTGGAGACTTCATCAGCGAAGATGTGTTTCTGGAAACGCTGTACAACTCGCTGACCGGGCAGAAAAACGGCAAGTTCATCAAGCATAATTAGAGGTCCAGCCCCCAAAGGGGCATCCGCTTGCGAAGAATTGAGGTATCGCTAAACAGCTAAAGCGATATCCTGATACGAATCTGGGAGGTTCGCATGAAAAGTCTTCTCCTATTGCTGATTTTGTCTCTATTGTTGTCTGTGACAGCGTCCGTGCCGGCCTTCGCCGGCGATGGCAAAGCCGTTTCCTACAAGTCGGGTGACGAGACCGTCAATGGAATTCTCTACACTCCCGCCGGCAAAGGGCCGTTTCCGGCGCTCATCGTGATTCACGAGTGGTGGGGATTGAACGACTGGGTGAAGCAGCAGGCCGAGAAGCTTGCCGGCCAGGGTTATGTCGCGCTGGCGGTCGATCTCTATCGCGGCAAAATCGCCGACAATCCGGACCTGGCCCACGAACTGATGCGCGGCTTGCCCGAAGACCGGGCTACCCGCGATTTGCGAGCCGCCTACGACTTTTTGGCGTCGCAGGCGAACGTGAAAAAAGATCGGATCGGTTCGATCGGCTGGTGCATGGGCGGGGGCTACTCGCTCGATACGGCGCTCGCCGAGCCGCAATTGGCGGCCACGGTCATCAACTATGGGCATCTGGCGACGGAAACGTCGGAACTGAAAAAGATCAACGCTCCGATTCTGGGACTTTTCGGCGGGCAGGATCGCGGCATCACCCCGGACGACGTGAAGAAGTTTCAGGAATCCATGGAAAAGCTGGGCAAGAAGATCGAGGTGAAAATCTACCCGGACGCGGGACACGCGTTTGAAAATCCCAACAATAAGCAGGGATACCGGGCTGAGGACGCCGCCGACGCGTGGCGGCGCACGGTCGATTTTCTGGCCGCGACGCTGAAGAAGTGAAGAGGACAACTAGGATTTCTGGTGAGCGTCTTGCCCGTGAAACCATTTGCAGCGGAGACGCAAGGAATTTCCACTTGCCAGACGGTACTACTCTGGTTACTATGCACGCATCTCTAAATTTTGACGTTCAGTGTTGAGATCGAGTTAGTCGCGTGTCTATGAATATCGGCGAGACCATCCGTAATTTCCGGCTCCAGCGCAGCATGTCACAAGGCGACATCGAAAAGCGCACTGGCCTGTTGCGCTGCTACCTGTCGCGGGTTGAGAACGGCCACACCATTCCTTCGCTGGACACGCTCGCCAAAATCGCTGGGGCGATGGATTTGGCGCTGTCGCAATTCTTTTCGGAAGGCAACAGCAACGGCCATAAGGGGTTGCCGCAGCTTTCGGACGATGAAGTCCGCTTCCTGAGCCAGATGCGCCGTTATTCGGCGAATCTGAACGACAGCGACCGGAAGCTGGTGCTGGCGATGGTGAAGAAGATGGCGTCGAGTTCGAAGTAAATCAGCTCTCAGCCGTCAGCTATCAGCTTTCAGTCAACCCCCGCCGGTTTAGGCCACACAACCAGTCCGCCAGATTTTTGTTTAGATGACCCACAGAGCCTTGGGGCAACTGGGTTCCACTGACGGCTGAGAGCCGATAGCTGGTCTTACGGTACTTTCGTACCATCTCTTACGTGTCCGGCGGGAACCTCGCCAATTCTATACTTTGAACGCTAAGCTATTGGCTGGGGGATCTTTGTGACCACGGAAGAAGAACTGACTCTGCTCGATCAGCAGCTTCGACGGTTGAAGATCGAGTACGAGATTTTCTTCAGCAACCCGGCCAAACGGCCTCCCACCGACGTCGAATGGAAGGTGCTCTCGTTAATTCGCAAGTTCAGCGATGGCGCGCGGATGAGTTTTTCGCAGCGCTTCAAGTACAACGAGATGGCGCAGCGCTACGCGATTCAAGCCGACCTCTGGCGCAAGAAAATGCGGATTCGCGAAGAGGGCTACCGCCGGCCGGCGGACAAGATCCTCTCGGTGCAGGGCGTGCGCGTTAGCGAAGAGCGCGAAGGGAAACACCCCGTGTACGGCGTCGGCCGCAAGGCCCAAACTGCGGACGCCGAAACGTTGCCGGGGGATGGTCGAGCAGCAGACCAGCCTTTCTCGATCCAGTGTTCGGGTGCAGCGGCCGAGCGTGAGCAAGTCGAATCACTCTACAAGGCGCTTACCGAGGCCAAGCAAAAGTCGGGAGAAAAAATTTCCGGCAACCTCGATTCTTTCGCGGCGTTCGTCCAGAAAAAGACCAGCGAGATTCGGAAGCAGCACCATTGCGATACGGTCGAGTACTCGGTCGAGATGCAGGACGGACACGTCAAGCTTAAGGCTAAGGCGAAAGTCTAGTACCCAGTTGCCAGTACCCAGTACCCAGTATTCCGGACCTTGCCATCAGAGCTGGGGATCGCAGCGTCCAACTGGCTTTTTCACTACTTCGTTTCAAATCCGTCAATTCACGGGGTTGCACTGGGTACTGGCAGCCGGGTACTGGGTACTGCCTGCTAAAATCTTTCTTCGCCCCTGAGGTTCTCATGTCTAAAATCCAGCGCGCCATTCTTAGTGTCACCGACAAATCTGGGCTGGTAGATTTTGCCCGCAAACTCGCCGCGTTGGGCGTGGAGTTGGTTTCGACCGGAGGCACGGCCAAGCTGCTGCGCGATTCCGGCATCGCGGTGAAAGACATTTCCGAGCTGACCGGGTTCCCTGAGATGCTGGATGGGCGCGTGAAGACGCTGCATCCGAAGGTACACGGGGGGATACTGCATCGCCGCGAAGACGCCGGTCATCGCGCGGCGGTTGCCGAGCATGGTATCCCGGCCATCGACATGGTGGTGGTCAACCTGTACGCCTTCGAGAAAACTGCAGCCAAGCCGGGCGTGCATTTCGAAGAGCTGATTGAAAATATCGATATCGGCGGGCCCTCGATGATCCGCTCGGCAGCAAAAAATTTTCAGGATGTCGCGGTCGTGACTTCGCCCGCCGATTACGGCGCGATCGCCGAGGAGATGGCGCGCTCGGGCGGCGCGTTGTCCAGGGAAACGAAGTGGCGGCTGGCGCAGAAGGCGTTTGCCACGACTGCGGCTTACGATTCCGCCATTGCTTCGACGCTGGAACGGGTGGGCGGCGACGGCGAGTCGCACCCATTCGAGTTAAAAGCGGCGGAAGGCTTTCCGCAAAATCTGCGCCTGGCGTTTCAAAAAGTGATGGACCTGCGCTACGGAGAGAACCCACACCAGAAAGCCGCGATGTATGCGGACGGTTCGGGTACGGGCGTGGCGAACGCGCGTCAGGTGCAGGGCAAGGAGCTTTCCTATAACAACATTGTCGATCTGCAAGCCGCCTGGGATCTGGCGCAGGAGTTTGACGAGCCGGTGTGTGCCATTATCAAACACACAAATCCCTGCGGCACCGCGACCGGCAAGACGCTCGCCGAGGCGTATGTGCGGGCGCTCGAATGCGATCCGGTCTCGGCGTTTGGCGGAGTGATCGGAGTGAACCGCGCGGTGGATGCTGCGGCCGCGAGCGAAATGGCCAAGCTTTTTCTGGAAGTGATCGCAGCTCCCGCATTCGATGAGGGCGCGAAGGCAGCTTTTGCGGCGAAGAAGAACCTACGGCTGGTCGAAGTTCCTGCCGGACAGCAAAACTGGGTTCTAAAAAATATTTCTGGAGGCATGCTGGTTCAGGATTCCGATCTGCACAAGCTGGCCGAAGCCGATCTGAAAGTTGTTACCAGGCGCCCGCCGACGCCGGAAGAAAAACGGGCGCTGCTTTTCGCGTGGAAGGTTTCGAAGCACGTGAAGTCGAACGCCATTCTTTACGCCCGCGAGGGGCAAACGGTGGGCGTCGGCGCCGGACAAATGAGCCGGGTCGATGCGTGCAAGCTGGGCGCCATGAAGGCGCAGTTGCCGCTGAAGGGTACGGTGGCCGCCTCGGATGCTTTCTTTCCTTTCCCGGACGGCGTCGAGGAAATCGCCAAAGCGGGCGCTACCGCCATCATTCAGCCTGGAGGCTCGGTGCGCGACCAGGAGGTCATCGAAGCGGCTGACCGTCTTGGCTTGGCCATGATTTTCACCGGAGTGCGGCATTTCCGACATTAGAGGCCGCGGAAAAGTCGATAGGCCGATGCCTAGCCCCTAAAGGGGCTTCTCATCTCCACGAATTGCGGCATCGCTAAAGCGATGCCCTGATACGAATCCCTAGTTTTCGGCTCGCTACGCTTTGGCATTATGACCGTCCAAAGCCCCTGTACCTCCGGCTTTATCCCTATCCTGCGCTTTCTCGCCGCCGAAGGGCCTGCCCACTGTAGAATAAGGAAATCCGGATGGCCCCGGATCAGCATCCAATCAACGTGTGGGCTGCAATTTGAGGGATGCAGGATTTTTCATGAAAAAACAGTTGTGGATTGTCAGTTTCGTTGTTAGCGGAACTTTTTTACTTGCCCAGGGCTTACCGGCTGGCTTACCGGCTAAAGACCAGCCCGCTCGCGCCGCGGATGCGCCGGCGGCTGCGAGCTCGCCGTCCGCCGCCAAGGGCAAGACGCCAGACCGCGCCGCCGCCTACTACCATTTCGCCCTCGCGCACATGTACGAGGAACAGGTGGCCACGTACGGCCGCAGTGAGTTGGCGAACAAGGCTATCGAGGAATACCGCGCCGCCATTGATGCCGACCCGACCTCCGCGTACCTGACCTCCGGCCTCGCCGAACTTTATGCCAAGACCGGACGCATTCGCGACGCCGTGGTCGAGGCGCAGGACATCATCAAGCGCAATCCCAACAATCTGGAAGCGCGCCGCCTGCTCGGAAGAATCTATCTGCGCTCGCTCGGCGACATGCAGCCCGGCAGCGGTTCGGAAAGCGTGCTGAAACTGGCGATCGAACAGTACGAGCAGATCGTCCGCCTGCAGCCCGACAGCATGGATGACCACTTGCTTCTGGGGCGGCTGTATCGCCTGAACAACGATCTGCAAAAAGCGGAGAACGAATTCAAAACCGCAGTGAAGCTCGATCCGGATTCAGAAGAGGCGATCACTACGCTGGCCTATCTTTACAACGAACTGGGCGACACGGCTCGCGCCACTCAGGTGCTCAGTTCGGTACCGAACACCGAGCGCTCGGCTAAGCTCTATTCGGCGCTCGGTTACACCTACGAGCAGCAAAGGCAATATAAGGACGCCGTCGAGGCGTATCGCCACGCGATTGAACTGGACCGCGACAATCTGGACGCCATTCGTGGCCTGGCTCAGAACCTGCTGAACGATGGCCAAGCCGATGCCGCTCTCGAACAATACAAAGTGATCGCGGACGCGAATCCGGAAGATGCGCAAACCTACGTTCGCATCTCGGAAATCTACCGCCGGCAGGGCAAGTTCGATCTGGCGCTCGACAATCTGAAAAAAGCCGAGGCCATGGTGCAGGACTCGGTCGAGGTTCCCTACAACATTGCCGCCATCTACCAGGCGCAGGGGCGCTACGACGAAGCCATTCCGATCATGCGCGACCTGCTGAAGAAATCGGAGAAGCCCGACGGCAAGTACTCGAACGGGGAGAGAAGCAATCGGGCGGTGTTTTTGGAGAGGCTGGGCTCGATCTACCGCGACCAGGGGAACAACCAGGCTGCCAACGAGATCTTCCGCGAGATTGTCGCCCTGGGTGGCGATGAGAACATCGAGCGCGGCTATCAGCAGATCATCGATACCTGGCGCGAAGCCAAGGAATGGCAGAAGGCTACCGACGCCGCCAAGGAAGCGGTGCAGAAGCTGCCCACGAGCCGCGATCTGAAAATGGTGCTGGCGGCGCAGCAGGCCGATATGGGCGAGCCCGACAAGGCGCTCAAAGACGTCCGCGCGATGTTGAAGGGCGACTCCGACGACCGCCAGGTTTATATCACCTTGGCGCAGATGTATACGCGGCTGCGCCGCTTCAGCGATGCCGAGCAGGCGCTCGACAAGGCCGAGCAGTTATCGACGAAGGCGGACGACAAGGAGTACGTCTGGTTTCTCCGTGGCTCCACTTTTGAACGTGAGAAGCGCTACGCCGAAGCGGAAGAACAGTTCAAAAAGGTGCTGGCGAGCGATCCGGATCATGCTTCGGCGCTGAATTATCTGGGTTACATGCTGGCCGACCAGAACATGAAGCTCGAAGAAGCGCTCGAATACATCAAGCGCGCCGTGGATCTCGATCCCGCCAACGGCGCTTATCTCGATTCCCTGGGTTGGGCTTACTTCCGCCTGGGGAAATATGAATTGGCGGAAGACAACCTGCTGAAGGCCTCGCAGAAAATCAATACCGATCCCACGGTTCACGACCACCTGGGCGATCTGTACCAGAAGACCGGACGCCTGAAGCTGGCCGCGACCCACTGGGAGCGCGCGCTCAGCGAGTGGAACCGCACCATTGCCGCTGAGGTCGATCCGGCGGACGCGGTGCGGGTGCAGAAGAAACTCGATTCCGCGAAGATGAAGCTGGCCAAAGAAGAGGAAGCGAAGCAGTAGAAGGATCCTTCACCGCCGAGACGCCGAGGCCGCCGAGAAGGTCTTTAGTTTTCGTTTCCGTCCTCCGGAGTTCGGAAATTCCATAAAAGGCTTTTTCTCCGCGATCTCGGCGTCTCGGCGGTGAATAATCCCGACGGCCGCAAACGCTGCTAAACTCTTTTCATGCTCGCCGACTATGCGGTGCGCGTGGACGAGTCCCGCGGACGGCGCCATTCCGAGCCGCCGCATCCCTACCGCAACGACTTTCAACGCGACCGTGATCGTGTCGTCCATGCGCGCGCCTTTCGCCGGCTGGAAGCGAAGACACAGGTTTTCACCCGCCGTTATTCCGACCACTTCCGCAACCGGCTGACGCACTCCATTGAGGTCGCACAGATCTCGCGCACCATTGCCGCGCAACTGGGGCTGAACACCGATCTGGTGGAGGCGCTCGCCCTGGTGCACGACCTCGGCCACCCGCCTTTCGGCCACTCCGGAGAAAAGGCGCTCGACACCGCCATGCGCCAACACGGGCTCTCATTCGATCACAATCTGCACGCGCTGCGCATTGTCGAAGACTTCGAACTCCGCTACGCTTCATTCCGCGGGCTGAATCTGACCTTCGAAGTCCGCGAGGGCATCATCAAGCACTCGCACGATTACGACGCCCAAGACTATCCCGAACTCGCCGAATATCTGCTCGATCAGCGGCCGCCGCTAGAAGCGCAGCTCATCGACCTGACCGACGAGATTGCCTACAACACCGCTGATCTAGACGATGGCTATGAAGCTCGTTTGCTCACGGTCGAACAGATAACGGATAGCGTGGATCTGTTCGCACGCCACTATCGCGAGGCAAAGAGCCGGTACCCGAACGCCGCCGAGAAGCTGGTCTTTAACGAGGCGTTGAAAAGCATTTTTGACGGATTTGTCGGAGACCTGATTACGAGTACGGCGCAACGTGTACAAGCGGCAGGCGTGCATTCTCTGGAAGATGTCCGCCGCCACAGCGAGCGGCTCGCCGCCTTCAGCCCGCCCGTTGAAGCGGAGCGCAGCCGCCTGAAAGATTTCCTCTACGAAAATCTTTACTACAGCCCGGCGCTGGCGGCAGAGAAAGAAGACGCCGAGCGCATCACCGGAGAGCTCTTCGCCCACTGGATGGAGGAGCCCGACGATCTGCCGCGTAACTACCGCGAAAAAGCCGCGCAGGAGCCACTGCCCCGCGTCATCTGCGACTACATCGCCGGCATGACCGATCGGTTCATCTATCAGCAGTATGAGAAATATTGCGGGGAGTAGCGTCATGTCTCGCAAGGTCGCGGCATAGAATCATACTGTCATCCTAAGCGAAGAACTCCCCCGTAAGAAAACCGCAACACGCAGTTTTTATATCAGTTGTCGCCAAAATTACCGCTGGACGGGGAACGCGGCGGGGGACGATAAGGTACAATATCTATGAAAAGAAAGCACTTGCATTCCGCGCCCGTCACCCGGGCATTTGGCACGCAAACTGTTTATACAAATGCAGGCCGGTGATACGGCCAGGCTTTTTGAGGCAGCCGTGGCGTCGGCGCTTGCCTTCCGAAGTTTATGGATCGGTTATCGAAAACGACGCAATCAAATCGCGCCGTAAGGCGCCCGGAGTGGATTTCCCGCTCCCCACTTGGAGGAAGTTTAAAATGAAAAACCGCACCCTCTTCGCTTTGCTGCTAGCCGTAATCCTGGCTGTGCCAGTTTTCGCGCAGCAGAGTTCCACTTCCCAGACTCAGCCCATGACTACTCAACCCGCGACCCAGACGGCCACCAGGGCCGACAGCGCCACCGGCAAAGATCCCTTGCAACCGGAAACTCGCGAAGGCTTCTGGGGTCACCTGAACCCATTTGCGCGCAAGAAATACGTCGCGCGGCAGACCCAGCCGATCCGCGACCGCATCAACGAACTCGATGAGTTGACTGCCTCCAACACCAGGGCGATCAAGGATACCGATGCGCGCGCGCAGCAGGGAATCCAACTCGCTTCGGCCAAGGCTAACGAAGCCGATCAGCATGCCATAGAAGCCGGCAACAAGGCACAGGCAGCGCAGCAGACTGCGCAACAGGCTCACACCCGTCTGAACACGGTGGAGCAGGTGGTCACCAACATTGATCAGTACCAGCCCACGACGCAAACCGAAATTCTTTTCAAGCCCGGACAGACGGTGCTGAGCCAGAACGCCAAGAACGCTCTCGATGAAATGGCCGTTCCGCTGAAGAACCAGCGCGGCTACGTCGTCGAAGTGCAGGGCTTCTCGTCGGGTCATGGACAGGTAGCGATCTCGACTTCGCAGAAGATGGCCGAGTCGGTTGTCCGCTATCTGGCGCTGAACCACGACATTCCGATCTACCGGATTTACCTCGTGGGCATGGGCAATGCACCGACCCCGGCTTCGGCCAGCGATGCGAAGCCGAAGCGCATCACCGGCGGCCGCGTTGAAGTCAGCCTCCTGAAGAACAATCTGGAGCAGCTCGCTTCGACCAGTACCACCCCGGCGTCGACTCAGGAACAACAGCAGCCGAAGTAAGTAGCATTACCCTTCCCCAGAAGGCCTCCCGTGAAAACGGGAGGCTTTTTTTACGCAGTTTAGCCTGAGCTCCATGGTCAAACATCACTAGCTAAACATCAGCCGTTAAACATCAGTTCAACATCGTGCTATTCTCCACCCGTCATGGAAACCTTGTTCTACGTCCGCACGACTTCGCCGGTCGGTCCACTCTTCCTCGCCGCTTCCACCAAAGGCTTGGTGCAACTCGAATTCGAAGCCCGCATGCAGAAATTAAATCCCGATACGATTCAGCTGCATGAGTCCAAACCAGCCCTTGCACCCTATATCCGCGAACTCAACGATTACTTTGCCGGTCAACGGCGTGAGTTCTCCATCCCGCTCGATCTCCGCGGAACCGACTTCCAACTCGCCTGCTGGCATGCACTGCTCGAAATTCCCTACGGCCAGACCCGCAGCTACCGTGACATCGCTCAAGCCATTGGCCATCCACACGCCTACCGTGCCGTTGGCATGTCGAACAACCGGAATCCAGTCGCCATCGTCGTTCCTTGCCACAGGGTGATCGCATCGAGCGGCTCACTTTGTGGTTACGGCGGCGGTCTCGACATCAAGCGCAAATTGCTCGACATGGAACAGGCGAATCAGGCGAATGTTCGTCCTTGTCTTCCGCTAGGGATCGGTGCATAATCGCCCACACTTGTGGGGGTCGTTCCATGCTGCCGCGCGTGGAGTACTCCGTTAGTGTCCCGGTTCCGGTGGACGCCGCGTTCCAGGCCTTTCAGGATCTCGAACGCCTGCTCCATCGCGGAATTTACGACGCAGCTCTGTGGACCGAGGGCGCTCCCTGGCAGGTTCGCAGCCGCTTGCGTTATATCGTAGTTCGGCCCGTCCGTGCCACTGTTTCCGCCGTCGTGACCTCCATTAATCCACCCCACTCGATCAGCCTGCTCAACCACGGCCTGGGCGTTACCGCGGAACAGAACGTCTACTTCGGTCCCGATCTCAAAGGCGGCACGCGCGTCCGCATGACCATGGACTTTGTCGGCAAGCCCTCCGAGTTGTCGGAAAGCGCCATTCATGAAGCGGCCACCTTTATTACCAAAGACGCGCTGGATACCATGGCCACGCTCTGCCAGCGGCGCGCATCATCCGCCTCTGGCTAACGATCTCCCGTAGAAACGCGGGCTTGCCGCGTCTCTACGGCGGGAAAACCAGCCAGATGTCAGCGCGGATGTTCGGCGAGAATCCTGTACACTAGCCGCCATGTTCAGCGGTTCTTCTTCCCGCTGAAGCCTTCTTTGCGAACGCTATCGTGAACGTCTCCAGCTCATCGCCGACTTCTACCATCCGCAAGGCCAGCCTTTTCTATTTCGTCTTCGTGATGTTTTCCTACACTACCGGAGGCCCCTTCGGACTCGAAGCGATGGTCACCACCAGCGGACCCGGCATGACTCTGCTTTATCTCCTGGTCATCCCGTTCTTCTTGAGCGTCCCCGTGTCGCTCGTCTCCGCCGAACTCACCACCGCCATGCCCGTCGAAGGCGGCTTCTATCGGTGGAGCCGCGCCGCCTTCGGAGATTTCTGGGGTTTCCTCGCCGGATGGTGGAACTGGTCGGCCTCATTCCTTCTCGGCGGTTCCTACGCCGTGCTCTTCACCGACTATCTGACTTTCTACTTTCCCGGAATCGCCGGCTGGAAACATTGGCTCGTTTCTTTCGCTCTGATCGCCGTCATTAGCTGGATCAACATTCGGGGCATTCAGATGGTCGGCAAGGCCGCCACGGTTTTCGAATTGTTTATGTTCATTCCCGTGATTGCCATGATCGTCCTCGGCCTCGCCCAGTGGCACCACAATCCGTTTGTGCCGCTGGTGCCGCCCAACCTGCCTTCTGCCAAGGTATTTGGAGTCGGTCTCGCTCTCGCCATTTGGCTCTACTCCGGATACGAGCAAGTTTCCAGCGTGGCCGAGGATGTCGAGAACCCGCAGCGCACCTATCCGCGAGCGCTCGCCATCGTCATCCCGCTTTCCATCGCGACTTACTTTCTGCCGCCGTTCGCAGCGCTGGCCGCGCTCGGCAACTGGCAACAATGGAACGACGGATACTTCTCCACCGCCGCTCTGCTCATCGGAGGCGCGTGGCTGGGCAATCTGATGACGATCGCCGCCATGGTCGGCAATGTGGCGCTGCTCAATAGCACCATGCTCACCGCCACTCCCATGCCCTTCACCCTCGCCGAAGACGGATATTTGCCGCCGTGGCTCACGCGCCGCCATCCACGCTATGGCACGCCGTGGATCGCGATCCTGATCTCCGCCGCGATCTACGCAGCGCTGGCGCTGCACTCCCTCGGCGAATTGATCAGCATCTATGTCTGGCTGCGCGCCGCCACCACGGTGATGACCGTCCTCTCGGCCTGGGGATTGCGCCGCAAACGCCCTGATTTGCCGCGAGCCTTCCGCATCCCCGGCGGCAATCTCGGACTCATCTATGTGATCGCCATGCCGCTCGCCATGACCTACGTCGTTCTGCGTTACAGTGATCCGATCGCCCTGCGCTGGGGACCGTGGGCTCTGGCCGCCGGTCCAGTTGTTTATTTTGTGGTGAAATGGTTCGCCAAGCGTGCCGCGCAACAGGCACGGTAGGTTTGTATCAGGGCATCGCTTTAGCGATGCCGCAGGGGACTGGCAGGAATTGCGCTTTCAGGCGCTGCGTGAATCATTTCGCTCGAGCGAGGATCATGTGTCTCTTACCATCCACGAACTAATCCGTCCTCGGCCAGGACTGAGGAATCTTCACAGACGCCATTCCAGCAGCCGTTGCGGCTTGTATGCCCATGTCCGAATCTTCAAACACCAAACAGTCTTCAGGCGTTACGCCTAGCCTTTCCGCGGCAATTAGAAATGGCTCTGGATCAGGTTTGCTTTTCTGGTAGTCTCCGGCGCAGACCAACGTGTCGAACCGATCGAGGATTTTCAGCACCTCCAGCGACGCAGTCACCGAATCCCGCGTGCTCCCGGAGACAACAGCAAAAGGAATTCGGCCATGGCTGGCCTCAATATGTTCCAGCACTTCAGAGACCGCCTTAAGCTGAGGAAGGATCTCGAAGTACAACTCCTCCTTCCGTCTGGACACATCATCCACTGGCATATTCAGCCCACGTTCTTCATTGAGCGTGGCGATGATCTCGGCCACTGGTAACCCTCCCCAGCGATAGAAGAGATCTTCACTGAACTCGCAGTTCCATTCCGCGAGAGCTCTCTTCCATGCAACATAATGAAGTGGCATCGAGTCGGCAATCGTGCCATCACAATCGAATAAGTAAGCCTTAAACGAGCCAGCCGGCAGCTTTAGTCTCATAATTGCTGTTCTCTCTCACGGGATGACATGCGGTGAAATATCGCTCAGGAATAAGTCAGCTCGACCTTCTTGATCCTTCGTCCAAGCCGCAAAGTCAGCGTGACGCCGGCGTGAGCCTTCACTACGGGCGAAGTCGTTTTCACACCATCCACGCTGACCGCGCCTTCCTTGATCTTCCGATCCGCTTCGCTCGTCGACGCCGCAAAACCGATCTTGACGAGGACTTTCGCCAGCCGCACGCCGTCGCCTTCGCGATTCGCAATCTCGGCGAAAGGAACAAGTGCTGTTTCGATTTCCTCCGGCACCTGATCTTTCTGAAATTGTTTCGCCCAATCCTCCGCCGCTTTCGTCGCCGCTTCCACCGAATGGAAATCCGCCACGATCGACCGCGCTAACTCTTTCTTCAGCGCCATCGGATGCGTCTTTCCGCTCGCAACATCCGCCTTCATCTGCGCGATGGTATCCACTTGCACATCCGTCAGCAGCTCGTAATAGCGCCACATCATCTCGTCGGAGATCGACATCACTTTGCCGTACATTTCGAGCGGCGGCTCGTGAATTCCAATCGCGTTCCCCAGCGACTTCGACATTTTGTTCACGCCGTCGAGCCCTTCGAGGATCGGAGTAGTCAGCACTACCTGCGACTCCTGCCCGTAGGCGCGCTGCAACTCACGCCCTACCAGCAGATTGAATCTTTGATCCGTGCCGCCCAGTTCCACGTCGGCTTCGAGCGCGACCGAGTCATATCCCTGCGCCAGCGGATACAGCAGCTCGTGCATGGCAATCGGCTTCTCTTCATGGAAGCGTTTGTGGAACTCATCACGCTCCAGCATCTGCGAGAGTGTGTACTTCGCCGTCAAACGTATGAAATCCTCGGCCGAGAACTTCGAGAACCAGCGGCTGTTGAAGTCCACCACCGTTTTTTCCGGGCTGAGAATTTTGAAAACCTGCGCCTTGTAGGTCTCGGCGTTCTCCACAATCTGCTCGCGCGTCAACGGAGGCCGCGTCGCCGAGCGCCCCGTCGGATCGCCGATCATCCCGGTAAAATCACCAATCAGAAAAATGACGGTGTGTCCGAGATCTTGAAAATGTTTCAGCTTGCGCAGCAGGACCGTGTGCCCAAGGTGCAGATCGGGCGCGGTTGGATCGAAGCCCGCCTTCACGCGTAGCGGCTTGCCTGAAGCGAGCGAGCGTTCGAGCTTGGCGCGCAGTTCGGATTCCTTGACGATCTCCGCCGCGCCCTTCTTGAGGTATGCCAGTTGTTCGTCGACTGGTGGAAAGTTAGCCATGTCGTAGTGATTATAGCGATGTCGCCAGTGGAGAGCCGGGCGTCCCCGCCCGGCAGACGGGCGAGACGCCCGTCGCTCCACCGATCGCAGCCCGCGGCGCTACTGCCGCCGATAAAAGCTCAGCGCCGCATCTCCCTGCACCAGCTTCCGGTATCGCCGCAATTCCCCGAAAGCCTCTCCCGGATCAAACCTCTTCTCATGCTCTGCGATCACCAAGCTCCACTCGTGCAATAGTTTCGATTCCGCCAGGGCTGCCAGCGTTTTGGCGTATTCGTCCTGCAGCAAGTACGGCGGGTCCAGAAAGACAAAATCGGCAACGCTCCCCGCCGCCTCCACTTGTCGCAAGGCTTTGCCGGCCTCAGCTTTCACGATCTGGAATCCGCTCGCGATCCCCAGCGACTTCAAGTTTGCGGCAATCAGTTCCGCGGCCGCTTTGGACGACTCGACAAAGTGCACCATGCGCGCGCCGCGGCTCAGCGCCTCTATGCCCACCGCGCCTGTCCCCGCATATAAATCGAGCCACGTCGATTCCGCCAGTGCGGCCGGATTGCCCGCCGACAGCACGTTGAATAGCGTCTCACGCAGTCGGTCCGCCGTCGGACGGATTTCGAGCCCGGGCAACGACCGCAACGTACGGCGCCGGTACTGTCCCGCAATCACTCTCATAGGTTCTCTTCTGTAGAGACGGGGCTTGCCCCGTCTTCGCCGCGGGAGACGTGGCTAGCCGCGTTTCTACAGGATAGGCTTCGTGTTCCTTCCGGCCCAGCCCTTCCGATTCGCCTTTTCGCATCTCCGCGGCATCAATCGGTGTCTAAACAGATAGAATACTGGTAGGCATGTCGATGCGCAGTTGGTCCATCCCGGTCGGACGTCTCTTCGGAATCGAAATTCGCATCCATCTGACGTTCCTCTTTCTTCTGATCTTCTTGTTTAGCACCGAAGTCGCTACGCAGGATTCCAGCGCCGGCCTGCGCGTACTCGGCTTGGTCGGCATCATTTTCGGCAGCGTGGTCCTGCACGAACTAGGTCACGCTCTGGTGGCCCGCGGCTCGGGCATCCCGGCGAAGGGCATCATCCTGCTGCCGATCGGCGGCATCACCATCCTCGACGAGGCGCACGCCATTCCCGATCCGATCAACGCCTGGAAGCGTGACATTCGAGTCGCGGCTGCCGGACCGCTGGTGAATCTTTTCATCGCCGGTTTATCCGCGCTCGTTTTGCTCGCGGTCATACCTGGCCTTTCGCTTACCGCGAAGCCGCTTCTCGATTCGAGCGCCCTGTTGCGAAGCATCGTCTGGGCGAATCTCTATCTCGGCTTGTTCAACCTGCTGCCGGCTTATCCCATGGATGGCGGGCGCGTTTTGCGCGCTTTTTTTTCGCGCCGCGTCGACGTGGTTCAAGCCACCCATCGCGCCGTCCGCATCGGCCACGTCTTTTCCATTCTGATGATCATGGTCGGAATGCTTCTCAGCATGCACGCTGAGTCGCGCTGGAACGGCTATTGGCTGATGATGATCGGCTTCTTTCTTTTTGCCGGTGCGCAACTCGAGGAGCGCTCGGCCGTATTTCAATCCGTCCTGCAAAGCGTCCGGCTGGAAGAAGTCATGCTCACCGACTTTGCCACCCTCTCGCCCGCCGACACTCTGGAAGACGCGCTCGAAAAAGCCGTGCACACCCTGCAGGACGATTTTCCGGTGGTGCGCGGCAGCGATATGGTTGGCGTCGTCTCCAGGCAAAAGATTCTCGAAGCGCTGCGCGCCGAAGGCAACGGATACGTGCAGGCTGTGATGAACCGCATTTTCGAAGTTGCCGCCAAGCAGGAGTCGCTCGCCTCCGCCTTCCGCAAGCTCTCCGCCCGCAATCTGAGCATCATTCCCATCGTCGACGATCAGCATCTGGTTGGAATTGTCACCCTGCAGAACCTGATGCACTCCATGTCGCTCCTGGCCGAAAGCCGCAAATTGCGCCGGGAAGCGTTGGACTCTTAGCCGCATAACTCTTAATGGCGTCGCAACCGGCTGCTAGACACCCTTGGCCGCGGGGTCCCAGATCAGTTTGTGGATTTGCAGGCTGAGGCGCACAGGAAGGTTGTCGGCGAGGATCCATTGCGCGAGTTCTTGCGGATCGAGTTGACAATGCGAAGTGTCTCGCGCGCCAGAGGCAGCTTTTTCGAATGCGGGAGAAAATAAAATCGCGTGAACGCGCTCTGCCAACCCGTGATTCAAGATGAAGTCGCGAGCGAATTCGTAGTCGGTGCGGTCGGTCAGGACAAACTTGACTTCATCGCGAGGCTGGAGCGATTTCAAATTATCGAGTGCGAAAGTGTTGGGTTCGCCGGAGTGTGGACACTTCACGTCGACGATCTTGATGACTTGCTTCGGAACGTGCGCCAGGGGGCGTTCACCGCTGGTCTCAAGCAAGACCTGATAGTCGGCGTCCAGAAGTTGCTCCATCAGCGGGATGACTTCGCGCTCCTGCAACATGGGTTCGCCGCCGGTGATCTCGACCAGTCCGCCAGTCGGGCTCAGGCGGGCGACTTCGCTGAGCACTCCCTGCAGCGCCATCTTCTGCCCACCGTAGAAACTGAACTCGCTGTCGCACCAGGAGCAGCGGAGGTTGCATCCGGTCAGGCGCACGAAGACGCAAGGCAGGCCGGAATATGTCGATTCGCCCTGAAGCGACTTGTAGATTTCGGTGACTTGAATCATTTAGTCATTGAAACATTTGGTCATTGAGTCATTGAAGTTCAAGGGCAGAGTCTTTCAATGACTCAATCACTCAATGACTAAATGATTCAATGATCTCACTCGCTGTAGCGCGCCGTGGTCGTATCGGTCTCAAAAACGGTGACGTCTTTCACTCTCACCCTGCCACTGGTAACTTTGCTCAAGCTTGTGTTGGTCTCGTCGTAGAAATATTTTGCCAGATTTTCGGCGGAGGGGTTGAGGACGGTGAAGGGCTCGACGTCGTTGATCATCTGGTGGTCGAGACGGTCGATGGCGTGCTTCATCACGTCTTTCAGGTCTTTGAAATCGAGCAGCAGGCCGGCCTTGTCGAGTTCGGCGCCGGCGAGGGTCACACGGATCTTGTAGTTGTGGCCGTGCGGTTTCTCGCACTTGCCCTTGTAGTTGCGCAGGTAGTGACCTGCGGCGAATGTGTCTTCGACTGTGACTTCGTACATGAATTCCCGGTAGCCTCGACTTTGTTTTATTGTACCTTTTGAGGGCCTTGGGAACACGGCGGCGCGAGCTTCGAGCCAACTGCATATCCCTCGCGTTGCTCGGGATGACAATTTATGAGTGGGACGCAATCTGACTTCACGATTCGAGAGGCCGGGCCGGGCGATTCGGCGATCATTCTTCATCACCGGCGGTCGATGTTTCGCGACATGGGTGAAGGCAAAGTCGAAGAACTCGATCGGATGGTGGAAGTTGCAGGTCCATGGCTGGCGCGGGCCCTGGCCGATGGTTCCTATCGCCACTGGCTGGCGCTGGACGTCTCGGGCCGCGTCGCTGGTGGCGGCGGGTTGCTGCTCTGTCCGTGGCCGGCGGGTCCCAAGGACCCATGCACCGAGCGGGCAGTGATCCTCAATGTGTACACGGAACTGGAGTTTCGGAAGCGGGGAATTGCGCGGCAAATCATGCTGACCATCCTGGCCTGGCTCAAGCAGCGGGGCTTGCGCACGGTCAATTTGCACGCCAGCGCCGAGGGGCGGCGCTTGTATGAAAAGCTTGGCTTCGAGGCTACGAACGAAATGCGGTTGCGGTTCGATGCGCACTGACAGGCGTTGTTCTAACCTCTTGTTTCCCACTGTCCAGCAAACCAAGGGCCAACTCCTGATAATCTGCTAACGTTCGGGCTGCTGCCCCGTCTATTTCTGTGCAAGGTCGAGGTTGGATCACTTGTAGGGGATAGAGACAGACAATGCCGGCCGATTCTTACGCAGTGGCAATTCCGGTTGGCGAATCTTCCCGTTCGAGGCGGGCGGAACACGGCAGCGGTAACCAGAACCCCACGTCGTATTCGAATATGAGGGGCTCCTTGGCAGCGCAGGGCAACCGCATTGACGACACGAGCCTGATCCGGGAGGCGCAGCAGGGCAACCGCGCGGCCTTCGAAGTGTTGGTGCGTCATTACGATCAGTCGGTTCTGCGGCTGGCGCTGCACCTGACGGGATCGGAATCGGACGCCCAGGACGTTTATCAGGAGGCCTTCCTCAAGGCCTACAAAAATCTGGGCAGCTTCCGTTTCGAGTGTTCCTTCTACACGTGGATCTACCGCATCGTCACCAATCTCTGCCTGGATCATCTGCGGAAACGGAATGTGCGCAAGGAAGACGCTCCGGTGGCGGTTGACGCGTCGGGTGAAGAGTACAGCCGGTTGGAGCAGTTTGCGGATGTGCGCTCGGGCGCGAACCCGGAACGCGATCTGATGCGGCGGGAACTGGGCCGGAAGATCGGAGTGGCATTGTCGGGGCTGACGCCACGCGAGCGGATGGTGTTCGAGCTGAAGCACTATCACGGGCTCAAGTTGCGCACGGTGGGCGAGATGCTGAATACGACGGAAGAGACGGCGAAGAATGCGTTGTTTCGCGCGACGCAAAAACTGCGCGCCGCGCTGGCGGAGATGCGATGAGTTTTGGAATTAGTTCCCGCGAAGGGATACGAACATGAAATGTGATTGGGTGCGGCAAAATATTTTATTTTATGTGTACAACGAGCTGGAGGACGACGCCCGGTACGAGGTAGAGCAGCATCTGGCGCGGTGTCCGGAATGCGCTACCGAGTTGAATGCGACGCGCAAGTTCCACGCGACGCTTTCGGAAATGCCGGTGGTGGAACCGACTCCGAACCTGCTGACGGCATCGCGGATGCGGCTGCAGGAAGCGCTGGAAACGGCGCAGCCGGGAGGCTTCTGGCACCGGCTGATTCTTGAGCCGGGAGTGTGGCTGCGGCAGATTCGCATGGCGCCGGCGCTGGCTGCGGCGATTTTCATCGTGGGGTTTGGCGGAGGCATTGGCGCGACTTACAACTTTCTTTCCGCGCATGGCGGCTATGGCGTAGCGACGGGCTCGCTCGAATCGGGCAGCGGCAATCAGCCGCAGTCGGTCAATCTCGCTCAACCGCTGGAGTCGTCTGCGATTGCGGGCATCCGGTCGGTGACGCAGGAACCGGGGTCGAATCAGGTGAGCATCAAGTACGACACGGTTTTGACCCAGGAAGCGCAAGGCTCGCTGAACGACCAGCGCATCCAGCAGTTGCTGTTGTTTGCGGCGCGCAACAATTACAACTCGGGAGTGCGAATGGATTCGGTGGATGTGCTGACGCAGTCGCCCGACGATTCGCGCGTGCGAGAAGCGCTGATGTATGCCTTGCAGAACGATACCAATCCGGGTGTGCGTTTAAAGGCGCTGGATGGGCTGAGTGGCTTCGTGCGGCAGGATGCGCGAGTAAGAGATGAAGTTTTGCGGGCGCTAATCAGCGACACGAACTCCGGGGTTCGGCTGCAGGCCTTGCGACTGGTGGAACCGATGAAAACGGACAGCAATGTGCGCTCGGTGCTGATCAAGTTGTCGCAGACGGATGAGAACGTCTCGATTCGCTCGCAGGCGCGTACGATGCTGGCGCAGATGCCGGAGATGGATTAGGAACCGTCGTTCGCTGTTCGCTACTCGCTGCTCGCTCTTCGATTTTGACTACGAGAGTTTGCGAACAGCGAACGACGAACAGCGGGCGACGTATCAAGTGAGAGTAATAAGTGGAGGAGGACATTCATTGAAGCAAGCAATAAAACTCGTCGGCGTTGGAGCCTTGGTGGCTGCGCTGGCATCTCTGGCTCTGTGCCAGGAAACTCGGATGTATCGCGAAGGCAGCAACTGGGTCCAGGAAATGACTGGAGACCTGGGTACGGCAAAGAATCTGCGGGTGAAGCTGGCCGCGGGTTCGGTACGGGTTCAGGGTGGATCGCAAGCGGGGATCACATACGTCATTCATCGCAAGGCTTATACATCTTCAGAACAACAGGCCCGCCGCGAATTTGATTCTTACAGGATCAGCACGTCGGTCAAGGGAGACACAGCGTGGATCGTGGCTGAATCGAGCCGGCGGGATTCCAAGTGCTCCGATGATTTTGTCGTCAATGTGCCGCGGAACCTGGACTCCGCCAAGATCGAGACCGGCGGCGGCAACGTAAACGCGACCGGGATTGCCGGACGTGTCGAGCTCGAAAGTGGTGGTGGAAATATTCACCTGGATGATATCGGCGGTGATGTGACAGGCGAAACCGGCGGGGGCACGATTGAGGTCGGCAGCGTGGCAGGCAATGTGAAGTTGGAGACCGGAGGAGGAAACATTAAGATTGCGTCCGCCAAGGGCGCGATCAAGGCGGAAAGTGGAGGCGGAAACGTAACCGTTCTTTCCGGGTTGCAAGGCGCGGTGCTGGAGACGGGCGGGGGCAGTATTCGCGTGGACAAGTGCAGCGGGCCGGTGAAAGCCACCACCGGCGGCGGCAGCGTGGACCTGGGCGACATCGGTGGGCCGACGGAAATTGAAACCGGCGCGGGCAGTATTCGGTTGGCTTCCGCCAAAGGGCGGGTGCAGGCTCAGACCGGCGGAGGCAGTATCCAATTGGACGGAGCGACGTCGGTGCAGGCGGAAACTTCGGCTGGGGGAATCATTGTAAAACTACTCGCTGGCGCTGACCGCGGCAGCAATTCCTCGCTTGAAACCTCGGCCGGCGACATCACCGTCTATCTGGCGAATGATCTGGCGATCTCGATTCGGGCGGAGATCGAAAGCGCTAATGGCCACACGATCCGCAGCGACTTCTCCGATATTCATGTTTCCAGTGAAGGCGGACCGTGGGAGAAAACGGTGACCGCGGAGGGTCAACTCAACGGTGGCGGACCGGTGCTGAAGGTCCGGACGAATTCTGGGAATGTTAACTTTCGCCGCGTCAGTCGTTAGAAACGGTCGCTGGTCGTTAGTCGCTGGTCGTTCGGGATGAGCTGCCGACTGCGAGAGTTTGCTAACGACAAACGACGAACGACCGACGACTAGTGATTTTATTCAGGAGGGCCTATGATCCATCGCTTTCTGGTTTGCATGTTTCTTCTCACGCTGGTCGTTGCAGCGTTTGCTAGCGCGCAACCAGCGGAATCGAACGTCGATTCGAACTACGATCACACCGGCGGAAGCTGGGACTGGAGTAGCGGCTCAGAGGAGGGCGGCGGATCGTCGTATCTCGGAGTGGACATCGCTGACGTTTCTCCAGAGCGGCTGGGAGAATTAAAACTGAAGGAAGAGCACGGAGCGGAGGTCACGATGGTCGACCAGGACGCTCCCGCCGGAAAAGCCGGGCTGCATGAGCACGACGTCATCGTAAGCCTGAACGGCACGGCAATAGAGAGCGCTGCCCAATTGCGCCGGATGATTAAGGAAACGCCGGCGGGCCGCGTGGTGAATCTCGGCATCAGCCGCGACGGTCAACCCCTGACGATCAAGGTACAACTTGCCGACCGGCACAAGTCGATGGCGTGGGAGCCGCAGGTTCACGTGGACATTCCTCGGATACCGGATATCCCCGCAATGCCGGACTTCGACATACCCGTCTCGGTAGTCGTCGTCCACTCGTCGGCGCGCAGCGGGCTGATGGTGGAAAACATTACTCCGCAACTGGGAGAGTTTTTTGGAGTCAAGGGCGGCAACGGCGTGCTGGTGCGCTCGGTGGAAAAAGGCAGCCGCGGAGAAAAGGCCGGATTCCACGCCGGAGACGTGGTCGTCAAGGTCAATAACCAGCCGGTGCACGATACCTCTGACTTCACCCATGCTCTGCGGTCATCGTCGGGCAGCACGGCAGCCGTGACGGTAATGCGCGAGAAGAGAGAGCAGAATCTGACGCTGACTCTTCCCGAGAAGAAAGATTCCGGCAGCCTGCTGGAAGGCAGCTTTGACCTTCCCGATTTCACGGCGGAGACCGAGCAGGCAATCAACCGCGCCGGAGATGAAATCGCCCGCATGAGTCCGGCCCTCGTGGAGAAAGTGCAGAAGACATTGTGCTGGAAAGATATGGAGAAGAGGCTGCAGGATTCGCAGCGGAAGATGCAGGATTCGCAACGGAAGATGCGGGAGCAGCAGCAGAAGCTGCGCCATGAATTATCCGGAGAGTGGGCTGAGATCTGACCTTTGTCAGGGTGAGCTGGCGGCAGGTTACGAAGGTCACCGGCTGGTTTGCCTTAGCAACGGCCAGATTCCACGGGTGTACTACCCACTGGTTACCTGTCGCGGTGACGAAAATACCGATAAGCTATTGGCGCGATGGCCTTCCGTGCCCTGTTGTTTTCAAAGAGCTCCGAAACGAACGCCACGATGGCAGCGGCCTGCAAGAGCGCAGCCATCCGTGCTGAAGTTTGTTCGGACATCTTTACGGCCATCGAAAAGGGAAAGACGCAAGCTTTTTCGTGCGTGATCGCGGACTGGGCTGACCAGCCGGAGGCGAGCTTCCTGTTGAAGCGTGCTCGCGAGTCCGTGGCGAACCGGGAGACGGTGGCCATCGCCATTGTCGATAACGAACCCACAGCGGCGGAAATACGCGACAATCGCCTCGGTTTTCTGATCTATCGCCCAATTTCCCCCGAGGAAGCCAACGCGGTGCTGGCGAAAGCGTGTGAGCAGATGCATCCGTCGAGTGCAGAGGATGCTGCGGAGTCGCCGGAAGGAGACGACGACGCGAGCAGCGCAGGCTCGAGCATAGTTTCTGCCGGCGCCGATGGACTGGAGCACAATCAGCAGGATCCACCAGCCAGTTCTCCAGAAGCGAATGCAGCGCATGACGGCGACAGCGGCGAGGACGAAATTGCGACCGACGAAGACGAAGTAGAACCTCGGGAGCGTCACCATGCGATAGGGCTTCGCGGAGTATGTGCTGCGGTGCTTGTGCTCACGGCGGTGTTTTGCCTATGGAGATCGCGCGAGGCCATCGAGTACCTGTCGCGCACGCCGGAGGGAAGATTCCGGGTTTTGCGGGAATCGGTGGCAGCGCTTTTTTACATGAACCAAACCGGGGCGTTGCCCGTTGGCGCCGCGGGAAGCGACGCGCAACAGGATGCGTACTTCAGCAGAAATCCCGGTTCCAGTGCGCAGACACCGGCGCTGGGAGTGGTTGCAACGGAGTCCACGCTGGCGGAAGCGCGCATCCCCTTGCCAAAGGCTCCCGACTTTCCGCTGCCCGTGCCGGTCTTTGAGCATCAAGAAGCGGCGCCCATCCGCGTACAACGGGCGGCGATTCCCGAGAGTATGAGAAACTCGCCGCCGATTGCGGGGCCGGTTGTGGTGACGGTGAATCCGGCGCAGATGATGCCGGTCTCCGCACCGCAGCCGCAGCCTGCAATGCAGCAATTCAGCGAACCCGTCGCGGTGAGCGAGGAAGCAGCGCGCGCCCTGCTGGTTCACACCGTGGATCCGGTGTATCCACCGGAAGGACTAGCGCAGAAACTTCACGGAGCGGTGGTGCTGCAGGCGCAGATTGGGCGCGATGGCAGCGTCGAGGATCTGAAAATTGTTCGGGGATATTTTATTCTGGGCCGGGCGGCGATTGCCGCCGTCAAGCAGTGGCGCTTCCAGCCCTACAGTCTCAACGGCCACGCTGCGGCAACTCAAACCACGATCACCATCAATTTCAGCTTTCCGCCGGGATAGAGAAGCTCATATCCGTGTGGGCACGGGGCTCCGCCCCGTCCTAGCGGGGCATAGCCCCGCCACCACATAACCTTCTACTTGTGCTCGTCGTGTCCTTCCTGGCCGCCAGTTGGTGGGCTCGCTCCGCTGGATTTCTTCCAATAGTCCTGCACCGCAGGCGGCAGCTTTTCCACGCGGGTGAGGAACGCCGTGAGCTTCCAAATGTCGGGCTCAGAGAGCGTCTTATCCCAGGCGGGCATGCCGCTATAGCGAACGCCGTTCTGAATCACGTAGAAGACATGCCATTCCGCATCATCCGGCGGGTGAAGAATCAGGTTCGGAGGCGGAGGATAGAACGATTTCTCCAGGGTTGAGGGCTGGCGGTCGATCCCGCCATGGCAAAGCGCGCAATTCATGGTGTAGATCTTCAGGCCCTCGATCAGATTCTCGTCCGTGGGGGGAACGGGATTGTGCACGCGGGGAGCATGGCGCTCCACCGAATTGTCGAGCGCACTCATGGCGATGTGGCGTTCCATTTCCGGGGGAGCGCTGTTGGCCCGGGTCGGCAAAAAGCCAAGCAGGGCAAGACCAAGACTGCCGATCAGCAGAACCAGAATGGTGATGAAAATCCCTAGAATGAAGCCGCGCATTTCAGATCCTCGGAGAGCTTCACGGGCGAACTGCAGCCACGTGGCAACTCTTTTTTATTCTACCTTCAAGGGAGCGGCGACCGAGCCAATGCGTCCGCTGAGGTCGTCACGGACAACGAAACGGACGGTGTATTCACCGGGGGCAAGATCCAGAAACCCGCTATAGGCAACACCGTTCTTGCGAATTGACGACAACTTCTCCGGGCTCAGATGAGCGTCCACTTTCTGGCCCACGGGCTTATCGACCTGTTTGCCTTCGGGTGTTTTCGCCAGCGCCACGAATTCCAGCAGAACATGGTGATTGTCGGCTTCATCGATGAGCGCGGGGTCTGGCGCCAGGCGCATCGCATAATTCACGTGCTTCTTGCCCGGCTCTTTGCCCGGTTCGATTTTATCCCAGCGCGCCACCAGCGCAAGCGATGTGAAATCCAAAGGCGACTGCAAGGCCGACGAAAGGTCGCTGTTGCGGCTGTTCTCGGGATCGACGGTGGCATTGGTCACAAAGAAGCCGCTGCGCGCACGCACTTCCACGTGATCGCGCTTCACTTTCACCGCGAGTTTGCGCCAGCCAGACTTGGTTTTCGACCGGTCAAGATAGTAGCCCAGCATGTAGTATTCGGCGGAATCGTTCACCGCATCGCGAAAGCCTTTTACCAAATCATTGGAGTTGTAATAGGCGCGCCCTCCGGTCATGGACGCAAAGGTTTCGAAGGACGACTGGGTATCCAAATTCTTCCAGCTCATATTGCGCGCGTAGTTTCTCCCCGGGTTGCGCACGGAGGCGCTGGGCACAGTCACAACTTGCAGCCCTTTGACGTCCACCGGATAAAGTGAAATCTGCGCGTCGTTCAGCAGTTGCCAGGTGTGTTCGTACATGGGCAGTACATCGATGAGAGAATCGCGGCCGGCGGGCGCGAGCTGCATGGTGTTGTCGCTTACGCTGAACGGAAATCCGCCGCTCGCCCAGATCAGCGATTTGCGCCCAGGGAACCCTGCCAACGCCTGTGCTACCTGTTGCATGCCATCCAAGGTATAGGTGATGGCAAGGCGTTGCTGAAACGATTGAAAATTCAGCTCCGCGTCTTCCATCATGGTCTGGATCTTGTCGGCTTCGCTCTGCACCGCGCCGGGATCGACCCCCGCGCTGCCATCGGGGCTGGCGCTTCCGGTCATGAGTTCCACATCTTCCTGGCTATCGACCATCTGGAACGCGTCGCCTTTCACCTTGTGCAGCGCGGCTACCAGGACGCGAGGGTCGCTGGTGAAGTCATGGATGACGTGAATGCCGCTGCGGGTAAGGGTGTAGAGGGCTGTCGGCTCGCGCTGATCCACCGATTGCGTCAGATACTTGAGCAGGTCCTGGCGCGCCGCCGCCTGCGCCATAAAGGGCGTGTTAATCAAGTCGAGCACGATAAGCGTAACGCGCCGGGTGGACGGCTCGCCCGCCAGGGAATTGCTGAACTCGTTCGGATTCCTGGGACGCGACCAACGGTGCGCGTCGCTGGTGATTTCCTCGAACGTGGCGACCTTTTGCTCGGCGCCGTTTTCCAGCACCGTGAAGTCTTCCTTCTTCAGTCCGAGTATGTGATTGCCGGACTTGTCGGTCACCAGCGTGGGGACCAGCACCAGTGCAGTGCGCGCGGTGAATTTGACTTCAGAGCTGTTCTCTTTGTCCTTGTCTTTGTCTTTGTCCTTGGGCTTGGCGAAGACAAAAGCGGAACACACCAACGCGGCGATTATGGTGACGTAGCAGGAAAGCTTGCGGCCAATCGTCATTCCCATACTCCCTTCTGCTGGCGAGAAAAAGATTCGGGCAATAGGCGGCGCGGAGTTGAGTTACTGGAGACGAGAAGCGCCGCTGGGAAGGCCAGTATATAACACGAGCGCAGTGCTGGCTGAGAGTGCGGGCTAAGCGCGCGGGCTAAGCGTGCGGAAGTCAGTAAGCGTGCAGGCGACGCGCCTCGCGCACCAGATCGGAAACTTTCGGCAGGAAAAATTCCTCCTGTGGCGGAGAAAACGGAACCGGAGTGTCGAGCGACGTCAGCCGGACAATGGGACCATCGAGATCGTCGAACGCTTCTTCGTTGATGATCGCGGAAATTTCTCCCGCCAGACCGCCGGTGCGCGCGTGTTCGTGCAGAATGATCACTTTGTTGGTCTTCTTCACGGTGGCGGCAATCGCTGAGCGATCAAGAGGCGCGACCGTCCGCAGGTCGAGGATTTCGATTTCGCTTCCTTCTTTGCTCAGGATTTCCGCGGCTTCGAGCGCGGTATAGAGCATGGCGGCGTAGGTGATCACGCTGAGATGATGGCCCTCGCGCGCGACCCGCGCTTTTCCGAGCGGGACTATGTAATCAGTTTCGGAGCCTGGAATTTCTTCTTTGATTCTCCGGTAGAGATACTTGTGCTCGAAAAAAATCACTGGGTTGTGGTCGCGGATCGCCGCCTTGATGAGTCCCTTGGCATCGTAGGCCGTCGCCGGACAGACTACCTTCAGCCCGGGCGCGTGCACGAACCACATCTCCGGGTTCTGCGAGTGGAACGGGCCGCCATGCACATTCCCGCCGCTTGGACCGCGCAGCACCATTGGGGCCGGCGCTCCCCAACGGTAGTGCGACTTCGCGGCCATGTTGACGATTTGATTGAAGGCGCAGCCGATGAAGTCCATGAACTGAAACTCGGCGACCGGGCGCAATCCGGTAAGCGCCGCGCCGAAAGCCGCGCCGATGATGGCCGACTCCGCAATCGGCGTATCGATGACGCGCTCGGGGCCGAAGCGGTCGATGAGGCCGTCGGTGACTTTGAAAGCGCCGCCGTAGATGCCGATGTCCTCGCCCAGGCAAAACACGGTTGGGTCGCGCTCCATCTCCTCCCAGATTCCCTGGCGGATGGCTTCGAGATAGGTGACGACGGGCATGAACAGGAAGTGTAGCAAGAAAGCCGTCAGCCATCAGTCGTCAGCCGCAACCTTCAAAACATGCAATCTGATTTCAACCATTAGAATCCCTGCGGCCGCCCTTGAGACTCTTCAACATTCGTATGATCGCAATTATTGTGTTCCAATTCCGAGTCGTAGCTGGCACGCCGTACAGTTTGTCGATCTGGCCAAGATAGCCGATTGTCTTCATGTGACGACGGTACACTCCGAACACGAACTGCCCTTCGGATGCAATCACCCGCACCAACCACTCCCCGTCTGCGGGAAAGGTGACTGGAAGCGACGCCCGGACACCCCCGGCTTTCGACAGGATACTCACGAACCGGACAACATCTGGAGGTGATGGCTGAGTTCCAAACGGATTCTCCATCTCCAGTCGCATAAGATCGCGGCCGTCGCACAACATAATTTCCGCTTCGAACGGCAGCTTGCGAAGCAATGCAGTACGGAATTTTGCTCGGGATCCAGGTTTACGAACAACAAAGGTGCCCGCAGCACCCACGTTCAGGACATCATATCCGCTCAGTTCTCGTGCGAGGATGCTTGGGCGAAACCTTCTGTGTCCGCCAACATTGACACCCCGGAGGAAGACAACAAGGGCCATACCCCGGATTATGAAGAAAAAAGCTAAGGTGCGCCATAGCAGCTTACGTTTGCAACTACCAAATACTTGAGCGCATCGTGTCTGTAGTTGGCGGATTAGTGCGCCGTGAAAAGGCGCTGGACTTCAGCGGGTGTAACTCCCGCCCGGGAACTGGTTGGCTCCACCCGGTAGCAATCGAGACGGCGGCGGAGGCAACGAAGCTGTCGGAGCTTTCG
>Ga0224555_1000755_pt1 | contig 49239 bp, 21 predicted proteins | sample 714S23034metaG_FD_180687 | JGI IMG/M metagenome (GOLD analysis project Ga0224555, IMG submission 180687) | Peat soil microbial communities from Stordalen Mire, Sweden - 717 S2 30-34 | ecosystem: Environmental > Terrestrial > Soil > Wetlands > Peat | place: Sweden: Norrbotten County, Stordalen...
CCTTGCGGGGCGACAGGCACCGGGCTGTTTCGTCGTGAACCGTCTAACTCGACGAATGGGACTTTCACCCACGAGCGCAACCACCTTCACGGGCTGCTGCGGTGCATTCCACTTTTTTGGGTTGTCTTTCCTGATCTTAATCTTAATCTTGCTCCTAATCCGCACGCTGGAGGGGGACGAGATTAAGATTAGGATTAGGAGTAAGATTAAGAGGGGAACCCAAAAAAGTGAAATGCACCCGGCGCCACCCCGGCTTGCTCCTTGACTGTCGTGAAGACTCACTTATGATTTATTCTAATATGAGCAGTATTTCAAATATAACGGCTCGCGAGATCTTGGATTCGCGGGGCAACCCCACTATCGAAGTTGATGTTTTGCTGGCCAGCGGCGCGGCCGGACGCGCGGCGGTGCCTTCCGGCGCCAGCACCGGCGAACATGAGGCGCTGGAGCTGCGCGATGGAGACAAAGCCCGCTACGGCGGCAAAGGCGTCACCAAAGCGGTCAAAAACGTCACCCACACCATCCTGCCCGCCTTGCGCGGGATGGACGCGCTGGATCAATTGACGGTGGATCGCATCATGCTTGATCTGGACGGCACGGAGACCAAATCAAAACTGGGCGCCAACGCCATTTTGGCGGTCTCGCTGGCCAATGCCAAGGCGGCGGCGGCCTATGTGAATATGCCGTTGTTCAAATACCTGGGCGGCACCAACGCCAAGGTGCTCCCCGTGCCGATGGCCAACGTCATCAACGGCGGCGCCCATTCCGACGCGCCCATTGATTTCCAGGAATTCATGATCGTGCCCAAGGGGTTGCCGACCTTTTCGCGCGGGTTGCAGGCGATCGTCGAGACTTTCCACGCGCTCAAATCGGTGCTCAAAAAGAAGGGCCTTTCGACGACCGTCGGCGATGAAGGCGGTTTTGCGCCGAAATTGGAAAGCACCGAGGCGGCCATTGAAGCCATCCTGCAAGCCATCAAGGAAGCGGGCTACAAGGCGGGCAAGGACATTTCCCTGGCGCTGGACGCGGCGGCCTCGGAGTTTTACGACGCCGAGTCGAACCTTTACGTGTTCAAGAAAAGCTCCGGCCAGAAAATGAAAGGCGAAGACCTGGTGGCCTTTTATGTCGAATTGGCCGGGAAGTACCCCATCATCAGCCTGGAAGATGGCTGTGGGGAGAACGATTGGAAGACCTGGAAATTGTTGACGCAAAAACTGGGCGACAAACTGCAATTGGTGGGCGACGACGTGTTCGTGACCAACGTCAAATTCCTGCAAAAAGGAATAGACGAAGGCGTGGCCAATTCCATTTTGGTCAAGGTCAATCAAATCGGCTCGTTGACGGAAACGCTCGACGCGGTGGAGTTGGCGCAGGACAACGGTTATACGGCGGTTATCAGCCATCGTTCCGGCGAAACGGAGGATGCCACCATAGCCGACATCGCCGTGGCGACCAACGCGGGGCAGATCAAGACCGGCTCGCTCAGCCGGACGGATCGCGTGGCCAAGTACAATCAACTGTTGCGCATCGAGCAAATCCTGGGCAAGAACGCTGTTTATGGCGGCAAGTACTAAGGCCGCATGACGGAGGCGATCAATCACTTTGTTCAATGGTATCAGAACACGCTTGATGCCGGAGGATATCCGTTGATCGCCTCGCTGATGGCCATTGAAAGCACCGTTTTTCCCATTCCGAGCGAGGCTGTCATCCCGTTCGCGGCGCAACGCGCCCACGCCACCGGGAGCCTGTCCTTGTCAGGCATCGTGCTGGCGGGAACGATTGGCTCGTGGGTTGGAGCAACGATCATGTATTGGGCGGCCCGCCTGGCAGGCCGCCCTTTGGTGCTGCGGTACGGCCCCTATTTCATGGTGAAGGAGGCGAAGGTCCACGCGGCGGAACAGTGGGCGGCGCACTTTGGTTCCTTCGGTGTTTTTGTGGCGCGATTGCTGCCAGTCGTGCGGCATTTGATTGGCATTCCCATGGGGATTGTGAAAATGGACTTCAAATGGTACTCGCTCTTCACCCTGGTCGGTTCGTGTCTTTGGTGCGCGGTGCTGGCCTGGGTCGGCGTGGTGGCGGGCAATAATATTCACGGCGAGATGCACCGGGTGGTCCTTTGGGTGGCGGGCGCCGTGGCGGCATTGGGGGCGCTGTATTACTTCTTTGTCCATCGCCACTTCGCCGGCGCCGCTCCGTCAAAAGAGCTTTAATCCGCGCGGCCCAAGGTTTAAACTGTCTCGGAATGACTTCCGCTGAAATTCGACAATCGTTTTTGGACTTTTTCAAGTCCAAGGGGCACACCATTGTCCCCTCCTCCAGTTTGCTGCCCGATTCCCCCGGCCTGCTCTTCACCAACGCGGGCATGAATCAATTCGTGCCCATTTTCCTCAACGAGCGCGCGCCGGACGTTGACAAATGGCCGGGCGCCATTCCGGGCCGCCCCACCCGCGCCACCGACACCCAAAAGTGCATCCGCGCCGGCGGCAAACACAACGACTTGGAAGACGTCGGCCTGGACACGTATCATCACACCTTCTTCGAGATGCTGGGCAATTGGAGTTTCGGCGATTATTTCAAGAAGGAAGCCATTGATTGGGCGTGGGAACTGGTGACGGAAGTCTGGGAATTTCCCAAAAACCGCCTTTACGCCACCGTCTATAGTCCCGACAAGGCCAAAGGCGATCCGAGCCAATTCGATCAGGATGCCTATGATTTTTGGGCCGCGAAATTCATCGCCGCCGGGCTGGACCCCAAAGTCCACATTGTCAACGGCGGCAAGAAGGACAATTTCTGGATGATGGGCGAAACCGGCCCGTGCGGCCCCTGCTCGGAAATGCACGTGGACCTGACTCCCGCGGGCGACACCAAGGGCGCCCTCGTCAACAAAGGCGACGCCCGTTGCATTGAGATTTGGAACCTGGTTTTCATCCAATTCAACGCCAATGCCGACGGCACTTTTTCCCCATTGCCCGCAAAGCACGTGGACACCGGCATGGGCTTCGAGCGCGTAACCGGCATCATCCAAAACACGAACGGTTTCAAAGATTTCAGCAAAACGATTTCCAACTACGAGACTGATATTTTCCGCCCCATATTCGACCGCTTGGAAAAATTGAGCGGAAAGAAATATGGCAGCACGCTGCCCGGGGAGCACACGCGCCCTCGCGTGTTGCCGACCGCGCCCTCGCGGTCGGCTCCTGAGACGGCCGGTGTATCTGAACCCAAGTATTCCAGACGCAACCTTCCTCATTTCGAGCGTCCTTGGGCCAAATACATGGTTACGTTTTCCACGCATGAGCGCCGCCAACTTGCCGCTCACGAGCGCGACATGGTGCTCAAGAGCGTTCTTGACGCCCACGAACACCAACAGTGCCTGCTTTACGCCGCGTGTGTGATGCCCGACCACGTCCACCTGCTCTTGGAGCCACTGATCAAGGAACAGGACAAGGATGGCCAACCGGTTTTCTGGTCGTTGAGCGAAATACTGCAAGGCATCAAGTCCGCCAGCGCCCACAACATGAACCGGATTTCCGCTCAGAAAGGACACATCTGGCAGAATGAATCGCTGGACCGAATGATTCGGGGACAATCTGATTTGGAAGAAAAGTTTCATTACATTTGTCGGAACCCATGGCAGGGGGGCGTTGTGCCGCAGACGGAGGATTATCCGTGGCTTTGGACACCTTCCGGGGAGCACACGCGCCCTCGCGTGTTGCCATCAGCGCCCTCGCTGATGGCCTCTCCTGCGACCAAAGATGCGGTTGACGAGGCGTCAACCGCTGCACGCGAGGGCGCGTGCGCTCCCCGAGAAGTAGTCACGCCGCTTCCTCAATCCGAACAGGAAAAAATTGACGTGGCCTTCCGTGTTATCGCGGACCACATCCGCACCCTGAGTTTTTCCATCGCGGACGGCATTTTGCCCGGTAACAACGACCGCAACTATGTTCTGCGCCGCATCCTGCGCCGCGCGGTTCGATACGGCCGCACCCTCGGTTTTCAGGAGCCGTTTTTCTACAAATTGGCGGAAGTGCTTGCCGAGAACATGGGCGATGTTTTTCCAGAAATCCGCAAAAAACAGTCCCACGTGCAGGAAGTCATCAAGGCCGAGGAAGAAGCCTTCAACAAGACGCTGGATCGCGGATTAAAGTATTTTGACGAGTATGCCAGAATTGCCGAGGGCGCCGCCCGGGCAACGGATGAAGCACAACCCCTTTTCACGGGAGATTGGGCGTTCACGCTTTACGACACCTACGGTTTCCCCCTGGACCTCACGGAGTTAATGGCGCGCGAACGCGGCTTGCTGGTGGATACAGCGGACTTCAACAAATTGATGGATGAACAGCGCGCCCGCGCCCGCGCGGCCCAGAAAAAGGAAATCGTCGCCGCCTCCAACATTGATACGGCCCATCCGACCCAATTCGTCGGATTTGATCAATTTATCGCCAACGGCACCGTGCTGGACGTAGTCAATGTGAAAGACAAGCTCGCGGTCACGCTGGATGTTTCCCCGATGTACGCCGAAATGGGCGGACAAGTCGGCGATACGGGCGAGGCGCGGGCCGGCGGCAAAGTCTGGCCTATTGTCAATACTCAGAAAATCGGCCATACCTTCCTGCATTTCCTGGCCGGCAAGGACGCGCCGGAACCGGGCGCGACGGTGGAACTGCGCGTGAACGCGACGCGGCGCGCGGCCATTCAGCGCCATCACTCAGTCACTCACCTGCTCCACTACGCCCTGCATGAGGTCGCCAGCCCGGACGCAACCCAAAAAGGCTCCTACGTCGGGCCGGACAAATTGACGTTCGACTTCAGCAGCGCGCCGCTGACGCCGGCGCAAGTCAGCGACGTGGAGAAACTGGTCAACGAACGGATTTTGGAAAACGCGGGCGTCACCTGGAGCGAGGTTCCTTACGCGGAAGTCAAGGGGCGCAAGGACATCATGCAGTTTTTCGGCGAGAAGTACGGCGACATTGTTCGCGTCGTGCAAATCGGCGGCACAGCGGGGGCGCTGGACGGATATTCGATGGAGTTGTGCGGCGGGACGCACACGCGGGCCGCCGGGGAACTGGGTCTTTTTCGTATTGTCAGCGAAGGCGCGGTGGCGGCGGGCATCCGGCGCATCGAAGCGGTGGCCGGGTTGCGCGCTTATGAGAAGACACGCGAAGACGCCGCGCTGATTTCCAGCGTGGCCGGCAAAATGAACACGCCGGCAGGCGAACTAGAGAGGAAAGTGGACGCGCTGCTGGCCCGGCAAAAGGACTTGGAAAAACAGCTTCAGGCGGCGCGGCAGAAACAGGCCGCGGAGTCCGCGCGCGGCTTGCTGGCCAGGGCCAACACGTCCGGCCCCGTTCCCAGCATTGTCGAGAATCTCGGCCCGGCCGACGGCGATTTTCTGCAAACGGCGGCGGACGCGCTCAAGGGCCAGTTCAACGGCGTCATTGTGCTGGCGGGCACGGCCAACGGGGCGGTGGCGCTGGTGGCGGCGGTTTCGCCGGAGTTCACCGCCAAGTTCCAGGCGGGAAAAATCGTGCAGGCGATCGCTCCGATCCTCGGTGGCAAAGGCGGCGGACGGCCCGACAACGCCCGCGGCGGCGGCAAGGATGTTTCCAAAATTGAGCAGGCCTTGCAAAAGGCGCGGACGCTGCTGGCGGGATAAGGCCATTTCTCACGGTAGGACAACACCGTCGAGCCATGACTTTCTTCCACGAAATCGAGTTACGGCTCGACGAAGTTGCCCTACCGTCGCAGGATTCGCAGTTTCCCCAAATCGAATCCTTGTTTACCGGGCGCGGTTGAGCGTAGGATGGGGCAGTCTAACATGAGAAGCAAAATCGTTGTTCTGGGGGTGACGGGGTCCATCGCGGCGCATCGGGCGGTGGATTTGGCCAGTTTGCTGGTCAAGGCGGGTTGCACCGTCCACGTCGTGATGACGGCGGATGCGCAGCGGTTTGTCACTCCCCTGCCCTTCAAGACGCTCTCCCGCCACCCGGTCGTGACCGATTTGTACGATGTCCAGGAAGGCTGGCAGCCGGCCCACATCGAGCTGGCCGACACGGCGGCGTTGTTGCTCATCGCGCCAGCCACGGCCCACACGCTGGCCAAACTGGCCCACGGCCTGGCGGACGACGCCTTGAGCTGCATCGCCCTGGCGCTCAATCCCGAAGCCAAATTGCTCATCGCCCCCGCCATGAACGGCAAGATGTGGCTGCATCCCGCCACGCAAGCCAACGTGGCCTTGCTCAAAAAACGCGGCGCGGAATTTATCGGCCCGGAAAAGGGCCTTCTGGCCTGCGGCTACGAAGGCATCGGACGCCTCTGGCCGGTGGAACAAATCGCCCAAAAAGCGGCCTCCTTGCTCCCGTGAACGAAGAAGCCAAAACCAATCCCGCCAACGTCGGCGCCATCCAGAAACTGACGCGGTTGCTGGCGGCGCCGGTGATCGAGCCGAGCCAGCGCGCGGCCCGCATTCAAGCGGTGGAAAGGGACATTGTCCTGCCGTTGCGCCTGCTGATTATCGCCTTTTTGGGCTACTACTTTTTCTTCTCCCACTGGCTCGACACTCCGGGACCGAACAGCGCGGCGGATTTCATTCGGTTCCACAGCCGGGCCGCGGCCCGGCAGGAGACGCCAGGCCCAAAGGCCGCGCCGGACGCGGGCGCCAAAAAACCGGAGCGGCGCGCAGCGCTGGAAGCTCCGGGCGCCAATGGCGCGTTGGATTTGATCAAGGATTGGAGTCTGCACAACGCCGGGATGTTGAAGGGTTCGTTCGTCGTTTACGCCCTCCTCAACCTGGCCGTGGGGGCGATTTTTATATGGTCGCGGCACCTGACGCTCACGACGATTGAATGGATGGTGTTTGCCGCCGGGGCGCTGGATTGCGTGCTGATGGGAACGCTGACCTTTCTGAGCAGCGGATACGACAGCAAACTTTATTGGGTGTTCGTGGCCCTGATTCTGCACAACGCCCTGGCCATTCCCGTCGCCCTGCCCCAACTGCTGTTGAATTTTCTTTCCATCGGCTCGTTTGTGGCGGCCGGGTACAAGGACACGGTGATTAACATCCGGCCGCCGGACATGAACGTGGAGGAAATCTGGCGGGAGCAGCCTTTGGAGCGCACCATTGTGCTGGTGGCGTGGGCGCTTTGCTGTTACGGCATCCAGGTGCTGTTCGAAAAACAGAAGCGGGCCGAGGCCGAGGCGACCGAACTGGCCGTGCGCCAGGAACGGTTGCGCACGGCCGGACGACTGGCGGCCGAGATCGCCCATCAAATCAAGAATCCCCTGGGCATCATCACCAACGCCGCCTTTTGCCTCAACCGCGCCGTGCAGGAGGGAGAGACGGCGGTGGATGAACAAATCCAGATCATCCGCGAGGAAGTGGACCGGGCCGACCAGATCATCACCGAATTGATGGACTACGCCCAGTTGGCGGAGGGAAAAGTGGAGCGGCTGGACGTGGTGGAGGAGCTGGATGCGGCGCTGCTGGAGGTCTTCCCGCCGGCGGCCAAATACCAGGTGACGATTCACAAGGATTACGCGCAGGCCCTGCCCTCCTTGCTAATGCAAAAGCGGCATCTTTCCGGCGTGCTGGTCAACCTCCTGCAAAACGCCCGCGAAGCCATGCGTGGCCGCGGGGAAATCCGCGTCTCGGCCCAGTATGGCGCGAATGATTCGGTGTGCATCGCCATCGCGGACACGGGGCCGGGCATCCCGCCGGACAAAACCGACAAAATCTTCGAGGCCTATTTCACCACGCGGGAAAAAGGCACCGGGCTGGGGCTGGCCATTGTGAAACACAACACGGAAATGTACGGCGGCACGGTCCATGTCCAATCTGAGATTGGAAAAGGCACGCGGTTTGTGTTAGAGTTCCCGCCAAGAATACTAATGAGGTTATCCTAAATGAACTTGCCCCTTCCTCCGGTGCTGGTGGTAGATGACGACAAAAACATGCGCCTGTCCTTGCGCTCGATTCTTTCCGGGGAAGGTTACGATTTGCGCCTGACGGAATCGGCCGAGGAGGCCTTGAGCGCCCTGGAGAAGGAGGAGTTTTTCATGGTCATCACCGACGCCCGACTGGGCAGCGGGATGAGCGGCTACCAGTTTTTGGCTCTGGCCTGCAAAAAGTGGACCAATACGCCGTTCCTGATGATCACCGCCTACGCCACGCCGAAACTGGCGGTCGAAGCCATCAAGTCCGGCGCGATGGATTATCTGGCCAAGCCCTTTGCGCCGGAGGAATTGCTGCACGCGGTGTCCCGTTGCGCCGAACGCTACCGGTTGCTGCAGGACAACGCCAACTTGCGCGCCTCCGTCACCCAGGCCTACCAGGTGGAGCAGATCATCGGCCAATCGCCCAACATGCACGAGTTGCGCCAGTTGATCCGCAGCGTGGCCCCCACTGACGCCACCGTGCTCATCCTGGGGGAAAGCGGCACGGGCAAGGAGTTGATCGCCGGGGCGCTGCACAGCCTGAGCCATCGCCGCCAGAACAACTACATCCGCATCAACTGCGCCGCCATCCCCGAAAACCTGCTGGAAAGCGAATTGTTCGGCCACGAGAAAGGCTCCTTCACCGGCGCTGTCAAACAAAAGCTGGGCCGCGTGGAGGAAGCCCACGGCGGCACCATTTTCCTGGACGAGATCGGCGACATGAGCCGTCCGTTGCAGGCCAAGCTGCTGCGCTTTTTGGAGGACGGCACGTTTACGCGCGTGGGGGGCAATGACGAGCTGCGGGTGGATGTCCGCCTCATCGCCGCCACCAACAAGGACATCATCGAAGCCATCAGCCAGCACAATTTCCGGGAGGACCTGTTTCACCGGCTCAACGTGGTCCAGTTCCGTCCGCCGCCCCTGCGCGAACGGGGCCAGGACATCCTCCTGCTGGCGGAGACGTTTTTGCAGCATTTCAACGCCACGATGAACAAGCACATTGGCGGGTTGTCCCAGCCCGCGCGCAACAAACTGCTCAGCCATCATTGGCCCGGCAACGTGCGGGAATTGCGCAACGTTATCGAGCGCGCCGTCATTTTGGAAACCACCTCGGAAGTGCAGGCCCCCAGCCTGCCCGATTTTCATCTGGAGGGGCGCTTGCGCAAATCCGAAGCCATCACCATTTCCGGCAACCAATCCCTGGACGAGTTGATGGCCGAATTCGAGCGGCAGGTCATCGTCACCTCGCTGGAACAGAACCGTTACAACATCTCCAAAACGGCCGAGCAACTCAAACTCAGCCGTCATGCCTTGCGCTACCGCATGCAGCGGCTAAGCATTTCGCTGGAAACGGACGACGAGGCCCCGCCCGCCGCGGGCAAGGACTCCTGAGATGAGCGGCCATGACCGACCAAAGCCGAACGATCACCCGCAAAAGCGCCTCCAACCTGGCGCTGGCCTTTGTTCTTTTGCCCAAAGCCAAGCGCCAGGCCATGACCGCCCTTTACGCCTTTTGCCGCGAAGTGGATGACGTGGCCGACGAGGAAACGGCGCCGCTGGAAAAGCGGCGGGCCGATCTGGCCGCCTGGCGCGCCGACATCCGTCTCGCCTGTGACGGCGGCGCTCCGTCCTTCCCGGTCAACCGGGAATTGCAAGCCGTCATCACGCAATACCGTCTGCCCTACGCTCATTTTGACGAATTGATCCGCGGCGTCGAAATGGACCTGGACACCAAGCGCTACCAAACCTTTGAGGAACTTGAACAGTATTGCTACCGCGTCGCCTCTGTCGTGGGCCTGTTGAGCGTTGAAATCTTCGGCTACCAAAACCCGGCCTGCCGCCAATACGCCGTTTATCTTGGGCAGGCGCTGCAATTGACCAACATCCTGCGCGACGTCCGCAACGACGCCGAGCGCGGCCGCATTTACTTTCCGCTGGCCGAGTTGGCGCGGTGCCAGGTCGCGCCGGAGGAAATACTGCGGCTGGAATATTCCGGGCGTTTTGCGCAGGCCGCCGCCGGCGTGGCCGCGCGGGCCAGGCATTTTTACTCCCTGGCGGGGCGGACGTTGCCGGCGGTGGACCGGCGTTCCATGATCGCGGCCGAATTGATGGGATCGGTCTATTGGCGGTTGCTGTGCGAACTGGAGGGCCGGCGCTACGACGTGTTCGGCCCGCATCCGGCGCGCCTGAGCCGGGCCGAGAAAATACGGTTGGTCCTGCGGACATGGTGGCGTCTAAAGGCGGGCGCGGCCCGGCCCAATTACGGGACGACGTGAGAGACACCTCACCGCCGGGGCAGGCCGGGCAGGCCGCCCATGCGGGCCATCATTTTCTGCAACTTGCCCATTTTCTTCATCATCTGCTGCATCTGGGCGAAACGGTTGAGCACGTGGTTGACTTCCGACACCTGCACGCCGCTGCCTTTGGCAATGCGAATGCGGCGCTTGGCATTGAGAATCTGAGGGCTGCGCCGCTCCTGGGGCGTCATGGCGCAAATGATCCCTTCCATCCTTTTGAACTCTTTCTCCTGTTTGGACAAATCCGCCGTTTTGAGCGCCTCCGCCCCGCCCGGCAGCATCCCGACCAGGCTCTCCAGCGAGCCTAGCTTTTTCATCTGCCGCAACTGGTCCAGGAAATCCTCCAGCGTGAACTGCCCTTTGCGCATCTTTTCCTCCATGCGCCGGGCGTCGTCCATGTCCACCGCCGCGGCCGCCTTTTCCACCAGGCTGACCACGTCGCCCATGCCCAGGATGCGGGAAGCCACCCGTTCGGGGTGGAACGGCTCGAAATCCTCCAGCTTCTCCCCCACCCCGGCGAACTTGATCGGCTTGCCCGTCACCGCCCGCAAACTCAGGGCCGCGCCGCCCCGGGCGTCGCCATCCATCTTGGTCATGATGGCGCCGGTGATGTGGAGGGCCTGATCGAAATGCGCGGCCACGTTGACCGCCTCCTGGCCCGTGGCTGAGTCAAGCACAAGAAGAATTTCCTGCGGCTTGACCGCGTCGCGCAGGCGCACCAATTCCTGCACCAGCGGCTCGTCCATCTGCAACCGGCCCGCCGTGTCGAAAATCAACGTGTTGCAGTTGTTCTGTTTGGCGAAATCCAGCGCCTCGCGGGCGATCTTGAGCACATCCGTCTCCCCTTTGCGGAGGAAGACCGGCAGAGCGAGCTGGCGGCCCAGCGTCTCGAGTTGGTCCATGGCGGCGGGCCGGTAAACGTCCACCCCGACCAGCAGCGGCGTGCGGGCCTGTTGGTGCAGCAGGCGGGCCAGCTTGGCGCTGGAGGTCGTTTTGCCGGAGCCGTGCAGCCCCACCATGAGGATGCAACTGGGGTTGCCGCTCAACGCCAGGCCGGCGTTGGCCGAGCCGAGAAGTTTGACCAGTTCATCGTGGATGATTTTGATGATCTGCTGGCCCGGCTGGATGCTTTGCACCACCTCCGCGCCGAGAGATTTATTCTTGACATCCTCGATGAAATCCCGCGCCACTTTGAAATTGACGTCCGCGTCCAGCAGGGCCATGCGCACCTCGCGCAAGGCGTCGCCCACGTTGGACTCGGAGATTTTTCCCAGGCCGCGCAAATTGCGGAAGGCCGTTTGCAGTTTTTGGCTCAAGCCGTCGAACATGGCCCTAATTTAGAGTCCCCCCGCAAAACCGCAACTTTGAACTCGAACATCGCGGCGCGCGCCGGGGCAAAAACAAGTCCGGCCACGCCCGAGGATCGAGCGTGGCCGGGTGAAGACAATGCCAGCCCAAAAGGCTAGAAGCTTGGCACGTTGGTCATAACCAATCTATAGAACGAGGTTGCGCCCGAGAGAGGGACTGTAACCTGATTGGTGCCATTGACCAGCGCCGCCGCGGCCGGGACCGCCGTCCAATGGGCGGATGAAAGGGACGCGCTTTGCTGCAACGTGTAGCCGCCACTGGCATCAGGCCAGGTCAGCAGCAGATTCGGGGCCGCGGCCTGGGCCGAGAGCGACAGCAAGCTCACGAAACTGAAGTTGCTGATCTGCTGGGTGGATTTGCTGGCGCCGTCTCCGCCCGTAAAACCAACATAGGCGAAGTTGGCGCCGACAGCGGCGGGGATGTTGACTTGAGCCGATGCGGAATAAGAGGTATCGGCGGCGTTATCCGTCAAGGTGACGGAAACCACCCCATTTTGATAGGTCACGACGGTGTTAATGATGTCGCCGTTGTTGACGACCAGAGGCGCCGTCGAAACCACCGGCCCGATGATGCCATTCGTATTGAACGAAACGCCGACGCCGCCGATTCCGTTGCCGGAGTAGATATTGAACTCAAATTCCACGCTTGGGGTGATCGTCGTCACACCAATACCGCCGCCGCCGCCGCCAAGGGCCGCCGCGCCGCGCGGGTCGTTTTGGATGCAGAAGGTGGCGCCATCGGCGCTGCTGGAAGGGCCGGAGACACATTGGTAATTGAAGCTGGCCTTGAAAGCCCCGATATAGAGCGGGGAACTGTAGAAGGCGGCATTGGCTTCGCTGCCTGAGCTGGCCGTCAATTGCAGAATATTGCTGCTGGGCCAGGTGATGGTTGTTCCTTGCGAGGAGTAACCTGGTCCGCCAGCGAATTGCAAGAAAGGCGTCACCGTCAGGGTGGCCTGGCTGCTTTGGCCGTTGCCGTAGCCGTTGGTGACGAAGAATTGATAGACGCCCGCGTCGCTGAGTTGAATGTTGTTGATCGTCAAGGTCTGCGTGTTGGCGCCGCTGATACGGCTGTTGTTGGTTACGGCGTTGCCATTCAACTGCCAGGCATTGGTCAAGACCGGGCTGCCGTCATAGACGACCGAGAACGTGATCGAAGACCCGGCCACGACCAACGGCGTCAGCGGAATGATGTCCTGCACTTGTTGAGGTCCGCCCGTGATGACATTGACGTACACGGAGCCTGACGTGTTGGTGCCAAAGGCGTTGGTTGCTTGCAGCGAGTACGAGTCGCTGGAGGTGATGTTGGAAACAACCAGGGTGGTGTTGGTGGCCCCGGGGATGGGGTTATTGCCGTTATTGCCATCCAGCCACTGGTAGCCCACGGGAGACGTTCCATGCGCCGTTGCGGGAATGGTCACCGTGGCGCCATAACTGACATTGGTGGTTGTAAACGCCAAGGTGATCTGCGGGGCGACGCCGGACTGGTAGTACTCGGCGGCGATCTGGTTGGAGGTCAAGGCATAGTTGAAGACCGCCACGTCATTGACATAGCCGACAAACTGCTGGTCAAAACTCCCGCCCGCTCCAGGGGTGGTGGACCTGGCGCCGATGGTCATCGGCACGGTGGGGTTGTTGGTGATGCCCGCCCCGTTGGTGATGGTGACGGTGGCGGCATTGGTGCCGTCAATATAGAACGTGACGTTGGTGTGAACCTGGTCGCAAACTCCGACCAGGAAGTGCCAGGCGCTGTCGTTGGCCGCCACGGTCGAGTTGGCGTTGTAGGCCGTGCCCACCGCGCTTCGCACCTCGAAGCGGTATTTGAGGGAATTGCCGGCGTCAATGGTGAACTCTTCGCCGTAATAGTTGCCTTTGCTCACAACGGTGGGCGTGTTTCCGGCCGAACCGGTACTTTGGGCCCAGGCCTGAACCGTGAAGACCGAACTCACCCCGCCGGGGGCCGAGAAATCAATGGTTGGAATGTTATAGACGAGACTGTTTGGGGTGGCATAGCTGGCAAACTGGGCGCACGTCTCCGGATCATAATTTGGGAAGGAGGAGTCGGCTGAGTTGTAACCCTGCTGCCCCAGAATCGTATTGGTATAAATGCCGTTATTGTCCGCGATGTAATCATAGGCTATCACCCCGTCATCGCCGTTGCCTTGTTCAGCCTCGGCCAGCCGCCAATAACCGATGGGTTTGAGCGCCAAAACCGCTTGCGGGAACGGCGCGGCAGGCACCGGCACGACGCTGATGTTCCAAACGCCGGTGGTGGCCGTGCCCAAGCTGTTGCTAACCACGCAATAATTGGTGTAGCTGGCGCCGTACTGAACATTGCTGACGGTATAAGCGGAACTGGTTGTGCCAGCCGCCAGCACGCCATTAGAGTACCAGTAATAGGAGAGCGGCACCTTGCCACTGGCTGTCACCGAGAACGCGATATTTGCGCCGGAATATACGATGATGTTGGTCGTGACCGGCACCTGGCTGATGATGACCGGTTTGGTCAGGATCGTCAAGGAAACCGCCGCGCTGGTAACGGTGCCATAGGACGACGTTGCCACCACGTAGTAATCGTTGTTGGACATGGCGGCCGTCAAATTGGTTAATACGAGGCTGGCACGGGTCTGGCCGCTCAAGGCCACGCCATTGGTGTACCATTGATAAGCGGTTATGCCGCCGCTGCTGATGGCCAACGCCGTGTTGGTGAAATTAACCCCCGCGTTAGTCGTGGCCGATACGGGCTGTATGGTGAAATAAGGCGGTATGCCGGCTGCATTGAACAGCGTCGAAGCCACGTTGGTAGGCAAGGCATAGTTGAAGAAGGCCGCTTCGCAAATACTGCCGGCGAGGCAGCGTTCTCCCGCTGGATTGCCTGGGCTGTTGGTGATGTTAAATCCCCACTCGTTGCCAATACAGGCCTCGGGGCCAGGAGAGCCAAAGACGTTATTGCTGCCGGTGCCATTGTTCGACGCCATCAGGCTGCCGTCAAGAAAGAGGAGATTCGTGAAATAATTGGTGGTTCCGGTTGAGCCGGTGGACACGCCGTGTTGCGCTACCGTCAGCATCTGATGCCAATTGCCGTCGTTTAAATTACTCGTGGTGGAAGTGACATCGGCGTCCCCGTGACCCGCAAACGTGCCGGAATTCCCGTGGAGTGTAGCACGATAGCTCGAGTCGTTGGCGGACATGATGCACTGGTACTGGCGATCGTCGGTTGGCAACCCTCTAAACAAGGCGCAATAACTGAAGGGATTATAATTAAAGTCATTGTAAACCAAGGCGTTGCCGCAATCGGCAAACTGACCCATGCCATTGAGGGGAGCCACAGCCGTGCTGCTCAGGCCGGCAAGAGGCGCCGTGGCGCTGCCGGGAGCGGTGCCCGGAGTATAGACGCCGTTGCCGACGTTGGTGCCATAGTTGACGAGCACGGGCCACTGGCTGCGAGGCGGCTGGAACCAGGTCGGGGCATCCATCCGATAATAGAGCAGCGGATTATTCGTCAGGACGTCGTTTTTGTAAACTCCATTGGCGCCGCTGATGCCGTCGTTATAGTGCTGGACGATGGTGTTGCTGGACAAAATGTTGGTGTAAATGGCCACCTCGTCAAGCACTCCCCCGAAGGGATTGCCGTTTGCTCCGCCGGTGCCCCAGCGGCCGGAGCCGATGCACAAGGGCGACCACGTATCTGGATTGAATGTTGTGTAATTGCTGCTTCCGCCCTGGTAACCGCTTGGGTACTGGCTGGTGGGTGTCGGGGCCTGGCCGTTGATCCAAAGGGCGATGTTGGTGCCGTCGTAGGTGGCGACCACGTGATACCACTGGTTTTCTGGATAAACGGAAGTGGTTTTGTACTCGTCGTTGGCGCTGCCGCTGCCATTATAGACGGCCAAGCTGAAGCTGTTGGTCGTGCCAGACCAAATCAAGTCGAACCCGCCGTAATTCGGGCCAGCATTCAAACCGGCACCACCGCCTTGGCCAATGAGAATGCCGTAACTCCCGATTTCTGTCGGATAAGCCCATGTTTCCAAAGTGAAGGGCGGCTTAATGGTCGTCTGCGGCGACGCAGTGTGTGGAACGATCAAATAGGAGCCAGGACCTCGGACAAGGCCCGCTGCGGGATCGGGATCGTTGGCCAGCGCTCCGGGGAGTCCTCGGTCAATCTCCGCGATGTTGGTATTGTTGTAAATGATGTCCCAATCGCCATAATAGGCCGCGCCCGCCGCGCCCAGCGTGCCCAGGTTGGTTTCGATGTCCGCCGCCGTCGGCGCTGCAACTTCGTGCATCGGCCAGTAGCCCGCCGGACTCAAGTTGATGATGGCCTGGCTGTAGGCATTGGCGGCCAGACTGGCGGGCAGGGAAAGCACGGTCAAGGTAGTCTGTATGTTGGTGGCGGTGGCATACGAGTTGCCCACCACGCATTGGTAGGTGTTGCCGGTCATGCTCGTCAGAACTCCGGTCAGGAGGTAGGTTGGCCCGGTGCCAGCCGTCGTGTCCGCCACGCCGTTGGTGTACCATTGATAGGTCAGTGGGGCGTTGCCCAGAGCCGTGACTGATAACACATAACTTTGATTGGTGTACATGGTCAACGTGGAGGCGCCGGGCGCCTGGCTGACGATGACCGGCTGGGAATCAACCTGCAGCCCGGACAAGATGCTGGTGACAGCGCCGTAGTTATTGCTGATGACCACAAAGTAAGAGCCGCTCTCGCTGTTTACCAAGTTGGTCAGGGTCAACGTGGTGGTGGCTGATCCGACGATGTTCGTGCCGGTATCGGTCAGCGCCGTCAGCCCGCCTGCGTTGGTAACGTACCACTGGTAAACCAGCGGGGCCGCTCCGCTGGCGGTGACCGTGAAAACATTGGTCGTGCCGCCGCTAATGGCGCTAACGCCCGCGGCCGGCTGAATCTGGATGAGAGGCGGCGGTTCAGCGGCGGAATAAAGGCTCTGAATCTGCGCCAGCGTCAGCGCGTTGGTAAAATAAGCCACGTGGGCCAGCTCGCCGGCCAAGTAACGCTGTCCGGTATTGTAGTTGGTGGGCGAGTTGGTGTTGGCGTAATCGGGTGAACCGCCCAGCAGAATCTCCAATGTTGGGTTGCCCGTGATGGACGCTGTCCCGGGCAAATTGGTGGCAAAAGCGGCGTCAATATAAAGGTATTGCGTGGCATTGGTCTGGTTGTAAACCCCCGCGAACATGTGCCAGTTGCCGTCGTTCACGTTCACATTGGTCTCTGCCAACTCGGCGCCCGGGCCGTAATTAAAGTGGACCGCGCCATTAATAACCGTGGTCCGCCAGGAGGAGTTGCCATGAACCGCCAAGGAGTTGACCCGTCCGTTGTTGTCGCACGGATTGCCCTTCCACCAGCCGAGGATAGTGAACGAATTGGTGCCGTTGTTGCCGGCTGGGTTGAGCGCGCCGAGGTAGCCGGCATCCACCGCGCCGGTAAGCCCGTTGAAAGCGCAGGCGTAGCTGGAGCTGCCAAAGCCGGCATAAGAGGGGCCTTGCACGCCCGGAAGAGTGCCGGGCTGATAGATGGCCGCGTTGACACCGCTTTGGCCGGTGTAAATATTGTTCATGCTCGAAGCCAGGCTGCCGTAATTGGTGGCCACCGTGAAGCCGCTGCCGTAACCGGGCGTTGAGTAGATCTGCGCGTCCATGCGCCAATACATGTAGGCTTTGTCGTTCAACACGGTGGCTGCATAGTTGGCATTGCCGTTGGTCGCCTGGTAGTAATGATTCGTAATCTGGGCCGCCGTCAGCACATTGGTGTAAACGGCGATCTCGTCCAGGAAGCCGCTGATCACGTTGCCGCCGATTCCACGGCTGGCCCCAAACTGGATCGGGTCCCAGGTGTCCGGCACAAATTTGGTCCCGGCCGGCATCGGCTGGGTCAATGTGTCTTTGTCGCTAATCAGAGTCCCGTTGACATAGAGCAAGGCGTTGGTGCCGTCGAAGACGCCGACGAGATAATACCAGCCATTGGGTTGCGGCAACGGGTCCTGGAACTGGTAGGGGGCGAGGGCTTGTGCGCCGCCAAAGGCACCCTGCCCGTTATAAACGGCAAAACTCCACCCTTGCAAAGCACCCGAGGCCGTGCCGCTGCCATCATCCTCCAAAGGAACATAATTCTGGTTCAAGCACCACCCCGCCGCGTTGTAAGTGTTGTTGGGTCCGGCAACACCGAGAGCGCCCCTCTGGTCAACTATGCCTTGGTAGGAGTTATTGCCTGTCGGCTGGGTCCAGACTTCGACGGTGAACGGTCCGCCCGGCGGCAGCGAGACCCGGTTGTCGGTGGTGGGCACGAGGCCAAAACCATTGGCGCTGCCGAGAAACTTCACCGCCGTGTCGGAATCATTCACAATCGCGCCCGATTGTTGCGGATAAAGATAGGCAATGTCGGGGGTGGAATAATACATGTTGGCCACCGCCCCCAATGAGCCGATATTGGGTTCGATGAAGGCCGGCACTGTCGGGTTGGTTTCCTGCAACGGCCAATAAGCGGCCGGATTCAGGTTTTCCACGGCCTGAAAATAGGCGGATTGGCCGTGCGCCGCCGCTGCCAGCGCCACCACGGCGGCCGGGATGAGGCTGCGGAGAAGTTCTCTGGAGATGTTTGTGCATGTCTTTTTCATAATGGGGAACTCTACTGGAGGTTAGGGTGGTTTGTTCGGAACGAAATCGTCAGTTGGGCGTGCTGAACCGGATCGCCGTTGAGTCGTACGCGTCGGCCTGGCTGGAAATGGTTGCGTGCTTCTGCAACCAGCCGAGGTCTTTGTAGTTGTTATCGGTGATTGACTTGAAGTTATCCGGTCTGCCGTTGAGCCAATTGGCGATTCCGCCCTGTTGGGGCGGCTGCAGCACGACACTGGAAACGTATTTGTGAATCTCAGCGTGGCCATCGGCAAAGGAAACCAGGCCCGCGCCACCAGAATGATAACTGGCAGGGACATTGGCCATGGTATCCAAAGTTGTCATCTGGATCAGAAACTCACCGTCATCAATGCTGTCGTCCTTTTCATCAATGAAAACCAGGGCCATGGATGGATTGAAGACGTAGCCCGCGCCCGGCATCCTTCCTCCAATTTCAGACTGCTTGGTGAACACCTGGAAGCCGGTGGAAACATCAGCCCCAGGGGGTGTGTTGGCTTCGGGCGCACCATTAGGACCGATCTGTGGAGACCCCATCCAAACACTCATGGAGATGTCGCGGGCCAGAGGGTAGCCGACGCCGCCCTCCGAGCACTCCGACTTGCTGGCCGTACATTGATAAATTTTTGGATTCTTCGCGTAGGTCCCAAGTTGAGCGTAAACGGGGCTCATGAAAAGCGCGGTATTGGTGTTGTCCGAGGTGTTGGGTGTGCCCAGTTGCTCCCAGCCCGACATCCAATTAATGGCCAGCCCATTTGGGCCGGTGGCACGGTTTTCCTCTCCCCCCCACCAGTTGCCCGGAAGAGCATCGCTGGCGTCAGCCGCATACATGTGCCACGTCAGTTGCATCTGCTTCATGTTGTTCATGCAACGGATGCCTTGGGCCTGCTGTTTGGCCAAACCCAGCGCGGGAAGCAACAAAGCGGCCAGGATGGCGATGATCGCAATGACCACCAACAGTTCAATCAGGGTGAACGCCCCGAGGCGGCCGCGATATTTTTTATTTACAATCATTTTCAACTCACTTCTTTTCATTTCAAAAGTAAGCAAATCAACCGGAAAAAAACCCTGGATTCCATTCGATTGGCTTGCGGGTTAACAATGGCGCACCCTTATGGATACAACAATACCGAATTATACGTAGTGGCGCCCCTCATCGGCTTTTGCATGGCCTGTCTATTATTTTTCCTTCTCAAACTGCTGTTTTCTCTTGTTTCATTGATCACGTTTAACAGAAGTATGTCTATTAACATAGTGCAGATTAACCTTTCTCTGGAAATTGGCAAGATAATTTTCGACGTTTTTTGACCGTCAATTGCCCCTGGGTCCTGGGGGAACACTTTTCCGATTTTACCGGCGCGTTTGGAACAAGGGCGTTTGGGAAGATTGAGAATTGGTGATTGAAAACTGGTCAAATATTCAATTTTCAATTCTCAATCGCCGGTCCCTTATCGCCCAATGTACTTGAGCACGGCCTGCGTGCGGGAGCGGACGTGCAGCTTCTCGTAGATGTTCTTTAAATGCGTATGGACCGTCCGCAAGCTCAATCCCAGCTTGTCGGCAATCTCCTTGCACAGGTCGCCTTTGGCCAACTGTTCGAGGATTTCCGATTCGCGCGGGGTGAGGTTCTCGGTTTCCTTTTTGGAGGCGCCCATGCGCTGGAAGGATTGCACGACCATGCGGGCGACCCGCCCCGTCATGGGCGCGCCGCCGCTTTGCACCTGGCGCAACGCCTCCAGCAAATCCTGCGGCGGCGTGCGTTTGACCAGGTAGCCGCAAGCCCCGGCTTCCAGAGCCTTGAACACCTTGTCGCTGTCCTCAAAGACCGTCAGCATGACGATGGGCAAATCCGGCGCCTTCTCCTTCAAGCGGGCCACGCACTCGATGCCCGACATTTTGGGCAGTTGGATGTCCATGAGCACGATGTCCGGCCGTTGCAACGGGATGCCTTCCAGCGCCTCTTCGCCGGTGGCGTAGCTTTTAAGACAACGGAAGCCGGGCGCGCCTTCCAGGATGCCGAAGAGGCTTTCCCGGATGCGGCTGTCGTCTTCCACGATGGATACTTTAATTGGAATTGGAGCGAGCATGGGTTAAAGGGATGGAAAAAGTGACGCGGGTGCCCTGGCCGGCGGCGCTGGTGATGGAGAATTGGCCGTGGAATTGTTCCACGCGCCTCTTCATGTTGTCCAGCCCGTTGCTGAACCGGCCCGCCGGATCGGGCGCGAAGCCCCGGCCATTGTCCTCAATGGAGACGGCCAGGAGCGATTGATCGTAGGCAAACCGCAGCTTCACTTCCGAGGCGGCGGCGTGCTTGAGCGTGTTGTTGAAGGACTCCTTGACCAGCATATAAATCCCGTGGCGCAGGTCGGCCGGCACAAAGCAGGCCGACATCTCCGCCGGCGCTTCCACGCGGCACCGCACCGGCGTGGCCCGGAAGAACTCCTCGGCGAATTGCCACAGATACAACGTCAGATGGTCCAGCCGGTCGTGCTCTGGCTGCACCGCCCAGACAATTTCGTCCAGCGCCCGCACGGTTTGGCGGGCGGATTCGGTGATTTTGCTGACGTGCGCGGCCGCTTCCGCCGGTTTGGCCAGGTCCCGTTTGGCCATTTCGCCCAGGTAAGTAATTTGCGTCAAGCTGCCGCCCAAATCGTCATGGATGTCCTGCGCGATGCGCATGCGTTCCCGTTCGACGGCCTGCTGGCGCTCCAGCCTTTCCACTTTGCGCTGCATGCGCCGGCGGGTGACTTGCCGGGCGGCGGCGGCCACCAGGCCAAGAACCGCCGACACCGCCAGCACCTGGAACCACCAAGTCTCCCAGAAATGCGGCAACAGCACCAGGTCCAGCGAAGCGCCGCGCTGGTTCCAGACGCCGTCGCTGTTGCACGCCACGACGTGAAAAGAATAACGTCCGGGGGCGAGATTATTGTAATAAGCGGCCCGGCGCGTGCTGGCGTCAATCCAATCCAGGTCCGCTCCCTCCAGTTTGTAGCGGAACCGGATGCGTTCGGGCTTTTGAAAACTTAGGGCGGTGTAGTGGAATTCCCATTCATTCCGGCCCGGCGGAATCCGCACCGGCGTCCCGGCCACCGGGGGCCATGCCAGCGGCTTGCCGTTGGCCAGCAACCCATCAATGAACACGGGCGGCGGCTCGCGGTTGATATTGACAATGCGGGGATCAATCGCCACCAACCCCCGGCTGGTCGGAAACCACAATTCGCCGTCGCGCGTTTTCCATCCCCCCGGCTTGCCAGCCCCGCAAGCGACGCTTTCCATGCCGTCGGCGTGGCCGTAAGCGATGCTGGTGACGTTCCTAAACCTCCGGGAGTCCACCGAGACGAAATCCTCCTTGCGCACGCGAAAGACCCCTTGCGGCGAGGTCATCCACAGCCAGCCGATATCATCCTCAAGAATCTCCAGAATCTCGTCGCTGAACAATCCTTGCCGTGTGCCGTAACTGGTGAAACGGCCGGTGGTGTCGTCATAGCGGTTGAGGCCGCTGCTTTCGGTGCCAATCCACAACGCCCGCCCCTCCTCTTGGTAAAGGGCGGTGATGCGGTTGGCGGAAAGCCCGTTGTTGGTCGTGAAAACGGCTGCCTGACCATCCCGCCAACGGATCAATCCGTCATCCGTTCCAACCCACAGGCTGCCCTGTTTGTCCTCGCACAGGGCGCGCACGTTCCGCTCCGCCAGGCGGGCGATGAGGGCGTTGTTGACAAACTTGCCGGCCTCAAGGCAACTCAACCCGCGCAGAGTCCCTATCCACACGCGGCCGGCCCGGTCCTGGCAGAGGACGCGCACCGTCCCATCGGCCAATCCTTCGTTGCGCCCATAATGCGTCAGGGAACCGTCCTTGATTCGCGTCAGCCCTCCTCCATAGTCTCCCCCCACCCAAAGCCCTCCCTCCCGGTCCACGCACAAAGAGAGCACTTTGTCGGTCAAGGATTTCGCCGGCGGCTGGTAAGCAGCTATGGCCTGATCCCGCAATTGGTTGAGTCCCCCCCCTGCTGTTCCGATCCATAGGCTGCCGGAAACGTCCTCGATGACGGACGTGACATTGGCGTGGGTCAGGCCCTGGCGTTTGTCGTAGAGCAGAAGTTTCTTAGGCGTCAGCCGGAACAATCCATTCTGCGAGCCGGCCCAAAGATTGCCTTCCCGATCCTCAAAAATGGCATTGATGTTTCCCAACGACACTCCATCGGCGTCGAGTTCCTCAATGAACGCTCCGTCCTGGAAACGATTCAGCCCGTTGCCGGTGCCAGCCCACACGTTGCCCTGGCTGTCGCTGCGGATGACGTTGACCAACCGGTCCGACAGGCCGAAGTTCTGGTCGTAGGCGTAAAAAGGCCCCGTGCGATAGAAGACCAGGCCCAAATTGGAGCCAATCCACAACCGCCCGGGCACGTCCTGCCAGACTCCGTGCAGCGAATTGTCGGGCAATCCATTGGTTTGCGTGAAATTGCGGATGGTTTTGCCTTGCAGGCGCGAAAGTCCGTTGCCCGTCGTCACCCATAATCTGCCGTCGGAGTCTTCCGCAATCGCTCTGACGACATCGGACACCAGGCCGCTGGCGGCCGTCAAATTGGTGAATTGCCCGTTTTGGCAGTGGCTCAATCCGGTCGTTGTGCCGATCCAAAGGGAGCGGTCCCTGGATTCGCAAATCGCGGTGACAGATTCCCCCGCCAAGCCGTTGGTAACGCCGAAATGAGCCGTTTGGCCGCCAGCCATGCGCGCCAAACCCATCTCCAGGGAGCCAATCCACAGCGCCCCATTGTGATCCACCAGCAGGCAGGTGATGGACGGGCTGCTCTTTCCAAAAGCAGGCTTCAAGTCCAGCGCCTCAAAGCGCACGCCGTCAAATCTTGCCAAACCATAGCGGGTGCCCACCCAGATATACCCGTCCGGCGTCTGTGCGATGGCCTGCGCGCGATTGTCCGGCAATCCATCGTCCGTCCGCCACCCGCGTGTGAGAAACTGCTCTGTTGTGCTGTCCAAACTGGTCCAATCGGCCCAATTCAAGCTGCCGGGAATCTGGCGGCGATGGTTGACCACGTCATCCAATCTTTCGTCCAGCGCAAAGACCTCCAATCGTCCGTCCAGGTTTCTTCCCACAACCGGATGCGACCGCGTCAAGGCGCCCATGTCGGTGAGCCGGGCCCAACTGGGCGTTCTCTTAATGTCCTGTTCCAGCCCCACACCCAAACCGCCCAGGAGCGACATGTCGGTCCACGCCGCCCAATTGGTCGTGGCGCCCCGTCGCATTTGGAACGAGTGAAAAATCATGCCGTTGGTGGGGGTGACGGTGAAAATCTCAATCCGCCCGTCCCGGTTCATCCCCCAAGCCAAGCCCGGTTTCATCCGCGCTCCCAATTCGTGCCAGGGCGACCAACCCGCCGGGGCGGTGGCGTCAAGTTGGAAGAGATGGCCCACATTGCCATCCAGCGCGCTGACGCCAAATACTTCCAACCGCCCGTCGGCGTTCCTGGCCACGACAAATCCCGGCAGAACGCGCGCCCCCAATTCCGTCCAGGCCGACCACTTGTCGGGCGCGTCCGCGTCGGTTTGCCAGCAATGAAGCAGAGCGTTGTCGGGCGGCGCGAGGCCAAAAACTTGCAGTTGACCCGACTCACTGCGGGCCACCACCGGCCCCGGCGACAAGTCGCCTCCCAGATCGGCCCATTCGGACCAGCCGGCGCCATCTTCCAATTGCCAGATATGTTTGAGCGCGTGGCCGCCCGCGCCGACGGCGAACACGTGCAGATTGCCGTCCGGCCCCAGGCCCGCGGCCACCGGCGGCTGCACCGTCTGGCCGGGAAGTTTGAACCAGGAAGACCAACTCAGGCTGTTGGACGACTTCTGAAAAGCGTATTGGACAAACTTGGAGGACTGGTCCACCGCAAAGACCCACAGCCGGCCCGATTCATCCCGCAGGACAGACATACCCGGGCAGAATTGGCCTCCCAGACTGGACCAGGAGGACCAATCATGGAGCGATTCCCTCTGCCAGCGATGGCGCAACTCGCCCCGGCCATGAACCTGGAACACCTCCAGCCGGCCATCGGCGTTATTTTCCACCGCCAAGTCCGGCAAGCCGGCCTCCTCCGGCAGTCCGCCCCGCCCCGCCGGGCCAGCCGTGAGCAGGCCGGGGGCGGTTGCGGATGCCATCAGAGACCCGCAACAAGAGCCGCAAACCAACAAGCGGCCAAGGAGGAATGGCAGAACCGCGATTCGCATGTGCGTCATGGCTATTGTCGCAAGCCGCCGGGTTCATGTCAAGACGCGAGAGGTCGCGGGCCGGATAAGCCATTTTGTGTCCCTCAAATCGCAATAATTGCGGCTTGACAACTTCTCTAATCTATGGTTGAATGTTTTTTTAATAAAAGTGCCGCGACCGTCTCCGTGGGAAAAGGCCGCCACCAATTAGCTCAATCCAGTGAATGTTTGCACCGCGGTTGCGGCGCTTTGACGCAAAAAACGTAATGACAATATTATGGAAACCAAATCTTATTCCCTTAACCCGGCCCTGATGGCGTGCGTGGCGGTGCTGGCCGCGATGTCCGCGCGGGCGGTGGATTTCCACGTCGCCACGGCGCAGGATTTGCAGACCGCGCTGACCATGGCGGCAGGCAACGGCGCGCCCAACAACATCTGGCTCACCAATGGCTATTACACCGGCACCTTCAACTACAGCAGCTCGGCCAACTACAACCTGGTTCTCACCAACGAGCCGGGCGTGAGCAACACGCAAATCACCATTGACGGCGGGGGCGGCGGGCGGGACCTGAACATCACCTGCACCGGCAGTTCAGGCAATGTCACCGTCAGCGGAATCACGTTCGTGCGCAACTGCCTTGTCGTTGAGCTATCAAGCCGCCGGCCTGCCGGGCGTTTATCCGGTCCACGCCTCCTGGAGCGTGGACGGCGTCAGTGGCGCTGAAACCACGGGAACCAACCTCGTCATCACTGGCAGCGGAGTCAATAGCGTGATTCCGACGGCGCCGCCCCAGGTGGCGACGCCCGTCCTGACGCCGGCGACGGCCTCCAACCTGCCGGTGAGCGTGACCATGACCGACGCCACCCCGGGCGCGGCGATTTACTATACGCTGGACGGTTCGTTGCCGACGCAGAATTCGACGCTTTACACGAACGCCGTTCCGCTGGCGTCGGCCAGCGCGCTGCGCGCGGCGGCGTTCGAGACCGGCTATACGCCGAGCGTGGCGGCTTTGGGCGAATACGCGCCGGTTCTCACCACCAACACGGTTGCCGTGACGCCCAGTATCGGGGCGAATGCCACCGTTCAGCCGTCCGTGAGCCTGACGGCCACGCCGCAAGGAGCGGTCCATTGTTACGCCGTGGTGGAGACAATCCCGTTTGGATTGACGCCGTCCGGTTTGTCCGGCGACGGAGTGTGGAATCCCATTGCCGGCGCGATTCTCTGGGGGCCTTATCTGGACAACAAGCCAAGAGTGTTTTCTTTCAACGTCAGCGGCGCGTCGGGAACTTATCCGTTGTCCGGGCAGGTTAGCGTCAACGGTTATTCCATGTCCGCGGGGGCGACCAACGTGGTGGTCAACACCAGTGTCGCCGGGTCGGCCCCGCAGATCGGGACCCAACCCGCCAATCAGGCGGCGCTGACCGGGTCCACGGTGCAATTGACCGTCAGCGCCTCGGGTTCGACTCCCCTGACCTACCAATGGTATTTCAACACCAACACGCCGCTTTTCTCGCCTTCCTCCAATCCCGGTTTGTCCCTGCCCGGCGTCACGCCCCAATCGGCTGGTTTCTACTCGGTGATCATCACCAACGTCTTTGGCAGCGTCACCAGCAGCGAGGCCTCGCTGACGATTGTCTCCCCCGTCGTGAGCAACATTGTCAAGAACATCAACGGGAGCGTGACCGTAAACTTCGTAGGTTTGCCCAATGTCACCACCCGCGTCTGGGCCACCACCAATCTGGCTGTGCCGTCAGACTGGCAGCCGATCTTCACCAATAGCACCACCACCGCCGGCGGCGTCTGGCAGTTTATTGACGTCAATGCCACTGGATATCCGGCGCGGTTTTATCGCTTCTCAACGCCGTGACGGTGTGGAAATAAAGCCAGCTTATCGGCACGCAAATACCCGAGCGCCACTCATTCGGCTCCGCTCGAACGCGCCAAGCCGCGCCTACGGTCCCAGTTGGATGGCCTGGGCATTGGTTTTACTCAGGAGATAACCGCCGCCGTTGGTGGCATTGAGCAGAATCGCGCCGTAGCCCGTCGTCTTGCCGGCGCCGCTGCCGATAGTCACTGTCAACAGGCCGGTCTTGAGATTGATGGAACCGCTCAAGGGCACCGCATTGGAAACTCCGCCCAATTTGACCTCACCCAATTTCACCTCGTTGCTGGCAGTTAGAGTGAAATAGTTCGTTTGAGTGCTATCGAAAACAGTCATCACGGCCGGGAGTGCATTGCCGGCCGGGGGATTGGTCCACCGTGAAAGCATGATGTCGTTGGTGCTGGCAAACACCTCTTTGATCAAGCCCGTGGTGAGTTTGGGATGAACCCAGGCCACAGGCCCGGAAGCATGGGTGGGTTCCAGATTGATCCAGCCCAAAAGCAGGCCCTTGCTGCTGTAGAGATTGGCGTACAGCGGCACGTCCCCCGTCAGGGAAGCGGGCACGGATTGACTGAAGGTGGTGCCGTCAGCCAACGCGCCGGTGATTTTGACTGTGCCCGCGTGATTGGTGATTAACGCATAGCCGTCGCCGCCGGGGAAGGAAGCAGAGGCCGCATAATTGGTGTCCGCCGGGATAAGCATGGTGTACTCCGCCGAACCGGTGGTGTTGGTGGCGCGTTCCGCCGTCAGCCATGCCCCCCAGTTGGTGGCGGAAACCATCCCTTTCACCTCGGGGGGCGGTTCGTTGCCCACCAATGTCATCACGACCTTCAAAGGTCCCACGGACGAGTGAGCAATGGGGTTGGTAACCTGGCCGCCCAAACCAAAGGCGCCGCTAAGGCCGTAACTTGCGCCGTTGAGCAGAAGCGTTCCGCTGTAAGTTCCCGTTTTGGTAATGGTCAGCCCTTTGAGCATTCCCGCCGTATGTTCGGTGACCACGCCGTTGGTGTTGATAAAAAGACCGTTATAGGTCCCAACGTAGGGCGGAAACGGATTGGTGATGAAATTGGCTTGCAGCGCCATGCTGGACTCCACCTTGATCGTGAGCGGGTTCTTGTTGGTCGTAATGCTGCCGGTCCAATTCGAAAACACGTTCCCGGCTTTGGCGGTCGCGGTCAAGGTGTGGCTTTGGCCTGCCTTCAAAAACTTGCCGTTGAGATTGGGCGACACACCACCGGGGCCGCTGTTGGTCACGGTCAAGGTAATGTTCGTCGCGTTGGTGGCAAAGTTGGCTGTGATGCTGACGTTCGTGTTCATCGTCACTGCCAGCGGGTTGTTTGTCCCGGTGGCTTCCCCGGTCCAACCTATGAAGACAAAGCCGGCGTCGGGCGCCGCCGCCGCCTCCTTGGTGCTGCCCGCCGCGAATGTCCCGCCGCCACTGACCGTCCCGGCGTTGGCTGGCAGGGCGTTGACGGTCAGCGTGTAAGCCGGCAGGAAGTTGGCGACGAGCGTCTCGTTGCCGCTGAGGGTAAAGGTATAGTTTGAAGTCGTGCTTACCACCGCTCCGTTGGTCGTCGTCCAGTTGATAAACACGTAGCCATTGGCGGCCGTGGCGGTCACCGTATTGGCGCTGCCCAGCGAGAACGTCCCGCTGCCACTGACCGCGCCGCCATTGGTCGGGGAGGCGAGCAATGCAAGCGCCTCCTGGGGCAAATTGGTGACGACACCCGTGATGGCAAAGGTAAACGGGTTGTTGCCGGGATCATTGTTGGTGATGATGATGACGCCGGAGTGGGTGCCAACATTGGCCGTCCTAAGTTGCACGCTGAACGTGCCGCTGCCTAAGCCGGCAATGATGGAGGGATAGTTCGTGTCAAGCGTGTAGGAGTTGGAAGGCACTGTGATTTCTGTCAAATCCAACGTCTGGCCGCCGAGGTTGGTCACGGTGAAAGTGACGGTGGGACCCGCCGCGCCCAGTTCGGCGCTGCCGAAGTTCACCGCGTTCGTTTGGCCATTGGTAATGGCGCTGGCCCCATCGAAAATCTCGAGGTGCGGTGGCGTGGCCGCGAAATTCGCCACCAGCGCCACGTTGGCGCCGAGGATGAAGGTGTAGTTTGCATTCGTGCTTAACACCGCTCCGTTGGTCGTCGTCCAGTTGATAAACACGTAGCCATTGGCGGCCGTGGCCGTCACCGTATTGGCGCTGCCCACCACATACGTCCCGCTGCCGTTGACCGTGCCGCCGTTGGTGGGCGAGGCCATCACAACAAGCGACTCCGTGGGGATACTCGTCACCAGGCCTGTGACTGGAAAGACAAACGTGCCGTTGCTGGGATCGTTGTTGCTGATGATAATGTTGCCGGCAAAGGCGCCAACCGTGCTGGAACTGAGTTGCACACTGAACGTGCCGTTAGTCCCGACATTGATGGACGATGGGAAGTTCGTGTTGAGCAGATAGTTCGCCGGCACGGTGATGGAGGCCAGGGTCAAGGTCTCGCCGCCGACATTCGTCACCGTGAAAACAAGGTTGGAATCTGCCGCGTTCTGCCGCACGCTTCCGAAATTGACCGGGTTTGTTTGGCCGTTGGCAATGGCGCCCGCCCCATTGAAGACCTCGATTTCCGCCGGTATGACCGCTTGGACGGAGGTGCCCGCCTGGGCGTTGGTGGGCGCGGTTTCGGTATTGCCCGCGCCGTCGAAGGCGATGCTGTAAAAGCCGTAATGGCTGCCCAATTGCCCCTGGAAACTGGCGCAGGTGTTGGTCGCGCCGGAGAGCCACAGCGACCACGGCCCATTGTTGGTTGAGACGTAAATGTCATAACCCACGATGGCAGGCCCGGTATTGGTGCCGGACCAGCAGACGGAGAAAGTGTTGCTGGAAAAGTAAGGCAGAGGATTCACGGCGCTCACGGGCGGCACGTCATCAATCGTGATCAAGTCCATCTTGTTGGTGTCAATGCCCTGCGAGGCATCCTCGTCGTTGGCCTGATCCGTGGCGATGACCGGATTCTGATCAAACGTCACAAAGGCCACGTTGGTAATCTGCGTGCCCTGAGGCAGGCCGGCTTTGGGTTGGACAAAGTAAGTGATATGACCTTCGCCCCGGCCAGTGCCGTCTTCCGGCGGCAGAAAGCCGATGTTGACCGGCGGCGCCAGCAGCGTGGCGGCGTCCACGGAGTTGAAATTAGCGTACACCTCGCCATTGGACAGAGTAATGCCGGCCTGGATTTGGACAATAATCTCCACGCCGTCATAAGTCATGGTCACGTTGGTTTCGAAGAACTGGCTGCCGTGGGGAATGGTGATGTCATTGCTGCCGAACCCAATTTCAGCCAGTTCGAAGGTCGTCCAGTCGAAATTGGTCGAGAGAGGATCGTACACATTGACGATCTGAGCGGGCGCGGTGGCATTGGTCGAGTTTTCAAAATCAATGGTGTAGGGGAAGGGTTCGTTGGCCAGCACCCAATTCTGCGGGCCGTAGCCGGCCGGCCCGATTTTGGCATTAGGATCTTGCGAGCCTACCGGGGTGTTGGTGCGCCCGGGGCAATCCGCACAGGGAGGAGGCGGTGGCGGAGGAGGAGGAAGATTGCTTTTGCTGCAGCAGTTGGTCGGCGGTGTGAAGGGATTGAAGAATCCTTTGCTGGCCACGTCCGCCACAAGATTTGTCCCGGATTGACTGGCGGCAAAAAGATCGCCGGCGGTAAACACTTGAGGCGCCGACCACTGGCCTCTGTTCGTATCAAAGCTGCTCGAATAAAGGCTGGAATCATAGGTCACGTTGGTGTCGGACGGGTTGTTCGTGTCCGTGGAGTCCACGGTCCAGAATAAGGTGGTCGCTCCCCCGACAACCGAAGCCGCGATCCGGCCGGAAACCTTGCCGGTGGTGACCAACAATGGCGCCGACCAAGCAGTGCCGTCCCAAAACGCGGCGTAGATCGAGAGCGCCGGCACGTCATTCGAATTCACGGCTTGATTGAACCAGGCGGCAAGAGTCCCGCCATGAGCGGTTTGAGCCAGCGTGATATTGTCTTGCGTTCCTGTCAGGATGGCGACGTTGGCTGGAGATCTCCAATTCGCGCCGTCGTAGGTCGAAAACACCACGTTGTTGCTGGACATGGCGGCAATCACTTCATCCGCCGAATTTGTCAGGCTAATCCCCTCATTGCTGGCCATGGCCCATACTAACAACGGGTTGCCCAACGAGTCGGTTGTGATTGAGACATCCGAATTGAACCCGCGGCTGTTCGTTACCTCAGCCGGAGGACTCCAGCCAGTGGATTGGAGCGTGGCCACGACCACGCGGTTGCCAAGCCAGTTGGTGGTGTTGTCGGAGTCAAGAGTCCAGGCAAGAAACGTATTGCCCGCCGGCGTCACGGCCAACGACGGGTCTCCATCCTGAACCACGTTGGAAGCCACATTGGTCAATACGGGCGTGCCGCCATAGACATTGGTTGTCCCGACGATTGGCTCCACGGTTGCCACAACCTCACTCGTGGCATCCAACGGCCGGACAGAATCTCCATTCGCAGGGCATGAGTTCCACTTCCATACAGGGAAGTTAAGGTCCCATTTGACCGGCCCTCTCTGAGCATCGCCGCCAATGGTGACCTTGACGACCACCGCCCAGAAACAAGGTTTGGAAGGATCGAATGTTCCCGTGAGCGTGGCCGTGGCATTAATGTCGCCCTTGATAACTATGAGGGGAGGATTCGCAATGATAAATTTGCCATAACCTTGAACTGTTTCCGTCACAGCCAGAAAACCGACGTTGGGAAGGAAGGAAGGAGTGGCCGCCTGCCATGACAAGGTTCCACCGAGTCCTATGCCGTACTCGCAGCCCAGGCCCACGTGAACATCCGCGCCCAGAATCTGCAGATCAAGTTTCTTGCCGGCCAGAGTCACTTTTTGTTTGTATTCTATGCTGGGCGATATACTCGCGGAGTCGAAGACGTACGCGCACGCCGCTTGATCGGTGACCCACTTCGCTTGTGCCGTGACACTTCCGTCCGCGTCAAACTCCGGGGTGCTGATGCTGCCGGATAGGGATCCTGAAACAGATTCGGTGCATCCGATGTCCCCGCATAGTTTGCCGCTTTTGACCGTGAACGAATAATTCCCACCGACTAACGGCAGCGATACAGGAACCGAAAAGATGGGCACGTTCAAGTCTGTCCAGGTTATGCAACCCTCAGCGTCCTTGGAAACCACCACTGGAATGATGACGGCTTCAATATTGTTGCCGGGCCATGTCAGTTGGTTCGAGGAAAGCGACAACATTTTGTAGTACAAATCCGTGTCATCAACGATCGCGGTCTGTTTTTTCTGCCAGACCGAGATAATCTGGCCATGGGAGCCGACCACCAAGGCGAGCGCCTGGTTTGCAAGGTCCGATGGCGTCGTTTCGCCATCACTGAGCAGTTGCGGCGTGCTGGTGGACCAGGAATTGGAGCTTGTGGCAAGATTCGTCGCCACGGAGAAATACAAGGCGGAGCCGTTCGTGGCGGGATATTCCCAGGCAATCATGAGGCCGGCGACGGAGCCGTCCAGGAGATTCGAGCTTGCGAGTAGGACGGGGTTCAAGCCTTCAGCGCCCGACACGCCGCCGGTGGCCACCCACTGATTGCTGCTGTAATAGGCGTGCCAGATTTCTCCGCCCCGGGTCCAAACCAAATGAGCGGCGCCAGTGCTGTCAACCGCCAGGGCCGGGCTTGCTTCGTTGGTATGAACCACCAAAGGAGGCGGTGAGACCGGAACGAAAATGGGAGACACGTCCAGGATGATCCCGGAAAGAGCGGTCTGATCGGTCAGCGTGTACACGTTGGAACCGGCTGAATCATAGTTGAAGACGGAGAATTGGTAAGTGCCGGGCGGCAGGTTTGTAAAGAAGAAGTTTCCTGAACCGTCCGTCTGCGTCCCGCGCGCGACCGATTGCCCGGAACTGAATTGCTGCTTGGCCACAACCTGGGTGTTGGTCACGGGTTGACTGGTCGTCATGTCCATCACCTGGCCGGAAAAGCGGCCGGCGCCAAAGCCGGTGATCTGCTGGAAGCCGGCGTTGAAGACCTGGCTGGCATCATAAGCGCCGCGGCTCAGTGGCGGCTGCAAGCTGGCCAATCCGTCCAACTCACTGACATAAGAGCCTAACGTCTGGCCAAAACTGGCCTCAAGGTCGCTCAACAGGTTGGTCCATTCCGCGGCGCTGACCCCCGCAGGAAGGGAATTGGAGCCATAAGACGCCCAGTCCAAAATGTTGGTGCTGTCCGAGGTGTACGTGGTCAAAGAAAAGACAAGTGGAGGGCGGTTAAAATCCCAAGGTTCCAGCCAGCCGGCGTAGTAAATGGGCACCTGATTGGACTCCCCCGGCTGCAGCAGTCCGGGCACGCTGCCGCCGGCCAAAATTTCAGCAATGGTGGTGAAGCCGGGCGGCGCGTTGGTAATGGCGCCTTCGTAATTGCTCAACAAGGTTTCTTCTATCCCGCCAATGGCGCTTTGCTCGGAGGATTCGAGGGTTAAAATAGGCCCCGGCTTGCCGGATTGAGTGCCGGTGAACAAAAGCAGAGGAGCCGGCATGGCAGCGGAGCCGGTGTTGGCATAGTACACATAAATGGTGGAAGGCTGATGGTAGCCAACGACGCTGGGGATGGTAAAACTGGCCTGAAAATCCGGCAACCCGCCCAGGATGACGGTAAACAGGTTGGTCAGGCACTGCCCGGCTCCACCGGAGGAGGCGCAAACCGTGTAGGTTCCCGCAGGGATGGTGTTGGAGGCGAAAAAGGCCGAAATCTCAGTTGGGGAGATGACGGTCACGCCTTGCGCCAGCACATTGCCGCCGCCATTGGTCGGGACGAGTTGCACCACCGTGTTGGAGTTAAAACCCACTCCGTTAAGGGAGAGCACCGTATTGACAACAGTGCCGGTCACGCTGGGAGAAAAGCCCTCCAATATAACACTGGTCTGAATGACCTCCAGGGAGTAGAGCGTCACTTGCGGCACGTAAACGCCGTAAATGAGAATATACCAGGAGCCTGGGGGGGGAGACGGGATAATAATATCCTCTGTTTGAGAAGCGACGCCCTGGTAAGCATAATCATAGTCGCTGGGGGTGGGAGGCGAGCCAAATTTGGCGTACAGTTCGACCAGGCTTCCCGGGGAATCCAATGAGAGGGAGATTTTCATGGGATAGCTGTTGGTAATGTTGATTTCGACCAATTGCGCCTGGCTGCTGCCCTGCAACTGGTTGGTGTAGGTCGTGCCGAGCGCGATGACGTTCGTGCCGGCCGATTGGACCAATTCAAAGGCAAAATTGATGCCATACTGCCCGCCCGTGCCATAGGCGGTGAGGAGGTAGCCGCCGGAGGAAGGCAGCGTGATCAAGCCGGAACTGGCCGTCAGGTTGCTGAACCCGACCCATCCATTGGGCCCGCTTAGGTTAAAGGCCACGCCGGGCGAGGAAGTGTTGAGCAGATCGAAGGCAAGAGACTGGCCGGCTGAACCCGAGAAGCTCCATTGGTCCACGCTGTAGGGCGTGGCAATTTTGCCGTTGATCTGCTGGTTGATGACCAGGGGTGCCACAGTGGTTGTGAGAGTCCAGACGGTGATCTGGTAATTGCCAGTGCTGTTGGGCTGGCCGACGGGCGCGCGCACTTGCACGCTGTAGGTTCCGTCGGCGGGCAGGACGGCGCCGTTAATCAACGCCACTTGTCCTGCGACGGTGTTGAAGGCCTGCGCCACCAGATTGGTCGCCGGATCCAACAGTTGGACCAAGGCATAACTAAGTTGCGGCGCCAGAATACTTGCGCCGCCCGTAGCCACCGCAATCGCCACGTGCTGCCCGGCCAGGCCGTAAAAGGTCCAATCGGCATAGGCGCCGGCTTGGGGGATGGCGCTTGAAATGGTGTTGGCCGGCACCAAGGCGCCCCCATTGTCGGGCGCCGGGATCACCGCCCCGTTGGTGATCGTGCCGGCGTCGGAAGCCAGCCGGGCGTAAAGATGGAGGCCGTTGACGTTCAGGAGACCGTCGGCGGCGACACTCAGAGAATTGACATAGACACATTGCGGCAGCCCTCCGTGAGTGTTGGTGGACAAATCCACCAGAGTGACTTGCGCGCCGTTGGGGACCATAATCCCGCCATAAGCGAGGTTATCAATGAATCCGCCGGCGACATTGCCCAAGTCCTGGCTCATGGCTTCAAGTTGATGCGAACCGGTCCCGAAGGACAGAGTGCCTTGCACGTTAAACTGCGCCGATCCGGCGGGGCTTCCCAAAACATTTCCACCCACGACCACGGTTCCACCCGGCTGAATGGAGAGGAATTGCGGCCCGTTGAAATTGAGGTCCCCATCCCAATCGAGGGTGGCGCCGTTGGCGACCTCAAGATTGCCGGCATTGGTGATGGACAGGGCCTCCACTAGGATCGTTCCTCCATTAACATCGGCCGAGATCGTCCCTAGGTTGATAATGTCGCCATAATACGAATAGCCGCCCACGGACCCGTTCTGCCCCCGCACAGTGATGCCGCTGCCAAGCGTCAGCGTCGTGTCGTAGGAATCCTGCGACAACGCGTTGCCATAATAATAGGAATAGTATGCGTAAGCATAATCGCCAAACACCACCGCGCCGTTGCCGTTTAGCGTCTGGCTGCCGTCAAAATCAATACGGCCATACCATTCGTTGGTTGGGTTGCCCACCAAAGCCGTCCCGTTCAAGGTCAACCCGCCGGTCACAGTCAGATCCGCCCCGTCAAAACTGTTCCCCACGTCCAACACGCCGTCCACCGTCACCCCGTCCAAGGCGCCGCTTCCGTTGACCAGGAGAGGGGGGCCGAGGCTCGACACCACGGTTCCCCCGATGATGGTTCCGCCCTTGAGCACCCAGGAGCCAACAATGGCCGTGTTCAAAATCAAGGTCGTGCCGGTGTTGTCCAAGGTTCCGGTCAGGTTGACCGTGCCGCCATGGCGATTGATGGCGCCCAGGGCGGCCGCCGTAAAAGTCCCGCCGAGGTCCAGGGTGGCATTGCTTTCAATGATGGTCCCGGCGTTCGTCCAGGTTCCGTCCAACACAAGCGTTGTTCCATCCGCCACCGTAAGCGTGTGGTTGTTCTGCCAGGCGCCGTCGAGCGTCAAGGAGCCGCCGCCACTGGCGGACAAGCCGGTCACGTTGGTCATGTAATTGATGACCAGACTTCCCCCGTGGCTCATGGCCACCGTCGCGTTGTTGACAAAGGGCTGGGCGGTGATATATATGGTCCCATTGGTGACATCGCAGGAAATAAGCCCCTGGTTGACCACCGTCTGATTCTCCTCATAGTAAGGGGGATAACCGACTGCCCCGTTCTGCCCGCGCACCGTAATGCCGCTGCCAATGGTCAGCGTCGTGTTTTGGTAGCTTAACCATAAATGGTTGCCATAATAATAGTCGTAGTAATAATTCCCGAACACCACCGTGCCGTTGCCGCCCAGCGCCTGGCTCCCTTCAAAATTGATGCCGCCATAATCACTGTTGGTCGGGTTGCCCACCAAAGCCGTGCCGTTCAGATCCAGCCCGTTGGTCACAGTCAGCTCCGCCCCCTCAAAGCTATTGCCCACATCCAACACCCCATCCACCGTCACCCCGTTCAAGGTGCCGCTGCCGTTGACGAGGAGCGCCCAGCCGTTGCTCGCCGCCACCGTGCCTCCAAGGATGGTTCCGCCGTTGAGCGCCCACGAACCGGTGGTCGCGTTCAAAACCAAAGTCGTGTTGGTGTTGAGCACCGTGCCAGTCACGTTCACCGCCCCGCCGGCGCGTTGGAGCGCGCCCACGTCGCCCAGCGTAAATGTCCCGCCGAGGTTCACGATGGCATTGGACTCAATAATGGTTCCGGCGTTGGTCCAGAATCCGTTCAACGTCAGCGTCGTTCCCGCCGCCACCGAAAGGACCTGGTTGTTCTGCCACGTTCCATCGAGCGTCAACGTGCCGCTGCCGCTGGCCGAGAGGCCCGTGACATTGGACATGTAATTGATATACAGACTCCCCCCGTTGCGCATCGTCAGACTCCCGTCGTTGACCAACGGCGCAGCCATGATGTGGATCGTTCCATCGCTGACTTCGGCCTGAATGGTCCCTTGGTTGGTGACCGACCCGGCGTTGATGTAAATGGTTCCGTTGCCGACATCGCAGGAGATGAGGCCCTGGTTGACCACCGCAAGGTTCAGCCCCCCGCCATACCAGTAGGCGCTATAACCGATCTGTCCATACTGCCCCCGCACCGTGATCCCGCTTCCAATCGTCAGCGTCGTGTTGTCGTAGGCCAGCCACAAGCTGTTGGCGGAAGAACTCCCCAATACGACCGTCCCCTGGCCGCTCAACGTCTGGCTCCCGCAAAAATCAATGCCGCCATAGGAACTGTTGAAGCCGCCCACCAGCGCGGTTCCGTCCAACACCAGCCCGTTGGTCACGGCCAGAGAGGCTCCGTAGATGCTATTGCCCACATCCAGCGAGCCGGTGATCGTCACCCCGTTCAACAAGCCCCCGTCCTGGCTTGCCATCAGCGCGCCGTCATTGGTCGTCATGACGGTGCCGCCAACGATGGTGCCTCCCTCCAGAATCCAAGGGGTAAGCGATCCAAGAACCAAGGTCGCGCCGGTGTTGTCAAACGTGCCCGTCACATTCACGGAGCCGCCGCTGGTGTTGAATGTCCCCAAACTGCCAAAGGCAAAGGTCCCGCCGAGGCTCACCACCGAGTTGGTCGCGTCAATCGTGCCAGCGTTGGTCCACGCGCCATTCAAGCCGACTTCGGTATCGTTGATGGAAAAAGCCTGGTTGTTTTGCAATCCATCATTGAAGGCCATGGCGCCCGCGCCAGTGACGGAAGCCCCGTCAAACACCACCGGCGCGTTCCATGCCAGGGTGCCCTGGAGGACTTCAAGGCTTCCGCCCGTGTTTTGGAACGGCAAACCCACCGAGGTGGTCCCTCGGTTGGCCAACTTGACCACGGCTCCGAAATTCTCCCAGGAGGCATTGGTGGAGGGGCAGGACGCGCTGATGGACTGATCACACCATATCTCCCACGAAGCTCCGGGCAAATTGACGATGGACGCGGCATTGGCGGAGCAATTGCTTGCCACAATGTCGCCGTCGGCCCATATAACCGTTCCGGCGTTGCTCAAAGTATTTTGCAGATATTTGGGGCCGCCTCCGTCAATGTTCAACGCCCCGTTCGATCCGATCGTCAGAGCGCTTCCGGTCAACGCGCCGCCCAACCAGTTGAATTCGCCGTTGATGGTGACGGGCGAGGACAGGTCAATAAGGCCGTTGGCAACGGTGATGACTTCTCCGGCGCGCCCATCGGGCACCCCGGCCGGGCTCCAATTGGTTGGGTTGAACCAATCGGAGTTGGCGCCGCCCGTCCAAGTGTAGGAATTGGTGGTTTGTTGGGGAGTGACGGCGACAATGACGAAGGCGGCGGAATTGGGAATGATCTCCCACTGCTCTTGCTGGGGCAGGTCAAGGTTGGAGAAGCTGCCCGAGGCATACGGATAAGTCAGCAAGGTAAATCCATCACCCGGGCTGGGCGAAAAGCCGTCGCCCAGGTAGGCTTGCAACGTGCCGGCGGCGGACAGATCCAGACCATAGGCATTGGGAAAGCTCACGCTCCCGTTGGCGTTGATGCCGTTGAGAGCCAGACTCAGCACTCCATTGCTCCCGGTGAATTGGCCGTCCATCGCCACCGTCCCGCCTGCCACATCCAGGGTTCCCGTGTTGGTGAAAGAAACGCCGACGGAGGTCGTGGCCGTGCCCGGCCGCTTCTCAAACAAACCGGCATTGATGAAATACTCGTCGCCGTAACAGGCGCAATAAATGGTTTGGTCGTTCTGCGCGTTGAACACCGCCCCGGCCAGATTGTTGATGCCCCCGTAGTAACCATAAGCAGGGTAATTGTAGATCTCCAGATTCACCGGACCCACCCAGTTGACCGTCCCGGCGTTGGTCAGCGCTCCCACCAGGCCGAGCGTGCCACTGCCGCTGATGTTCATCACGGCGTTGCTTTGAATCATCACGGGACAATACACATAGCCGCCAATCCAATCAAAGCTGTTGCTCACCGTGAGAAGCCCGCTGCCACTGATGTCTCCTCCGCTGAAATTCAGGAATCCAATCCCGGCATTGGTGGACAACGTCACCGTGGGGTAGCCGGTGATGGTGGCGGAGTCAAAAACTCCGGGAACTCCCGCCGGACTCCAGTTGCCGGCGGTGAACCAATCGCTGGAAACACTGCCCACCCAGACATAATTGGAACCGGGCACAGCCGGCAGCACGGTAATCAATACCGCGGGCGACGCAGCCACGTTGCCATTGGCATCGGCCGACTTGGCCGTGAGCATGTAAATTCCAGGCGGCGCGTTGCTCCAAACCACGCCATAAGGGGTCTGGACGGATTGGCCCAATGGGCGCCCCGACGCAAAAAATTCCACCGCGGAAGTGGCGGCATAGTTGTTGGTGGCGCTGGCCGTGATGGCCATGTTGACGGGCGCCTGGAACACGGCGTTCTTCGTTGGGCTGGTAATGGCCACCAGGGGCGCAACCTCATTGGTCGCGATCAATTCAAAAGTGGTGGCGCCGTAATTTGCCTGCCATGAAAAATCCTGTTGGGGCAGGTTGATATTCCCGAAAAAGCCGGTCGCCGAGCCGTAAGTCACAAGAGGAAACCCGCTGCCCAAGGCCGGCACATATCCGCCGTCCAACGTGACGGTCAACGGCATCGTCGTCAGCAAAACATTGCCCGCGAAAGCAATTTGGCCGTAATCGTCCAGCCCGCCAATGCTCACCAGATTGGTGCCGTTGGCCAGATTGTAAGTGCCGCTGTAGTTGAGCCTGCCGCCATGGAGCGCCTCGGCCAGCCCTTGGTTGTCGAACGGGCCCGCGTCAATGAAGATGGTTCCATCGGCCACGTCCGCCCGAATCGTCCCTTCGTTGAGGACCGTCGCGTTCGTCTGGGCGTAATAATAGGAATAGCCAATGCCCCCGTTCTGCCCCCGCACCGTGATGCCGCGGCCGATCGTCAGCGTCGTGTTCGTATAGTCCAGCCAGAGATGGTTGCCGTAACCATAGTAGTCATAGTAGTAGTAGTAATACTCATCCCCGAACACCACCGTGCCGTTGCCGCCCAGTGTCTGGCTCCCTTCAAAATCAAGGCCGCCATAATAATTGTTGGTCGGGTTGCCCACCAAAGCCGTCCCGTCCAAGGTTAACCCGTTGGTCACATACGCGTCCGCCCCGTCAAAACTGTTCCCCACGTCCAACACCCCGTCTATCGTCACTCCGTTGAGAGTGCCGCTGCTCACGACCAAGGAGGCGCCGTTGGTCGCCACAATCGTGCCCCCAAGGATGGTCCCGCCGTTGAGCACCCATGCGGCGTCGGTTTCCCCCAGCACCATAGTCGTGTTGGAGTTGACCAGCGTTCCGTTCAGGTTGAGCCTCCCGCCGCTGGCGTTGACGCGCCCAATCTCGCTGAACGTGAAAGTCCCGTCGAAATTCACAGTGGCATTGGTTTCACTGATGGTGCCGGCGTTAATCCAATTTCCGTTCAACGTCAGCGTTTCTCCTGATCCCACCGTCAGCGTCTGGTTGTTCTGCCAGGTGCCGTTGAGCGTCAAGGTGCCGGCGCCGCTGGACGACAAGCCCGTCACGTTGGTCATGTAATTGATGTACAGACTCCCCCCATTGCTCATGGCCACGCTCCCTTCGTTGACCAAAGGCTGGGCCGTGAGGTAAAAGATTCCGCCGTTGACGTCGCAGGAGATGAGACCCTGGTTGACCACCGTCAGGTTGGTCCCCCCGCCATACCAGTAGGGGCTATAACCAATCTGTCCGCTCTGTCCCCGCACCGTCATCCCGCTTCCAATCGTCAGCGTCGTGTTATCGTAGCCCAGCCACAAGCTGTTGGCGGAATAATCTCCCAACACCACCGTGCCGCTGCCGCTTAACATCTGGCTCCCCGTAAAATCCATGCCGCCATAATAATAGTTGGTCGGGTTGCCCACCAAAGCCGTCCCGTCCAAGGTTAACCCGTTGGTCACATACGCGTCCGCCCCGTCAAAACTGTTCCCCACGTCCAGCGCCCCATCCACCGTCACCCCGTTCAAGGTGCCGCTGCCGTTGACGATGAGCGCCAGGCCGTTGGTCGCCACCACTGTGCCTCCAAGGATGGTCCCGCCGTTGAGCGCCCACGGATTTGTGACCGCATCCACCCCCAGGTTCGTTCCAGTATTAACCAATGTTCCCACCACGTTCAGCGTCCCTCCATGGCAATTGAACGCGCCCAGTTGTGCCAGGGCAAATGTTCCGCCGACGTTCACGGTGGCGTTGGTTTCATTGATCGTGCCGGCGTTGGTCCAATTTCCGTTCAGGGACAGCGTCCCTCCCTCCGGCACCGTCAGCGTCTGGTTGTTCTGCCAGGTGCCGTTCAGCGTCAAGGCGCCGGCGCCACCGGCCGACAAGCCCGTCACGTTGGTCATGTAATTGATGTACAGACTCCCCCCGTTGCTCATGGCCACGCTCCCATTGTTAACGAAAGGCGATGCAATGACATATATGGTCCCATTGGTGACATCGCAGGAGATGTTGCCCAGGTTGATGACCATCACGTTCGTCTGCTGGCCATAATAATAATAATTATAGGAGTAGCCAATGGCCCCGTTCTGCCCCCGCACCGTGATGCCGCGGCCGATCGTCAGCGTCGTGTTCCCATTTTCCAGCGATAAATGATTGCCATAATCATATTCGTAGTAGTAGTAGTAATAATACTCATCCCCGAACACCACCGTGCCGTTGCCCCCCAGCGTCTGGCTCCCTTCAAAATTGATGCCGCCATAATAATAGTTGGTCGGGTTGCCCACCAAAGCCGTGCCGTCCAAGGTTAATCCGTTGGTCACATACAGGTTCGCCCCGTCAAAACTGTTCCCCACGTCCAGCGCCCCATCCACCGTCACCCCGTTCAAGGTGCCGCTGCCGTTGACGATGAGCGCCAGGCCGTTGGTCGCCACCACCGTGCCTCCAAGGATGGTCCCGCCGTTGAGCGCCCACGGATTTGTGACCGCGTCCACCATCAGATTCGTTCCAGTATTAACCAATGTTCCCACCACGTTCAGCGTCCCTCCATAGCAATTGAACGCGCCCAGTTGTGCCAGGGCAAACGTCCCGCCGACGTTCACGGTGGCGTTGGTTTCATTGATCGTGCCGGCGTTGGTCCAGTTTCCATCCAGGGCCAACGTCCCTCCCGCCGGCACCGTCAGCGTCTGGTTGTTCTGCCAAGCGCCGTCCAGCGTCAACGTGCCGGGGCCGCCGGCCGACAAGCCCGTCACGTTGGTCATGTAATTGATGTACAGACTCCCCCCGTTGCTCATGGCCACGCTCCCGTTATTGACCACAGGCTCGGCTATGATGTCGATGATCGAATTGCTCTCATCGCAGGAGATGGATCCCTCGTTGATGACCGTCAGATTTCCTCCCCCGCCAAACCAGGAGCTATAACCAATCTGCCCGCTCTGCCCCCGCACGGTGATTCCGCTCCCAATCGTCAGCGTCGTGTCGAAGTTGGCCAGCCATAAAGCATTGGGCGTGTAATCGTAATAATAATAGTCGTTGTAATAACTCTCAAACACCACCGTCCCATTCCCGCCCAGCTTTTGGCTTCCATCAAACTCGATGCCGCCATAGGAAGCATAATAATTGGTATAGTAGGTTGCGTTGGCGGAGCCGGTCGAACTGACCACCGCCACCAAGTTTGTGTTGTTGCCCATCAGCGCGGTCCCGTTCAAGATCAATCCGTTGGTCACCCTCACGTTCCCCGCGTAAAAGGTGTGCCCCACGTCCAACACGCCGTCCACCGTCACCCCATCCAAGGCGCCGTTGCTGACCACCAGCGCGGCGCCGTTGGCCGTCACCACCGTGGCCGTTTGCAAAGTGCCGCCGGCCAGGGTGAAGGTGTTGCTTGACAGGAAAGTGTGGGCCACCGTGAGCGTTCCGCCGGAAAGGACAAACGCTTGCTGGCTTGCAACGCTGGCCACCGTGTTGGCGCCGAAGGAATGCGTGACCGTGATGCCGGCCCCGGCGCCAATCACCACGCTGTCATTGGATCCCGGCGCCGACGCGCCGCTCCAGTTCGAGGCCGTATTCCAATCGCCGCTGCCCCCGATCCAGGTCTTGGTCGCCGCCCTGGCCGGATGCCAACCCGCCATCACCAGCCAAGCCAGACAGCACTTTAGCCAGAGGAATTGATTTTGCCGACAGAAATAACCATTGCATTGTTCATTCATAAACAAAAAAAGCTTGGCCATGCCCCAAGCTCAAGTTGGCCTTTTTTAGAACAAAAACACCACATCCCCGGTCTTTCCGGTTCCCGTATTGCTGATCTATTTGGATTTTAGGCAACCCGGCGCATCTTGGCAAGCACTTTTTGAGAATTTCGCAAATAATCTTGACCGCCACTTTGATGCTTGCAAAATACGGACCGCTGCTTGAGTATTGCAGCAGGTGCGGAGCACAAGAGAGTGGCCGCCATTGGCCGTCCCCGGACGGACGATAGGCGGTTCTGCCGGGGGGGGCCGGTGATGGTCGAGTTCGGCGTCCCGGCAGGCGCCTGAAAAGGGAGAGTGTGGTAGGTTACCCAAGTGGCCAACGGGGGCAGACTGTAAATCTGCTGGCTTTGCCTTCGATGGTTCGAATCCATCACCTACCACCACCTTTTTGTAATATCCAATCCAAAGACCGCCGACGCCATGCCGACGCGCAATTTGGGCAAGACGGGGCATCGGGTGGGAATTTTCAGCCTGGGCGGCCAGGCGGCGCTGGCGCGCGCCTTCACGCCCTTGAGTGGATCGCAGATGGAGGCCATCTCAGCCAAGGCTGAACCGGTCTCAAAGCAGGCGCTCTTCTTCCGCTTCTTTGAGACGCACGCGTAAGGAGCCGAACGACCTGTGGCGGGCAGCCGGGCAGCCATGATCAAAAAGTGCGCGCAGGACGGCTTCCGTGTTCAAAATTGACGGCTTAGTGCGAATCGTTTTTGCGCGCGGCAATCAATTTGAGCAATCCGGGAAAGCGTTTGTTCAACTCCTCCCGCCGCAAGGAAGTCAGACACTTGGCCCCTTCCATCTTTGTGAAAATGATGCCAGCCGCCCGCAACGCTTCAAAATGATACGACCGCGTCGCCTTGCAGATGTCCAGCCGGACTTCGTTGCAGGCCAGCGCGCGTCCGTTGGCTTCCAGCAATTGATGCACGATGGCGATCCGGCAGGGATCCGACAGCGCCTGCATCACCGCGGCCAGCGAAACATCGCGCATCGCCGGATGGAAATAAGTGTTCACAATGACCAACGATGCCATGAATCCGATGGTTCGACAAGCATCGAATTGTTATTTGACATCCCGGGCGGCCGGCCTTAGGTTCGATATGTATCGAACAATAACAAATACAAAATGAATACAATTGGTTTGTTTGACCCTGTCCGCATCGGCGCTTGGCATCTGCCCAACCGCGTCGTCATGGCCCCGCTGACCCGCGCGCGCGCCGGCAGCGAACGCATTCCCAATGCGTTGATGGCCCAATACTACACCCAGCGCGCCTCGGCCGGCCTGATTATTTCCGAAGCGACCTCCGTCACGCCCATGGGCGTGGGTTACGCCGACACTCCGGGCATCTGGTCCCCGGCGCAAGTGGAGGGCTGGAAACGGGTCACCCAGGCTGTTCACCAGGCCGGCGGACGCATGGTGCTGCAACTCTGGCATGTCGGGCGTATTTCAGACCCCATGTTTCTGAATAGCGCGTTGCCGGTGGCCCCCAGCGCCATCGCCCCCGCCGGGCATGTCAGCCTGGTGCGCCCGTTAAAATCCTTTGTCACGCCGCGGGCCTTGGAACTACAGGAAATCCCCGGCATTGTGGAAGCGTACCGTCAAGGCGCGGAAAACGCGCAGAAGGCCGGTTTTGACGGCGTGGAAATTCACGGCGCCAACGGCTACTTGCTCGATCAATTTTTGCAGGACAAGACCAATCATCGCACGGACGCCTACGGCGGTTCGATGGAAAACCGCGCCCGTCTCATGCTGGAAGTCACCGACGCCGTGGTTTCGGTCTGGGGGGCGGATCGTGTTGGAATGCACCTGGCCCCGCGCGGCGACTCTCACGACATGGGCGATTCCGACCCGTTGGCCACGTTTGGGTATGTGGCTCGTGAATTGGGCAACCGGCGCATCGCGTTTCTTTGCGTTCGGGAATCTCTCGGTGAAAAGCGCCTCGGCCCGCAATTGAAGGCGGCTTTTGGCGGCCGTTACATTGCCAACGAGCAATTCACCCTGGAAAGCGCCAATGAGGTTTTGGCGGCGGGAGAAGCCGACGCGGTCGCCTTCGGCGTGCTGTTTCTGGCCAATCCCGACCTGCCCGAACGTCTCCGCCAGAACGCCCCACTCAACGAGCCGGATCGCTCCACCTTCTACGGGCCAGGCCCCAAAGGCTACACCGATTATCCCTTTCTCCATCCGCAAGTTCCTGCCGAGCCGGGCAGATAAGGCTGACTGCACGTGTCCAAACTCAAAGGGATATCGTTGGCTATCGTCGGAAAGGCCAGCCATGCCACGTCCTGATAATATCCCAATCGGCTGAACGGCGCTGCTCTGGTCGCGGTCAAGTGCCGCGGCCCTTGAAAATTCGGGTTTTGACGCCGGAGGTGATACGTGAAAGAATTCGGTCAATGCGTCAACATGAACACGAGCGTTTTAATCGGAGTTGCGGCTGTTTGGGTCTTGGTGGGCAGAGCAACCAGCAACGCCGCTGGCGACAATACGCATTACTTCGATGGGGTTCACGTCACCGTGCCTGAGGGGGCTGGTCCGGTCCTGAACAACATTCCCGGCATTGTTGCGCGGCAAGTGGGGTGGCGTTGCGGCGCGCAAGCAGTGAGCGGCGCCTCGACTCCTTTCACGCTGGAGTTGGCGGTCGAGCCTGGAATCGGCAAGGAAGGGTTCAAGATCGCGGACGGTCCAAATGGGTCAATTCGCATTGTGGGCAACGACGAGCGGGGTGTGCTTTACGGCGTCGGCAAGTTCCTGCGCGGCTCCCGGTATGAGCGCGGGTTTGCTCCCAGTGCGTGGCGCGGGGTCTCGGTTCCCGAAAAGCCGCTGCGGGGCATCTACTTCGCAACGCATTTCTACAACTACTATCAGACCGCGCCGGTCGAAGAAGAGGAGCGTTACGTCGAAGAGCTGGCGCTTTGGGGCGTCAACTCTGTGCTCGTTTGGTACGACATGCACCATTTCAAAGGCTTCGACGATCCGGAAGCGGCGGCTTTTCGCGGACGCTTGAAAAGGATTCTGCAAGCCGCTCACCGTTGCGGGCTTGGAGTCGGTTTGATGGTGATCGGGAATGAGGCCTATGCTGACAGCCCCAAGGAACTCCGGGCCGATCCCGGAGCGCAACGCGGCGGTTTTTATGATGTGGCTATTTGCCCCAACAAGCCGGGAGGCCTGGACTACACGCTTAAAATCCTGGGGGAACTCTTTGATTGGGCCATTGACGCGCAACCGGAGTATGTCTGCATCTGGCCCTATGACCAGGGTGGCTGCGGCTGCGACCAGTGCCGGCCTTGGGGCGCGAATGGTTTTCTCAAGTGCGCCGAGAGCATCTCCGGCCTGGCGCATAGAAAACTGCCGGGCGTCAGGATTATCCTCTCAACGTGGATGTTCGACACAAACGAGTGGCATGGGCTGAAGAAGGCCTTTTCGCCAAAGCCCGCATGGGTGGATATGATCCTTGCGGAGTCGGCCGGCTTCGCCCAGGAAGGCATCCCCGGGATGCCGACCATTGGGTTCCCGGAGATCAGCATGGAAGGGGAATTCCCCTGGGGCGGGTTCGGCGCCAACCCGCAGCCGCGGCGCTTCGAGACAGCCTGGAATGCTGTCAAAGACAAGGAAGCCGGCGGGTGTCCCTATTCGGAAGGCATCTTCGAGGACATCAACAAGGTGGTTTGGGCGCAGTTGTATTGGAACTCGGCCACACCAGTCGCTGATACGCTCAAAGAGTATATCGCTTACGAGTATTCGCCTGCGGTGGTGGAGGAAGGGCAGAAGGTCATCGGCATCCTGGAACAGAATCACCACTACCGCTGGTGGCCCGGTGAGCTGGCAGGGGTAAAGTTGCAATATGATTGGTTTCCTTCGCGCGGGGTCAAACCGCAGGCTGACCCGGGCGCGGTGGAAGCCTATGCAACGGTGAAGCGGATGGAGGAGAGCCTGGCTCCTTGGGCGCGCAACTCCTGGCGGTGGCGCGTTCTTTATTTGCGGGCGCTGCTGGACAGCGACCTCAAGACCAACGGCGGCAAGCCCACTCCCGCCTGCGAACAGGCCTTCCGGGAGTTGATCAAGATTTATGGGTTGACGGACAAAGCCGATCCGGTCGTCAGACCGCCGTTGGCGCCGTAGGCGGGCCATTTGCAGCCAGCTTCCGGTCCATGCGCCCGGCTCACTGTGAGCGATCGGCGTTGCCGGCCACATCCAGCGAATCCAGCGGCAAGCGACCGCTCTTGGAAATCAGAACCAGCGCGTGGAAATCCTCCGACAGATTGGGTGATTGCCAGAGCACGCTTGATGGCGCCGGAACTTCCGCGTGCAAGTCCAGAATCCAGACCTGCTGCCTGTCCAGCCGCAGTTCGACCTGGCCGAATTCCGGGCCTCGCGGCAGCCAGAGTTGCGCATCGCTCCCCAGGAAGTTCCATTTTGCCCACGCCCCGGTTTTTCGAGACACCGCCCCGATCCCGAATCGAAACGCGCGATCATGCCTGGCTTCCCAATCGGCAGGAGCATCCGCCGCGCCGAGCAAGGCTTCGAGGTGCCCGAACGTCAGCCGGGCCGGTTTTGGTTCGCCCCGCAGCCGGAACTGCCCGACGCACAGGTGTGTGTTGGTTTCGACTCGCCACCCCAGCACGCCGGTGCGTGCAAGAGCCGGGCCGGTCGGAAGCCGGCCGGTCCACAACTCGTGATGGTTCACCTCCAGCGCCAGCGCATCACCATTCTTTTCGAGATGAACCGCAAATCGGCCGCCCGCCGGCAGGGTTCCGGTGGCGAAGGCGGCCTCGCGCCCGGTCGGCCCGGCCTGAAGAATTCTCCATTCACCCGGGGCAAACTCCACGGCTGTCTGCCGCGTGCTCATGATCGGATGCAAAGTCGAGTCCGAAGCAGGCGCATCGGGGTTGAGCGGCGCGCCGTAATCCAGCAGCAACCGGGCGCATCCTCGCAGCCGGAACTCGGTATCGAGCGTAAAGTTGTCGTAGGCCTCCCGCAGCAGGGTCAGCGACGGGCCGCCGTGGCCGGTCAAGACAAACCCGCTGTGGCGCAGCGGTTTGGCCCAGGGACGCTCCGCCAGATTAATGGTGCCCCTGCCTTGGGTATCCCGGGATGGGAACATCACCCGCAACATGCCATCCCGGCTCACCGAGCCGGAAAAATTCTGGCCCCAAATGCCGTAAAATTCATTTTCCACGTCTTCGGAGTGCCAGACCGAGCCGTGCTCAAAGATGCTCCACGCCGCGGGGTCATCGGCGCGTTCCAACGGCGCGCGGAAGATCACATTGAAATTGCGATTGAGCGCAACCGAGGTGGCCGGCGCATAAACATAATCCCCGTAAGTGAAGGCCGCCATGAACTCCATCAGCGGCGGATGGTAGTAACCGGCTTCAACATTCCTGACCAAGCGGCGTTCGCCATAAGGGCCGTCCGGGTTGAGAGCGGTGATGGCAAACATCGCCCAACCACACGGCGCATCATCCATCATAGCCAGGATCAGCCAATCGTGAGCGCGTCGCACCAGCGTGGCCGAGTAGGTGCGATGATAACGGCCCAGCAGCTTCGGGAGGGCGGTGTTGCGGGTGATGGGCTGTTCGGCCCGATGCCACGGCCCTTCCGGTTTCTCCGCCCACGCGTAGGCCAGGCCGCCTTCTTCATTAAAGTTGGCCGTGCCCCAGTCATACACCATGTGATAACGTTTGTCGGCATAGACCACGCTGACGTCCGGCGTGTGGCCGCCACGATCGAACATGTGCGAATCTCCCTGCAACACCACGCCCAGGTTGGTCCATGTCCCTCCCCGGTCGCTCGAACGATACAGCAGGCAGCGGCTCGGCGGCTTCATGTAGCCCTTGCCGTAGTCGCCAACATACACGTACCAGTGGCCGCTCACCGGGTCGGTGAAGAGAAATCCGTTGACCGGCCACTCAAACGGAGGCGAGCCGCGATGGATCGGGTTGCCTGGCATCCGCTCAAACCCATCGAAGGACGGGTCGCCATAAACCGGATGCCGCAGCCACGCTTGCGCGCGCCGCGATTCGGCATAGTCCATGGTTGAAATACCTGCCGCCCAAACCGAAAGACCACTCAGCCCCAGCGCGAAAGCTATCGCCAGGAATCTGTTTCTTGACGCACTACCACAATGATGTGCAAGTCTCATAGAGTCGCTTCTTCATTTCTTACCAAATCCGCCTTTCCTCCGCGGTCAAGACCCGAACCGGCCCGATAAGGCCGGAGCGCAACAGCGGATCATCTTTCTTCCAGGCCCTTAATGTGGTGAAGGTGAGCCGCCGTGGTTCGGGACGTTTGGAAGGATCGGCCAGCCACGCCGGCCAACTGGCAATGCCCAACCCAAGGTCGTATGGCAGGAAAATCTGTTGATAATCAGCATCCGCCGGATACTGTTCGTCGCCGATAAGGCGGTTGGGCCAGAGATTTGTCACTTTAACTTCGATGTTGTTTTTGCCCGGTTTTGCCGCGGTGGTGATGTCCAGCCTGAACGGCGGCTTCCACAGTATTCCAAAATCATGCCCATTCACTTTCACCTCCGCCATGACATCAACCTCGCCAAGATCAAGATGCGCCGATCTTCC
>Ga0224555_1000757_pt1 | contig 49196 bp, 45 predicted proteins | sample 714S23034metaG_FD_180687 | JGI IMG/M metagenome (GOLD analysis project Ga0224555, IMG submission 180687) | Peat soil microbial communities from Stordalen Mire, Sweden - 717 S2 30-34 | ecosystem: Environmental > Terrestrial > Soil > Wetlands > Peat | place: Sweden: Norrbotten County, Stordalen...
GATCCGCAAGAGCTGCGGCGCCAGTTCGGCGTGGTCTTGCAGGACCCGTATTTGTTTACCGGGACGCTGGAGGACAACATCCGGCTGGGCACGCACGGGATCGGCCGGGAGGCCGTGGAGGAAGCTGCCGAGCAGGTCAATTTGCTGGACTTCATCCATTCGCTGCCCGACGGATTCGAGCATTCCATCCGCGAGCGCGGCAGCGGCCTTTCAACGGGGCAGAAGCAGTTGATCAGCTTCGCCCGCGCGCTGGCCCACAATCCGCGCTTTTTGATCCTGGACGAAGCGACGTCGAGCGTGGATACGGAGACGGAATTCCGCGTGCGCGAAGCGTTGAGCCGCATGGTGGAAGGCCGCACGTCGATCGTCATCGCGCACCGGCTCTCCACCATTCAGCGCGCCGACCGCATCCTGGTGATGCACAAGGGCCGTTTGCGCGAGTCCGGGACGCACCAGCAGTTACTGGCGCTGCGGGGCATTTACTGGAAGTTGTATCAGTTGCAGTACAAGGACCAGGAGGTCCTGGTGGGGCAGGCCTCCAGGCCCGATGAAAACTAGGTTGGAGGGCGGCCAATCTTGGCCGCAGCCGCCTTTTTAGGCGGCCAGAGCCGGCTGAAAGCCGGCTGCGGGCAAGATTGCCCGCCCTCCAATTGCAAACTTGCTTGCCGATCAGCGGTCTCTAACTATCCGAATGGCTTCTTCGACGTGATGATGCGCCTTGTCGATGTGCTCCAGCGCTCTCAGTTGCAGCCCCTGCGCAAAGCGATTGTCCTCTTCATGCGAGATATCGTTGTGCGCCTTGTTGATCAGTTCAAGAGCGCGATGCAGGCGGCCAGGCCAGTCGAGCCTGGAATCAATGGGCGGGTGATCGTTGAGATTCTTGCCGTCGTCAATCGCGGCCCTCTTGATCTCGCCGATGGCCTCGTCGATCTCATGGATCGCTTTCTTCTCCTGTTCCCGCAGTTCTCCGTGAGCGGGGCGCTCCAGGTGGGCTCTGGCGTGCCGTAGATCGGTCAGGGCGTGCAGGTATGCCGGATGCCGGCCCTGCGCGAAACCGCTTGCGGCACTCAAAACAATGAGAGCCGTAAGGGCGGATGCCGCTAATAAAAGCTTGAACGTTACCTTCATTACCGAATGCTCTCGAAAGCAGGCCTCAAAGTCAAGGCGGGTTGGCAATACCGGCAATACCGGCAATACCCTGGCGTCAGGGTTAAACCCAATGCTGTTCACTCAATGATGTTTCGGTGGGGCAGACGATGGCGGCAGACCACGAAGTGCGATGGTCTGCCCCACCCAAGTCAACAGTATCGCGCTCTAAATCGCCTCCAGCTCTTCTTCCAGCATTTGCTTCTGCGAAAGGTCGGCGTAGTAGCCGCCCGCCGATACCAGATCCGCGTGGGTGCCCTGCTCCACGACGCGGCCATGTTCCAGCACCACGATGCGGTCCGCCTGCCGCACGGTCGACACGCGGTGCGAGATCAGGATCACGGTGCGGCCGCGCATGGCGCCCGCCAGCCCTTCGAGGATACGCTCCTCGGTCAGCGTATCCACACTCGAAAGCGCGTCGTCCAGAATCAGGATGCGCGGGTTGCGCAGGATGGCGCGGGCGATCGCGGTGCGCTGCTTCTGGCCGCCGGAAAGGGTAATGCCGCGCTCGCCCACCATGGTCTCGTAACCCTTGGGGAACGACTCGATATCGGAGGCCAGCCCGGCCAACTCCGCGGCGCGGCGGATCTCCGCTTCGGTGGCGCTTTCCACGCCGAAGGCGACGTTGCCGGCGATGGTCGCGCTGAACAGAAAGGTTTCCTGCGGCACGAATCCGATGTGCCGCCGCAATTCGGCGGGCGCCAGATCCCGCAGGTCGATGCCATCCAGCAGCACGCATCCCGCGGTGGGGTCCATCAAGCGCGGCACCAGGCCGACCAGCGTGCTCTTGCCCGAGCCGGTATGCCCGACCACCGCGACGGTGGCGCCTGCCTCAATCGTCAGGCTGACGTCGTCGAGCGCCCGCCCGGAGGGATAGGCCACCGAGGCGTTGCGGAACTCGATCTCGCCGCGCACGCGGATCAGCGGAACCGGATGAAGCGGGGCGGCGATGGTGGGCTTCTCCTGGAAGATCTGGTTGATGCGCTCGAGCGATGCGCCGCCGCGCTGCATCAGGTTCACCACCCATCCCAGCGCGATCATGGGCCACACCAGGATGCCCATGTAAGTATTGAACATGACGAAGCTGCCCAGCGAGATGCGGTGGGTGAGCACCTGCCCGCCGCCATACCACAGCACCGCCAGGAAGGTCAGGCCGATGAGCGCCTCCAGCAGCGGTTGGAAGACGCCCGAGATGCGCACCAGCCGGATATTTTCCGCGATGTAGGAGCGGTTCAACTTCTCGAAGTGGCGCAGCTCGGCTTGTTCCTGCACGAAGGCCCGCACCATGCGCACACCCGCCAGATTCTCCTGCACGCGGCTGCTGATATCGGAGAACATGGCCTGGATGCGCTCGAAGCGGGCATGAATGGCGCGCCCGAAGAAGATCACCGCCAGGCTGACCAGCGGGGCCGGCAGGACCGCCAGCACGGCCAGGCGCCAATCCACCGTAACCATGATGACGATAGCCAGCAGGAACGTGAGGCTGGTCTCGGTCCAGTACATGATGCCGGGGCCGAGCATCATGCGGACGGCGTTGAGGTCGTTGGTGGCGCGGGCCATGATGTCGCCAGTGCGCACACGCCCGTAATAATCCGGCGAAAGCTCCACCAGGTGACGGAACAAGTCGTTACGCAGGTCGTATTCGATGTCGCGCGAGATGCCGATGATGATCACCCGCATCCAGTATTGGAACAGGCCCTTGATGGCGGCGAGCCCCACCAGGAAGCCGGCGAAGCGCAGCAATCGGGCGAGGCCGAAGGCGTGCGAAAGCGTATCGATGGCGGCGCGGATCACCAGCGGCTGCACGGCGCCGGCGACATCCTTCAACACCAGCGCGCCCAAGCCCAGCGCCAGGCCCGCGCGATAGCGCCACAGGTAAACCCGCACCGTGCGCAGGGATTCCCACATGCGTTATATCCCCAGCGAATTGGCCACGGTCTTGAGCCACTCGACCAGGAATATCTTGCGCCCTTCCCGATTGTGCCACCAGCCGTCGGCCCGGAAGTATTCGTCGGGCGCGGCCACCACCCGGATATCGAGATCGGGAGCGGCGGCGCGGTAAATGCGGGCCGCGCGCGCGGTGTGATAGTCGCTGGTCACCAACAGGAAACGATGCACGCCGCGGCGGCGCAACTCCGGCAAGATCGCGGCGGCCTCCTCGCGGGTGCTGCGGGCTTGATTGGGTGCGTGAATGAACCAACTCTGCGGATAGCCGTTCTTCATGGCAAACGGAATCTCCAGGTCGCATTCGTCAAAGCCGTAGAGATCGTTGGGGCCGCTGACCAGGACGTTAGGCACGTATCCCTGCTTTACGAGTTCCGCGGCGCGCACGATGCGATGGCCATAATAATCGCCGGCCAGCACCACCGCGATCTCCGCGCGGGCGGGGCCCTCGTCGCGCACCAGCGTTCTGCCGAGGGCCGCCAGCCACCAGGAATGCGTGGCAACCGCCAGCGCCAACACCACGACGAGACAAACGATGGATTTCAGGAAAAGAGAAAAGGGGCGCGCCACGGACTATTTCTCGTCCGCCGAATTCTTCTGATCGAGATGGCCGACGGTCTTCAGCCGTTGATAGAGCCGTTCGACCTCCGCCTCGTCCTCCGGCAGCAGCATGCGGTAGCGGGGCGGCGGGCCTTGCCGGCGGTCTCCGCCGGGCGCCAGAACTTCACCCCAGTACTGGCGGTATGGAATGCCGTCGATGAGGGCGTCGCGCGAAAGGCGGCGCAGATGCCGGAGCAGGCTGTTGCACGAATCCAGGTCTCCCGGATAGACCAGGATCATACGCGAATCGTCGAACAGGGTGATGCGGACGATGAGGGGCGACAACCAGTTTCCCGGGCGATCCAGGCGCCGGATATCCATCCAGGGCACAATGCGCTTACCCACCGCCAAATATCCTTCGTGGATCTCGATGGCGGGTTGCAAGGCCAGCGCCAGAAGCAGAACGGCGCTCAGAAAAAACAGCACGGCGGGAACGAATGCGGGAATCCAGTCCAGTCCCAGCCAGGCCGAAAAGCCCGCCAAGCCGACGGCTACGATTCCGAACGTTAGATAGTGCCGCGCGGGCGTGTAGCGAGTCATCTTCCCCGTCCAATTATAGACTACTCCCGCGACGCGCCCCCGTCAATCCACCCGAAGGAGGCGTGCGCCACGCCAACCATAGTGAATCCCACTCCAGACGGTCAGGGCGAGGGTAGGCCAGATCAGGGCGCCGGATGATGCGGCCAAAAGCGGAGAGGCGAAGGCGTCGCGGCCCAGAAAAGCAACCGCGGTGAGGATCTGAAAAAAAGTACTCGCCTTGCCCCAAATACTGGGCGGAAATGCACGCAATCTCGTAGCCAGGAGGGCCACGGCGGCTGACGCAAGAATGAACAAATCGCGCGCGAAGATTACGCCGACCAGCCACCAGGGTACGCTGCCGGCCAAGGCCAGTGCCAGGTAAACGCCGGTCAGCAGCAGTTTGTCGGCGATGGGATCGAGGAACGCGCCGGCGGCCGTAGTGGCGCCGAAATGGCGTGCGAGGTAGCCATCGATCACGTCGGTGGCCGCGGCGACCGCAAACAGGCAGAGAGCCGCGAACGCGCGGCGCTGCAAGATGGCGGAAACAATCACGGGGGCGAGCAGCAGCCTGGCGAGCGTGAAGAGGTTAGGCAGCGTGAGCCAGGTGCGCATCAAGACGTGATTCTAGCAGGCGGAATGCGGCACCCCGCTGGACTGCCCCACCTAGCGACGCACGCCGAAGTGATGCCACCTGCCGTCCGCGACGCCCACCACTACGCCCACACCGGGTCCCGGATACGCATATGCGTTCGGATAATATCCGTAGCCATATCCATAGCCCTGATAAGGGTTGGCATACACGGACGGGTAAGGATAGTCGTAGGGATCGGAATAGGAGTAGGGATCATAGTATCCGTATCCGTAATATCCCGGCCAGTAGCCCAAGCCAAGACCCCAGCCGCCCCAGCCCCAGCCGCCATACCCATATCCGCCGCGATAGCCGCCGTAGCCGCCATATCCGCCACCATAGCCGCCGTAGCCGCCATACCCGCCGCGATAGCCGCCATACCCGCGGCCACCACCACCATAACTGTACCCTCTGGCCGCACCGCCGCTAAAGCCGCGGCCGCCGCCTCCCATCATGGCGTGACCGCCGCCTCCGCCGAACCCTCCACCATGACCACCGCCGCCACCGTGACCCGATGCGGCAAAAGCCACATTGGCCAATAGCAAACATGCGAACGTAATGAGTGTTTTTCTCATAAGTCACCTGCCTTATAGACTAGCACTGACGCATTTCGGTTTCTAGTGGCTGAAATCCACCAGCTGCGGTGCATTGCGGCCACAAAATGTGGATGTTTGATCTCATGGTTTCATATACTTAGCGGGTATTTTGGATTGGCGCAACGGATGCATATAACAGGCCGTCGTCACTAATGAGGCAGCTATATATGAAGAGCAATTGCATGAGCCCGGTTCGTACGGCGGTTTGCTCCGTCGCACTCAGTTTCCTGGCCGGATCGAGCGCGCTATTCGCGCAAGACCAGCCTGCGGGGCCGCCACCGGCCGATAACCAACAGCAGAGCGCTCCGGCCAATAGCCAATGGCGCAAGGCCGGGGATCCGGCGTCTGCGCAGTCCTCGGAGGCAACTCCGCCGGCGCCGGCAACTCAGCCCGCCGAGGCGGCGCCGCCGGCCGAGCCCGCTCCGCGCGCCACCATGGATCCGAATTATTCCCAGGGTGCGCCGCCGGCGACTTACCCTAGCCAGTATCCGAATCAGCAGTATCCGAACCAGCAGCAGTATCCGAACCAGCAGCAGTATCCGAATCAACCATATCCGAATCAGCCTTATCCCGGCCAGCGATATGGGAGTCAGCCACCGGCGGTCAACTACAATCGCGGTCCAATTCCAGCGAAGTTGACGATCAAGCCCGGCACCTACATCACCGTGCGTCTGAGCCAGGGCTTGTCGTCCGACCGCAATAAGGTTGGGGATGGCTTTTCCGCCACCCTGGCGAAGCCCGTTGTGGTGGATGGCGTAGTGGTCGCGGATCGCGGTCAGACCCTCGGCGGAAAGGTCACGGAAGCCAAGAAAGCGGGGCGCGTAGAGGGCGTCTCGCGGTTAGCGGTTCAACTGACGGACCTCAGCCTGTCTGATGGACAGCCGGTGCCGATCCAAACGCAACTGTTTAGCAAGAATGGCCCGACTTCGGTGGGCCGCGATGTGGGCGCCGTGGGCGCGACCACCGCGACTGGCGCGATGATCGGCGCGGCAGCCGGTTGGGGCACTGGCGCGGCGATTGGCGCCGGCGCGGGTGCTTTCGTTGGAATCGTTGGGGTGCTGGTGACGCGGGGCCGGCCGACCTATCTTTATCCGGAGCAGATTCTGACGTTCCGGGTGGAAGCTCCCGTTACGGTTTCCACCGAGACCGCGCCGCCAGCGTTCCGCTGGGTGAGCCCAAACGATTACGAACGGCCGTATGATGTGCAGAATCGCACCAGGCCGCCCAATGGAGCGTACGACGGCTCCAACTACCCGTATCCGTACGCCTCGTATCCGTATGCTTATGGGTATGGGTACCCGTATTATTGGGGGCCGGGCCTCGGGTTCTATTGGGGTCGCGGCGGGTGGGGACGCGGGTGGGGACGCTGGCGCTAGGGTGGTGCGAAGTTACGAGAGGGGATCATTTTATGTCTGTGAAAACTGTTCTGTGGGCAAGTGCAATTGCCGGTGTTTTGTGTGCCGCGGTGCTGGCGCAAGGCCCGCCTCCGCCGCAGCAGGAGTATCCTCCGCAGCAGCAGGCTCCCCTGCTCGGGCCGCAGCAACTGGATAACCTCGTGGAGCGCATCGCGCTCTATCCAGACCCGCTGCTGGCCCAGGTGCTGACTGGTTCCACTTACTGGAACGAGATCACCGACGCAGCTACCTGGGCGAATCAGCACAGTTATCTGCGCGCCGATGAATTGTCCCGGGCGATGTACGAGGACAATCTGCCGTTCGATCCCAGCGTATTGGCGCTGATTCCCTTTCCATCCGTGCTCGACATGATGGCCAGGGATCCCGGCTGGACGCAGGCGCTGGGCAATGCCGTATTGAGCCAGCGCCCCGATGTGATGGACGCCGTGCAACGCATGCGCGAAAAAGCCATGGACGACGGCTATCTGCAGAGTAACGCGCAAGATCGGGTGGTAGTTGCGGGCCCGGGAGACATCGAAATCTTGCCCGTCAATCCAGGCTATGTGTACGTGCCTTACTACAATCCGGCGGTTGTATTTGTGGCGCCGAGGCCCGGCTTCTTCGCCGGGGTTGGCATCACTTTCGGACCTGGGATCTTTGTAGGGGCGTTCGCGCCGTTCGGCTGGTCCGGCCCGGCGCTGGGATGGCGCACGCACGAGATCCTCATCGATCATCGCCCGTGGGTGCGCACGTGGTCGAACCGCGACAGATACGTACACTCGTACGCGGTGCCCGTGGCGCGGCCGGTTGGCCCGCGTGTGGAACGTCACACAGGGCGCCGCGCGGAGCCGCGCAGAGAAGAGCGGCGTTAAGAGATTAGCTGTGGGGCAGGCCTTCGTTTTTCGTGGCCTGCCAAGTCCGAGCACGGTGCGCAGACGACAAACAACGATCGTCTGCGCTACTCCGCGTACTTCTGGGCGATGGGGAAGCGCCGGCCGATGCCGAATGCCTTGGAGGTGACCTTCAAGCCCGGCGCGGCCTGCTGCCTCTTGTACTCGTTGCGGTCCACTTTGTTCACCACGTCCACCACGGTTTCGAGCGGCAGGCCCAGGTCCTGCGCGATCTGCCGTGGGGCCTGGTAGTCTTCCACGTAAGCTCGCAAAACCTGGTCCAGGATTTCGTAAGGCGGGAGCGAATCGCTGTCTTTCTGGTTGGGGCGCAACTCCGCCGAGGGTGGCTTCTCAAACACGCTTTGCGGGATCGCGCCGGGATGGCGCCGGTTGGCGGCGCGCGAGAGATCGTAGACCAACGTCTTGGGCACATCGCTGATCACCGCCAGACCGCCGCACATATCGCCGTACAAGGTGCAGTAGCCGACGGCCAGCTCGCTCTTGTTCCCGGTGGTCAGCACCAGGTCGCCCCATTTGTTGGAGAGCGCCATCAGCGTGACACCGCGCAGGCGGGCCTGTAGATTCTCCTCGGCGACATCGCGCCGCGCGCCCGCGAACAACGGATCGAGCACGCGCAGGAACTCATCGTAGATCGGTGAGATAGGCGCCATCTCGAAGCGGATGCCCAGGTTTTCGGCCAGCGCGCGCGCATCGTGGACGCTGCCTTCCGATGAAAAGGGTCCGGGCATGCCCACCCCGGTGACGTTGCGCGCTCCCAGCGCATCCACCGCGATGGCGGCCGTGAGCGAAGAATCGATGCCGCCGCTCAGCCCGATGAGCACGCGTTCGAAGCCGCACTTGCGGATGTAGTCGCGGGTGCCCAGAACCAGCGCTGCGTAGACGGCTTCGCATTCTTCGGCCAGGTTATCGTGTTGGTCCCCCGCGCCGGTATCGGAATCGAACAGCACCAGGTCTTCGGAAAAGGAAGCGGCGGATGCGGCCACGCGTCCGGTGGCGTCCATGGCGAAACTGGCGCCGTCGAACACCAGTTGATCGTTGCCGCCCACCTGGTTCACATACACGACCGGAATCCCGTGGCGGCAAGCCGTGGCGGCGAAGATCTCGCGGCGCTGCGCGCGCTTGCCCATGTGGTAGGGCGAGGCGTTAATGCTGATCAGCAGTTCGGCGCCGGAATGCGCCAGTTCCTGGACGGGGTCGCGGCGATAGAGCGGGCGCTCCCAAAACTGCTTGTCGTTCCAGGCGTCCTCGCAGATGGTGAGCGCGATTTTGCGGCCATCCAAAAGGAGAATCGACTGGGACTCGGCGGGGACGAAGTAGCGCGCCTCGTCGAACACATCGTAGGTGGGCAGCAACATCTTGGTTTGCCGGAACAGGATATTGCCGCCCGCCAGCACGGCGGCGCTATTGGTGGCGCGCTTACCGGTGGAGGATTGCGAGGGGCCGACGTATCCGGCGATCACGGCGATCGGGAGCGCGGCGGTCTCGGCTGCCAGACGTTCCAACTGCTGGCCTGAGCGTTCCACAAATGTCGGCTTCTCGACCAGGTCGCGCGGCGGATAGCCAGTGACGGAGAGTTCCGGGAAAACGACTATTTGGGCGCCTGCTGTGGCGGCTTCGCGCGCGGCGCGGATCATGCGGTCCACGTTGCCGGTGAGGTCGCCGACGGTGGTGTTGATTTGCCCCAGCGCGATCTGCATCGTTTGACTCTATTATCGCCAATCCGCGCGTGCTAGGCTGGGCTTGTAGCAATCGCACGAAACGCTATTCACCGAACTCCGGGTTCGCGGCTTGCGTCTATCTGCTGGTATGGCGCTAGCGCTCCCCAAAGCGCATAAGGACCGGGGCATGGAAGGCATGGTCGCGAAGCGGTACGCGGCCAACACCGGCAAGTCCTTCGATGAATTCACCAGGCTTGCCCAGCGAATCGAGGTCCAGCTACCGCGTGGCAGCGCGGTGCTGGAGGTTGCGCCTGGACCGGGTTATTTCTGCATCGAGCTGGCGAAACTCGGCCCGCACTCGATTACCGGACTCGACATCAGCCACACCTTCGTCGAATTGGCGGCGAAGAAAGCCGCCGAAGTTGGCGTGCACGTCGACTTCCGGCAGGGCACCGCTTCCCAAATGCCCTTCGGAAACGATGTCTTCGACTTCCTCGCAAGCCGGCCGACCGCCGCCTGATCTCACCATCGACCTCAGGCGCGACGCTTCGCCCGAATCGATCAATCGTCACGTGGACGGCATGGGCTTGAGCGCCGTCAATAGGCTCCTGACAAAGCTCGCGTTCCGGACCGGGCTTCGAGATTTCAATGACGAAATCAGGACCACCAACCACTAGCCACTAACCACCAGCCACGGCGGCCAAAGGCCGCCTTATTTCCGCGGCCCCGCCTTTGTCACAATCCCCGCCGTCTCGTCGATCGTCAGAAACTGATTCGCCGCCATCCCTCCCAGCTTCTGCTTCTCTCCGCTGGGCCACTCAATCTCGATCGAATCCACTGCCGTGTCGCCACCCAGCCCGAACGTCAGCGCCAGGTCGCTTTGCGAGCAGTAGCTCGACCCGCTGCGCACCATGTTCCATTGCTTGCCCGACTTACTAATAACCCGCACCACCGCTCCGATCCCGTCGCGATTCGACTTGCGCCCCACCAGCCGCATCGAAATCCAGTGATTCCGGTTGCCGCCATCGTTACGGAACAAATACGCCGGGCCGTCGTTGGTCGTCACCAAGATATCCAGATCGCCGTCGTGGTCGTAGTCGGCGTAGGCCGCGCCGCGCGCCACCACCGGCCGGTTGAACGCCGCGCCCATCTGCGTCGTCACGTTCTCGAACTGCCGCCTGCCGAGATTGTGAAACAGCAGCGGGGCTTCCTTGTATTGCACCTTGGGCTGCACGCGGCCGATCTCCTCTTCGATGTGGCCATTGGCCGCGAAAATATCGGGGTAGCCGTCCAGGTCGTAATCGAAGAAGAACGCGCCAAAAGTCAGCGTCAGCAGGCTCGCGCGGCCCACCGTCGAAGAAGGCGCTTCGTCTACAAACAGACCCGTTCCTTCGTTGTGGTACAACCCCAGCATCTGGTTGGAGAAGTTGCCCACCAGCAGGTCCGGCCGTCCGGAGCGGTCGTAATCGGCGGCGTCCACGCCCATCGCGCCGCGCGCCACGCCGTCCTCGCCAAATGCCACGCCTGCCGGCACGGCTTCGTCGGTAAACGTGCCGTTGCGATTGTTGCGGTACAGTTTGTTCGGCTGCGTATCGTTGGTGACGAATAAGTCCGGCCAGCCGTCGCCGTTATAATCCAGCACCGCGACGCCCAGCGACTTACTCGTGGGCTCGGCCACGCCCGCCTTCCGACTGACATCCTCGAACTTGCCGTTCCCTAAGTTGTGATACAGTTTGGACGATGTCCCCTTATAGGACTCCGGCGTGCAATACGACTTAGTCGCTCCATCGAGCGAACACCACAGGTCGCCTTTCGCGGTCCACTGCACATAGTTGGCGACGAACAGATCCAGCTTGCCGTCGCGATCGTAATCCACCCATGCGGCGCTGGTGCCGAAGCTGGCGTTATCGATCCCGGACGCCTTGGTCACGTCGCGGAACTTGCCGTGGCCTTCGTTATGGAACAGGTGGTCGCCTTCCAGCGCCGTGATGTAGACGTCGTCGCGTCCGTCGTTATCGTAATCGCCGATGGCCACGCCGATGCCGTACATCTCCACATCCAGGCCGCTGCCCGCGGTGATGTTGGTGAATGTGCCGTCGTGGTTATTGCGATAGAGCGCCGGCAGCGACTTGCGCCCGCGCGGCGTCCAATCCCGGCTGTTGATCAGGAGGACATCGGCCCAACCGTCGCCATCCGCGTCGAACCACGCCACGCCCGAGCCCAGCGTTTCCGGAAGGAATTTCTGGCCGGCGCGCCCGCTGTTATGCACGAATTTGATGCCGGCTTGGGCGGTCACATCCGTGAAGGTAACGGGCGCGGGAGCCACGATGCCCGAACCAGCCATGCTGGATAGCGCCGCCACCCAGACCACCACCAATACGCCGCCAAGCCCCGCGAAGAGCCGCTTCATTGCCCGCCTCCCGCAGCAGCCAACGCCGGTTTAGGCGTTCGCGCCGGGACCTCCAGCCGCACGCTCTCGTGATCGTGAATTTGCTGGCGCTCGTTGTTGTTCTCCGGGCTGAGCAGGCGCGCCTTCCCGGTGATGGCCTGCGCCGACTCCTCCGCTTTGAAGCGCTGGAAGAGCGCCTGTTCGCGTCCGGCGCCCGCTGCGTCGCCCACCCCACGCAGACACAGCATGCGCGTATAGTGCATTTGCAGATCCTCTGGATCCACGTCGCAGACGCGATCCAGATACTTCAGCGCCTCGGCATATTTCCGTTCCAGAAACAGAATGCGCGCCGCCTGGTTCAGCGCCACGCGGTCGCGCGGATACATGCCCAACGTGGTGTTGAGCGACCGCAGCGCGTCGTCATACTTCCCGTCCGCCTTCTCGATCATAGCTTTGAAGAAGTAGACGCGGCCCAGCTTGGAGTCGATCTTCATGGCTTGCTCGACATATGGCTTGGCCGCTTCCGTCTCGCCCTCCTGGATCAGGGCGCGCGCCACGTTCAGCCAGCCATCGGCGTAACCCGGCTCGGCCTCGGTCACTTTCTTGAAGGCGTATTCGGCGCCTTTCAGGTCGCCTTGCAGCAACAGCCCGATGCCCCAATCGTTCCAGCGCTCGCGGTCCTCTTTGCGCACCACCGGAGTCCAGGACGACGGCCCCAGCGGCACGCTGGCCTTGGCGGACGCCACGACCACGATAGGCAGGTCCGGAATGCGGTCCTTGATGTTGCCCGAAACATTTTGCGGAATATTGTGCGGATCGAAGCTGTATTCCATGCTGTTGAAGCTGGCCGACAGCAGCTTGGGGTCCTGGTTGGGCTTGGGCTGACCCGCGTAGGAGAACTGCGTGTAGTAGTGCGAGAATTTGCGGTAATTCAGCTTGGCAGTGAACTGCAGCGGGCCTTTAGCTTCCTTGGGGATTCGCACGCGGAAGTGGGCCACATCGGCCGCGCCTGGAGGAATCAGCCGGACATACAGCACGCTGCGCGCCTGCCACGCGTTGCGCTTGTTGATCATGTTGCCTTCGCCATCGATCTGGAAGGCGCGATAGAAGTGCGCGCCAGGTTCCACAGGGCCCTTGCCGCCATCCTCCACCGCGCCGCTCCAGAAGATCACGCGGCCGTCCGCGTCTTTCGCTTGCAGTTCCAGCCATACATCGAAGGAGTCCACCGTGCCGCCGGGGAAAAAGTGGCCGATCTTGCGGGTTCGCACCACCACGTCCACGCGCGCCGTGGATCCCGGCGAAAGGTGAATGCCCGAGTGATCGATGGGAGCGGCCACCTGTCCGACCTCGCGGATGATCGCGTTGCCGCTCTGTTCGGCTTCTTCGCCCACGGCAAAACCGGTCATGGCATGCGGACCCTCGCCCGTGCGCCGAATCATCGCCGTGCCGTGATCGTTGGCCGGCGATACGGCGAAAATATCCACCGAGATAAAGCCCGACGTCAGGAACTTCTCCGTGGCCGCGAGTTGTGTTTGATCCCGATTAGCGTAAGGCACCGCAGTATTTGCGGCGGGGAAACGATGGGAATGGACTTGGCCGCCGATATTGCCCGGATCGCTCGAAGCCACCATCGGCATGTGACAATCCGCGCAGTTCTGGCTTTTTTTCGGATAGTAGAACGACCGTGCCCCTTGCCCCGATACGCCGCTGGCCTGCCAGCCGTCATAGTCGTTGAAGCCGCGGAACCACCGATATTTGTTTACCGGTACATCCAGGTGTACCTTGTGACAAGCCGCGCAGAACTCAGGCGTATCCTGGCGCATGAACGGCTTCATGAAAGTGCGCCGGTGCGGCTCGGGATTCAAAAAGGTCATGAAGTAGTCCGCGTCCTGGATCAGCTTGTTCTTGCTGCTGAGTAACTCGTGCAGCGGTGGATACTCGATCGTATAACCGGCATTGCCCATGGAGCTGTCCACGTGCGTGATGGCGTGGCAAGAAGTGCAAGACAGTCCCGCACGGGCTTCCGGCGTGTCCATTTGGTCCTTGATGGGCCGGTCGAAGCGGCCATTGAAGAAGACCGCGTGATCATGGCATCCCGCGCACCACTTACTCGGCTGCGTTCCGACCACGCTTTGCATGTATTCGATGGACTTCCTGTAGAACTGGTTGTTGAACGATCCGAAGTGGTGCATCGAGCTTTTCCACTGCTCGTAGACATCCTTGTGACAGCGCCCGCACGCCTCCGAATCCATGAAGAAGTTCGACGGGATGATGCCGCCCACGTTGGTCTTGGCGGACGATGGAAAGAACGGCGACTGCGGACCGCCCCCCTCCTGGTCCATGGAGGTCGGCACAATCAAAGGGTTCCGGATTCGATCGTCGGGGTTCGGACGAACTTTTCGGTAAAGTGTGGTCGCCGCGGGGAAGACGACCAGCAGCGCCAGGCAAGCCACGTACGTATTACGAAAACCAGCGCCCGTGTGGCGCATGACGTAGGGAAGAAAAGCCAGCAGCGCCAGCGCGGCCACCGCGATGTGGGCCTCGAGCACCCAGCGGTGCGGCGTGGTGTTGCCAAACACCGCCAGGAACACGCCTGCCAGCGCCGCGATGAGGAATATACTGCCCGCCCAGGGCATGCGCCGGATCAACCACAACAGCATGATCCCGAGCGCCACGCCCAGGGCCAGGTGCAGCACCACGTTACCCATGTAAAAGATGGTGGGCGAAGCGAACGCCGCGATATATGCAGTGTTGATCAGCAGTAGCACCAGCAGGATGCCAGCGTACCGGCCAAGCTTTCCAGGTTTCATTTGATTACCCCTCTGCGATGGTGAGTAGCATATCACCGAACGCGACAAGGTCCAATAGCATTTTCAGACTAGTAGCTATCTGTTAGCGGGGCAGGTTCTCAGCCTGCGGCGGCCACTCAGGCCGCCCCAAGGGTGTGTCTAATGCATCGATATTATTGACACGACGGCGCACCGCCGCTACACTCGCTTCAATTGCTTTGAGGGAGCTAGCCATGCGTATCTGCACCTGCCTTTTAGGACTTCTTGCCGTCTCCGCCAACTTGCCGGCGCAGTCCGACGGCGCCGATCCATTGCACATCGGCTCCGTCACCGTCTCCGGAACAATTCACGAGCGTTACGAAGATTGGGATTTCTTTGACGCGAAAGGCGAAAACCATTACGGATATTCCGGCTCCCTCCTGCGCTTGATGTTCAGCCAGAACCAACAGAGCTATGACTGGGGCGTGGAACTGGCTGCGCCAATCTTGCTGGGGATACCGAATCGTGCGGTCCAGCCCGCGCCGCTCGGGCAGCTTGGCCTGGGCGCAAACTACTACGCGGCCAATCACAACGATCAAGACGCCGCCAGTGTCTTCGTCAAGCAGGCCTACCTGCACCTGAAGGGCGAGCATTCCAACGAGCGGTTCGGCCGCTTTGAATTCACCGACGGCGGCGAAGTTACGCCCAAGGATGAAACGCTGGCCGTCGTCAAACGCGATGGCATCTCCCAACGCCTGATTGGCACTTTCGGTTTCTCCGACGTGCAGCGCAGCTTCGATGGCGCTCAGTATAACTATTCCAACGGCTCCTGGAACTTCACGGCCTTCAGCGCCATCCCGGATCGCGGCGTGTTCCAGGTGGATGGCTGGGGATGGGTCAAAACTCCTGTGACTTATGCGGCACTTACCAAACAAGCTACATTGGGCTCCAGCAAGGCCGAATGGCGCGTCTTCGGCATCTATTACAACGACGACCGCGGCGTGGTCAAGACAGACAACCGTTCCGCGGCGGCACGCGCCAAAGACCTGGGCGGGATCGATATTCTCACTTACGGCGGCCACTACATCCAGGCGATTCCTACCGTTGCCGGCACATTCGATCTGCTGGGCTGGGGCGCGCTGCAGACCGGGAAGTGGGGTTTGCTCACGCAACGGTCCGGAGCGGGCGCCGTGGAAGCCGGCTTCCAGCCTAAGATCGCCAAAGCCCTCCGGCCCTGGCTGCGCGGCGGCTACTTCTACTCGAGCGGCGACAACAGCGCCACCGACAACACTCACGGCACCTTCTTCGCCATCCTACCCACGCCGCGCGTGTACGCCCGTTTTCCATTCTTCAACGAGATGAACAACCGCGATCTGTTTGCCGAACTGATGCTGCGCCCCGCCAAGGGACTGACTCTCCGCTCCGACGTGCATGGGCTGTGGCTGGCCAACAAAAACGATCTTTGGTATTCCGGCGGCGGCGCCTTTCAGCCGTGGACCTTCGGTTTCAATGGCCGCCCCTCCAACGGAGCCACGGGCCTGGCTACGCTCTACGACATCAGCGCGGACTACCAATGGACGCGCGGCCTCTCGACGGGTCTCTACTTCGGCTATGCGCGCGGCGGCGCCGTCGTGGCGCATATCTTTCCCGGAGACAGCAACGGCACGCTTAGCTTCGTCGAAGCGAATTACCGCTTCTGACCCCGCACGCGCGGCTGCGGAATCACAACCACATCCCCGACCGACTCCAGGGCCAGCCGGTTGTCCGGCTGTTGGTCGGTCCCAAAGCGTTTGAAGAATCCGGTGACGGTGGCCTCGACCACGGGATTCTTCTTCACGTCCTTGATCAGTTTCTGGAATCCCTTGCTTTTCCCCAGCCGCACAAGTTGCTGGTCGTCGGGCGTATAGAATTTCAGTTCGCCGCCGCAGTTGTCGTCGACCACACCCGCCGGCAAATCCTGCACGCCCGTTTCCACGAGAGCCCGAACCTGCACCAGTTTTCCGTCAAAGGTTTGCGGATGCCTGGCAATCTCGCAGACAGTCGTCTTCACCGCTTCGCCAGCTTTGGTCTGTTCGAATGCGAAAATGCGCGTCAGGCTGAAGCACAGCGGCAGGACCGCGCACGCGAGTCCGTATGGCCTCGTGGTCACGTCTTGTTATGGACCGGCGGCTTGTGTGGCGCCGCGGGCGCGCCTTTCGCCAACAGCGGTGGCTTCCGCGTCTTGCCTGTCATCCAGGTGCGGACGACTTTTGGATGCCTGCCTTTATCCATACTCAATACCATTCTACCCGCCGCGGCCGATTGAGTGTAACCTCACGCCCGCCGCTCGCATCAAATCAGATAAGCCCATCGTTAATCTAATATCTTATGAAATTCTTGCCCGCATTCCTTTTTCTGTCAATGACTTTGCTTCCCCACGCCGCCCTGGCGAAGAACGCCGTCACAGACTATCCTGCGACATATGCCGGAGGCAGCCTGCCTCTGGACCACAACAAGGTCCACGCCGCGTTAGGCAAGGATGAAGTGATCTTCATGCAGCGCGGCCGTCGCATCGCCGTCCCGGTCAAGAATATTACGGCGATATCCTGCGGCACCGAAGTACGCCGCCGTCTGGGAGCCGCCGTGCTGGACGTGGTCCCCTTGATGCACCTGGGCGAGAGCCAGGATCGTTACGTCGGAGTGGCTTGGACGGCCGCTGGCGGAAATTCCGCGCGCGCGCAGGTGCTGTTGAAGTTGAACCGCGGCGAATACCGCGATTTTCTCGCCGCGCTGGAACAGGCGACCGGCATCAAGGCCATCAACACCAACCAGGTGCCGACCGTCGTCCGATACCAGATCTGACGGACAGGCCGGGAGGCCTGTCCTACTCGCACCGTAGCGCGATCGCCGGGTCCACGCGCGCCGCGTCTCTTGCCGGAATAAAGGCGGCCCGGTCGCCAGCGCTCCGGTCGCGCCGGCAGCGAGCCCTGCCCCAACCCACAGCAGCGTTTGCCAGACCATGGTGCGGATCACCGCCGGCGCATCCGCGCCCAGCGCCATGCGAATGCCGATCTCCCGCGTGTGCTGCGACACTGAGTGCGCAATGACGGCGAAGATGCCCGCCGCCGCGAGCGAGACCGCGACTGGCGCGAACACCATCAGAAGCAGCAGCACGAAGCGGCGACTGGCTACATCCTGGCCGATCAGTTGATCCATGGTGCGGACAGCGGCCAGTGGCTGATTGCGGTTCACCGCCCAGATTTCTTTGCGGGCAGCGCGCTCGAGCGCCGCCCGATCGACTGAACTGCGCAGCAGGAAGGTGAAATCGCTGGTGGCCATTTGCGAGTAAAGCAGGAACATCTCGGGCCGCGCGCCATAGTCCAGAGACAGGTGCCGGACGTCGCCCACGACTCCCACGATCTGAAACTGTTCCGGGATGAACCGCACGTCCCATCCTTGCGGCGTCCGCACGCGCACGATGCGCGGCGTCTCAATCACCTTGCCAACCGGATCCTCGTTGGGCCAATAGCGCCTGGCCATCGACTGGTTAATGACGCCCACGCCACGGTCGCCGCGCGCAGCTTGAAACCGTTCCAGACACTCGCCTTGGTCAGAGGCATGACATTGATGGCCGCCGCGGCACTGACTCCCGGCACGTTTTCCAGCCGGGCCAGCACACTCCGCACGAACTCGGCCCTTTGTGCACAAGGATCTGGTGGGAAGACTTCCTACCTGACACAAAAATAGCACGGCGGGCATGGGAGTTCGGGGGAAAGATTGGCTGAGGGCGTTTGTTTTCAGTGCCTAGTCGATCTTTGAAACGCGTGACCGTTCCCAGAGGCGGCCTGAGAGGCCGCCTCTGGCTGGGGGGACTGCCCCCACTTGTCTACAATAGAGGACGATGCCATTGGAGACCATCGGCAAAGCGGTATGCCTGCTGAGCGGCGGGCTGGATTCCTCCACGTGTTTGGCGCTGGCGCGCCGCGACGGGTATGCGTGCTACGCCCTGTCGTTCGATTACGGGCAGCGGCACCGCGTGGAACTGGAAGCCGCGGCGCGCGTGGCGCAGGCATTGGGCGCGGCGCGGCACGTGGTGGCGCGCATCGACCTGCGGCAGATCGGGCACTCCGCGCTGACCGATGACTTAGCCGTGCCCAAGGGGCGATCTGCGCAGGATATGTCGCACGGCATTCCGGTGACTTACGTGCCCGCGCGGAACACCATCTTCCTGTCGTTTGCGCTGGCATGGGCCGAAGTGCTGGAAGCGCCGGACATCTTCATCGGCGTGAATGCGCTGGATTACTCCGGCTATCCGGATTGCCGTCCGGAATACATCGAGGCGTTCGAGAGCATGGCCAACCTGGCGACCAAGGCCGGCGTGGAAGGCCGCCTGCGGGTCCGGATTCATACGCCGCTGATCCGGCTGTCGAAGGCGGAGATCGTGAAGCTGGGGCGCGAACTGGGCCTGGATTTCAGCCTGACGCACAGTTGCTACGACCCGGACGCGGCGGGCCGGCCATGCGGGCAATGCGATTCCTGCCTGCTGCGGCGCAGGGGATTCGAAGAGGCCGGCATTGCGGATCGCTGAAATCTTCCATTCCATTCAGGGCGAAGGCTCGCTGGTGGGCGTGCCTTCGGTTTTCGTGCGGACCAGCGGCTGCAACCTGCGCTGCGCGTGGTGCGACACGCCGTACACGTCATGGCATCCGGAAGGCGAGGACTGGACGCTGGAGCGCATCCTGGCGGCAGTGGATACTTACCCGGCGCGCCATGTGGTGGTGACCGGCGGCGAGCCGATGATCGCGCGCGAGATGGTGGAGCTGACGCACGGTTTGCGGGCCGGCGGGCGGCACATCACCATAGAGACGGCGGGCACGGTGTTCGCGCGAGTGGAATGCGACTTGATGAGCATCAGCCCGAAGCTGGCCAATTCGACGCCGGCGGGCGAGTGGGCGGAGAAGCACGAGCGTCTTCGCATTCAGCCGGATGTGGTGCGGCGGCTGATGGCGGATTACGATTACCAACTCAAGTTTGTCGTCGCGCGGCCGGAGGACATAGCCGAGGTGCGGGAGTTGGTCAGCGCTTTCGATGCGGATGCGGGCAAGGTCGTCTTGATGCCGGAGGGCACCGATGCTGGTGTGTTGCGCGAACGGGGCGTGTGGCTGGCGGAGATTTGCAAGCGGGAGGGATTCCGGTTCAGCCCGCGGTTGCATGTGGAGTTGTGGGGGAATCGTAGGGGGACTTAGGGCGTGTGTGGTGGGGCAGGCCGAGACAGGGTTCTTTGGCCTGTGTTTCCCCACCAACTGGTTGGCTCGGCGCGCGGTCGATCCCTTTAGCCAACGCGTGATGGCCGGGACGGCAACCTTCGGAAGGATGAGCAGGTGCACGTGATTCGGCATGACTACCCAAGCGTTGAGTTCATAGAACCGTCTCTCCTGTTCGCCGGCCACGATGGCCTCCGCGACCAGTTCGGCGATGCGTGGATCCTGGAGCCACACCGGGCCGCCGCGATCCCGCGCTAAAGCGCGATCGGCAGCCACGAAAGCGTGTCCTGGTGTGGGGTATGGACGAGATGGCAGTCGGGCTGGGAGTGAACCCCACAGGCGCCAGGTCAGGAACAAGTAGGCGTCATCGGGGTGGAAATGCGGCAATCGTCTTCGGTATTCCCGCATTGGAGGAGGCCTGGCAGGCGGAAAGGACTGCTCTCGCAATCAGAGTGTCTGCGGGGCAATCGTCGATCGGTTCCCATCGGAAACGAATCGGGACCCATTTGGGGAGGCGGCCTGAGAGGCCGCCGCAGGCCGAGGGCCTGCCCCACTATGCTTTCTTAAAGGCCAGGACGGCGTTGAGGCCGCCGAACGCGAAGGAATTGGACAGGGCGTACTCCACCTGCGCGGCGCGCGCGCGGTTGGGAATGACATCCAGATCGCACTCGGCGTCGGGCATCCGGTAATTGGCTGTGGGCGGCAGCATACCGTCGCGCAGCGACAGGATGGCGGCAACCGCTTCGAGCGCAGCGGCCGCGCCCAGCGCGTGCCCGTGCATGGATTTCGTCGAACTGATGGCCAGCTTGTTGGCATGCGCGCCGAAGACGCTGCGAATGGCTGCCGTCTCGGTGGGATCGTTGGCCGCCGTGGCAGTGCCGTGCGCGTTGATGTAGCCGATCTGCTCCGGCTCAATGGCTGCGTCGCGCAAAGCTCCGCGCATGGCGCGGGCGGCGCCCTCGGCGGAAGGTTGGGTGATGTGGCAGGCGTCGGCGGACATGCCGAAGCCCACCAGTTCGGCGTGGATGCGCGCGCCGCGCGCTTCGGCCGCTTCCCAAGGCTCCAGCACCAGCATGCCCGCGCCTTCCCCCAGAATCATGCCGTGACGGTCGCGGGAGAACGGCCGGCAAGTGTCCGGCGAGACCACCCGCATGGCTTCCCAAGCTTTCAGAATGCCAAAGCTGAAGGGCGCTTCGCTGCCGCCGGTCAACGCCAGATCCACCATGCCGGAGCGGATCATCCAGGCCGCCTGGCCGATGGCGTGCGCCGACGAAGAGCACGCCGTGGAAATGGTGAAGCTGGGACCGGTAATGCCGAATTCCATCGAGATGTGGCTGGCCCCGGCGTTCGCCATGGTCTTGGGGATGGTCAGCGGATGCACGCGGTTGTGGGCCAGCTTGTAGACTTCCACGAATCCGAGGTCTTCGGTGGACTGGCCCCCGACGCAGGAGCCGGTAATGATGGCGGTCTTCTCGCGCAGTTCGGGAGTCCATTCGATTCCTGCTTGCGCCACGGCTTCGCGGGCGGCGATCACCGCGAACTGGGCGAAGCGGTCCATGAAATCGGCGCGGCGGTCCTCGAAGTAGGGAGTGTGAGAGTAGCCACGCACCTCCGAGCCATTCTGGAAGCGCATCGCAGAGGTATCCACCGATTCCAGGGGTCCGATGGCCGGGCGGCCTTCCAGCAGGTTGTGCCAGAACTCGCTGGCGGTGCGGCCGGGCCCGGCAATCACGCCAACGCCGGTGATGGCGACGCGGCGCATACTACTGGGCCGTGGGCGTCCCCGCCGACTTGGCGGCTTGCAGCCGCTCCACGCCTTCCGCCATTTGGCGCACGTTGCGGACCGTCTTCACTTCTTCGTCTGGGATGCTGATATCGAATTCATTTTCGAGAGCGAAAAGAATTTCGACCGCATCCATGGAATCGATACCCAGTTCTTCGAAGGCGCTGTCGATGGTCACTCGATCCTCGGGGATGCGCTTGGAAGCGGCAATCACTTTCCGGACTCTGTCGATCAGTTCGTCGGACATAATAAGCGGCTAACCGTATCAAATTTGTAACCCCGATCCCGTAATGCAGGGATCAGGCAACCGACGGCCGCGAGCGTTTCCCGGATATCGGGATGGGCCCGGACCGTGCGCCCGTCGTGCAGGCAAAGGATAGAGCCGTTGGCCGCCCCCGCCAGCATCCGGTCTACTATGGTATCAGCCTTCGCCTTCCAATCATAGCCGATGGCGGTCCACATGACGCCGCGCAGGCCGAGGCGGCGCTGGGCCTGGCGGAAACCGAACCAGCGCGCGCCGAAGGGGGCTCGCAGCAGCGTGGGGGAAAAGCCGGTGGCGTCCTCGATGGCGCGTTGGGCACGGGCAAATTCCCGATAGATAAACTCCGCCGAATGAAAGCAGAACAGCGGATGGGTGTGGCTGTGGTTGCCGATTTCGTGGCCGGCGTGGACGGCGCGGGCGATTTGGGGCAGGCGCTCCACGTTCGCGCCGATTTGAAAGAAGGTGGCGGGGGCTTGATACTTGTCAAGCAGTTCTAGTACGTGGGGGGTCGATTCGCTGGGGCCGTCGTCGAATGTGAGTGCGATCACCTTACGGTTGCCTGGGCCGCGGTGGACCGAGGGACCGAATACGGAAGAAGCGCGGCCACGGACGGCCCAAGCCCAGAAAGCGGCGGCCCCCCCCGCTCCGGACAGCCCGGCGAGTTCGAGACCGCTCATGCAGGGCAGATCCTCGGTCGGGGCGCCCTCTGGGCCGGGCCTCTCAGGCCGCCATTACCGGAACGGGGAAAGCCGGTCCAGGAGGACCATTGCGGTCGGGCACAGTTGTGCACAATTGGGCGGATTTGTGCAGAATTGTGCATTTGACGCGATGCTCGAATTTGACCGAGCAAAGCCAATTTTGCCTTTAGAATCAACGAAATGCTATGCAACAGCCAACTAGATCCGACCGATGGCAGGGGACAGAGGTGGTTGCCGCCGGTCCGGGCGGCCGGTTGCGAATTAGGCGAACAAATGGCGAATACGAGGGCGGTAGGGCAATCGATGGGGGGCAAAGGGATTCTGTTGCTCAATGAATCGGCGTGCTGTGGTGCGGAGCGCCGAACGGCTGTGGAGTACATTGATTACTCGACGCGAGTATAGCATGGCGGCGAGAGGGATCCGGCTGTACGAATGGTGTTGGGCATTTGTTTTCAGTGGATTCTGGTCGCACCGCATCGCGTGATCGTCGATTCGCCTGGCCCGAACCGCCGATCCGCCATTGAGAGGCTCCAGAGGGCGCTTTATGTTCGGGTTGGTCTGCACGCCTGATTGCAGGGAAGCCCGAGTTGCCGGCTGCTCGTTCGCCGCGGGGCCGGCTGCGGTGCGCGCCCGCAGTTTCCAAACGAAGTGCCCGGCGCAAACCAACGCCGCAAGCGAAACGCCGACAATGGCCCAACGCCACCCGAGGGTCCGGGCCGACGCCGATCGCTTCTATGATCCGACCCTCCCGGCGGAGACCGGCAACCTCCTCTCGCTCATGACCGCGGACGGGATGTAGTGGCCAGCTCGGCGAGTGGGACGCCGGGCGTGTTGGGCGAAAAAGTGACGTTCACTCCGCTGCCCGCGGCCGTACTCGTCGCTCCCCACCGCACCGAGAATTGCCGCCGCGTACGGAAAAGGCGGCTGCGGCTGCGGCGTGCCGGGCAGAACTCAAGGCTTCAAGAATGAAACCTGCAACGTTGGCTTCTGCGGCGGATCGTTCCAACGCAGCAGCACGGCTGACAAGGCGCCGTTGCCCTGATGTTCCGAAATGCACGGGCAGGTTGTGTGTTATGGTCCTATAGGACCGTGTTGCGCCATGCCGCGCAAGGCATCGGCAGCTATATGGAGATTCCGCCATGCCGCTGGGGGAAATACAATGATCAACCGCCGCGAGTGGCTCGCTTTATCCGCGTCGGGACTCTGTACGCCGCTGCTGGCGGCGGACCAGCCCGAGCCGCAAGGCCACGACGCCGTAGTCCGCCTTGGACCCGATGGGGTATGGCCGTCGCAGCCGCCCTCCGGCTGCCCCTTTGTGCCCTCCAAATCGATCCGCGGCCTTGCCTTCAGTGGACGCCATGCCTCCTACACCAACGCCGATACGTGGTATCCGTCGTGGGCCTCCGACGGCGCGATGTACTCGCCCTGGACCGATGGCGAAGTGAACGGCGTGAAGAATGGATCGGGTGGAGAGAAGGCCACTACCTCTTGCGCCAAGATCGCCGGCGACGATCCCCTCCATCTGACCGTCACGCACATCGGCGCGTTCCCCGGCGACCCCAAGCCCTATGGCGGCCGCTACCCCTGCGGCAGCCTCGTTCACAACGGCATCTGGTACTACGGGACCTACTGTCTGCTCGAGACTAAGGGCCTCGGGCTCAACTGGGACGTCCTGGGACCCTTCGTTGGCTTCCGCACCTCGACCGACTACGGCCAGAGCTGGACTGACACGCAGCATACGCCCGCCGATCCGCTGTTCGGGGAGCCGGAGAAGGCCGGCGGACCGGTCAAATTCGGCGCGCCGCACTTCGTCGATTTCGGCTGTAACATGGAGCACTCACCCGATGGCTATGCTTACCTTGTCTGCCACGGCGCGGTGGCCGACGATCCGAAGCCGCGCCCGGCGAATCTAAGCTGGATAACCGCCGATCGCATCTATCTCGCGCGCGTGAAGCCGTCCATCCAGACTATCGACGACCTATCGGCGTATGAGTTCTACGGCGGCCGCGCGCAGGGCGGCAAGCCCATTTGGGTCCGCGATCTCGCGAGCACACAGCCGCTGTTTGAATGGAACAACCGCTGCGGCTGCGTCACCGCCACTTACAATCCCGCGCTGCGCAAATACCTGATGTGCGTTACCGACGGCCGCAACACTGTCGGCAAGTTTAATACCTTCGTACTCGAGGCCGACGCCATCACGGGTCCCTGGAAGCTGGTCACCTTCATGCGCAACTTCGGTGAGCAGGGCTATTTCGTTCACTTCCCCAGCAAGTTCATCGCAGCGGGCGGCCGCACCGCCTGGTTGATGTACGCCGCCAACTTCACCAACGGCTACCTCAAGACCGGCTATCGGAGCAATCCGCCCGGCAGCCGTTACGGCATGTGTCTCCAGGAAGTAAAGCTCCTATAACCCGCGCCTAGTCTAGTTTAGCTGTGGGGCAGGCCATCGTTTTTCGTGGCCTGCCGAGTTCGAGCACGGTGGGCAGACGACCAACAACGATCGTCTGCGCCACGCCGGCCACCGAACTGTTCAGCGAGGTCAAGCATTCACCTACTAGAAGAGTTACGATATGGGATATCTGAATCCGGATAGCGGAAACCAGCCGGCGAAAAGGAGACAGACGCGGATGTGGAAAACCAGAAGAAGTTTCTTGCAATCGGGCACGGTTTTGGCGGCCGGTTTCGCCGGCGGGGCGCCCGCCGCCGGGGCGCAGGCGCCGGCTTCCGAGATCCAAGTTCCCAAGATGAAATTCTTCCGCGCCGAAATCAGCCGCATGGTCCTTGGCGTCAATCCCTTTTACGGCTACGCGCATTACAACAACAATTTCGGCAACGCCATGCGGGAGTGGTACACACCGGACCGCGTCTGCGCGGTGATGCACCAGTGTACGCGCTTCGGCATCAATGCTTTCAACTATGTGCACCTGGACCGCGGCCAGCAGGACTGGATGCGCTTTCAAGCCGAGGGGGGCCAGATGCACCTCATCATCCAGGTGACCGCCGGCGTGGATGCCGAGATGCTGGTGAAGACCTTGCGGCCGCTGGCTCTGCAGCGGCAGGGCGAGGTGGTGGACACCGCCTGGCAGAACGGCCAGATGGAAACGGTCAAAGAGTGGTGCAAGAAGGCGCGCGACCTGGGGGTGCTGGTCGGCGTAGGCACCCACATTCCGGCAGTAATCGCCAAGATCGAGGAGGAGAACTGGGACGTGGATTTCTATTCCGGCTGCGTCTATAACCGCCGCCGAACGGCCGAGGAATGGAAGCAAGCGCTGCATGGCGAGATCATGGAGATGGCCAACGACATCTACATGCAGAGCGATCCGCCGCGCATGTACCGGGTGATGAAGCAGACCCGGAAGCCGTGCTTCGCATTCAAGATTATGGCGGCGGGAAGGATCCCGGACCGCGGCATCGAACAGGCGTTTCGGACGGCCTTCGAAAGTATCAAGCCGAACGACGGAGTGTACGTCGGGATGTTCCCCAAGTTCAAAGACGAGGTGCGCGAAAACGCCGAAATTGTGCACCGCATCCTGACGAAGAGTTAGCTTGACGCGAGTTGGGAGGATGGACGCCGGTGGCGGTGCTGAGGTGACTGGCTGGTCTTGTTGCCATTCCGATCTCGATCACGCCTCGTGCCGCCGATCGGAGCTTCGAAATGACTCCTGTTAGATCCCCGGCGCAGACAGTTGCTGTCAGTTGTACTGTTCGCTGTCTGCCTGTTTGTACTAGTGTAGTGTCCGCGACTTGACTGTGCAGGTCCGGCGCCCGGCGTGGCGCAGACGATCGTTGTTTGTCGTCTGCGCACCGTGCTCGAACTCGGCAGGCCACGAAAAACGATGGCCTGCCCCACGGCTAATCTGCTGTACAGTTATTTCTTGGACACTGCTCTGGACATAGCCATGGGTGAATAAATGGTGAGAAATCGGTGATCAATGCGTTTGCTGCCGTACCAGGACGGCGGTACCTGAGGTCAACGCCGTCTGCCGGCCTAATGCGGTCGTCCACCACGTCACTTCCATGGAATTGGAATGTTGTAACACCATCTTGAGTCGCCCGTTGGCGCCATCGTCGGAAACCCACATTAGTGTGGTGGCATCTCCTTTTTGCGAAGCGCCACTTACCCGGAATTGTACCTCTGGCGATACGGGCCGATCCGGAATGCGATAGCGAGCCCAGTATTTCCCGGATAGAACGCCTTTTTCTTCCGATAAAAAGAGCTCTATGAATTCCGGCGGATACATTCCGGGCGTCTGCTGGTCGTGGGACCCAGGGGCGTAGAACCAGTGCCCGGCGAAGGTCGCTGGTTGTTCATCTGCGCCTTGTGCCGGTGTTTCCGGTATGGTCTGAGGCGCCTGGATGGGGAGCACAGCCGTTTTCATCGCAGCACGCGGCACCGGAGCCGGCTGGTCCGGTTCCGGCACTGAATTCACCGGTTCGCCGGGTGGGGAGTTTGCATCCGATTGGGAGTCCGCGGGCGGTGGTGGTGGTTTCAGGCTCGCAAGCGATTTCTTGCGTGGCTTATTTCCACTCGTAAGTGGTGGGCTAACTATAGGTAGTGTTTGGGCAGGCTGCACGGAACGTCCGAGGACCACGGGTTCGCCGGACTCGTTGGATCGCAGATACCAGAAACCGGCGCCAACCAGAATGCAGCACGCCAGGATCCAAGGCAATTGCCGGTTCAGACGGAGGGTGGGCGCCGGAGGAGGAGGGGGCGTTACTGCCGCGGGGAGTGCGAGCTTGTGTCCGATCAGGCTAGCGTCATATTGGCGCCGCTTGTGCTTGTCCACCAGGGTGGTCAGAATCTCGTTGAGCCGGACCATCTGGCGCTCGGCTGCGGATTTCAGTTTGGGGTCCGCCTGGTTGTCCGGATGCAACAGGCGCGCCAGTGCTCGATACGCCTGATGGATCTCCGCTTCCGATGCATCCTGGGCGACCGCCAGCTCTTCGTAATGATTCATTTGGGCAGCCCGTGTCTAACGTTCGTATTCTGGTGCAGATTCTCCAGCGTACCGATTCGTACAGCAGAGGATCCCCGTATTCATCCTAAACGGAAACTACTTGCTTTTCCACCGGCATAGATATAGCATGTATCACAGACGAGACTTTGCGGAGGCGACGAAACCATGAATGCCCCTATGCGATCCTTTCTATCGCTGCTGACTAGCGGCTGCCTGCTTTTTCTGATGGCAGCGCCGCCGTCGATTGGAGTGGTCCGGTCGAGCGGCGATTTTCAGGTGGATGGCGCTACTGTCTCGGGGAATGCCACCCTTTTCGAAGGCAGCACGGTGCAAACGGCGGCGGCCCAATCGAAGATCCAATGGTCGAGCGGAGCTGCAATTGTGCTCGCGCCAAACTCGCGCGCACAGGTCTACAAGGATCGCGTGGAGGCGGCCACCCTGCGGATATCGCCGGCAGACACGCACACCATCGCACAAGTCCTGACTCAGGACAGCAACCATGTCTCCATCAGCGCCGTGCAGGGCTTAGTGGACGTCCGGAATGGCGCGGGAGTGTTGGTGGCCACCGTGCGTCCCGGTCTGGCGCTGGCTTTCTCCACGCAAGCGGGTGGCGCGGCTACGGCCACCAAGATGAGCGGCTGCCTGGGTATGAAGAACGGCCATTACCTGCTGATTGACGATACCACCGGGGTTACCGTCGAACTGCAAGGATCCGAGGTGGCCAAGAACAACGGTCATCAAGTCGAGATCACGGGATCGATGATTCCGGGCGCTACGCCGCCAGCCGGCGCTTCGCAGGTAGTCCAGGTGGTGACCATCAATTCAGTCGGCGCCAGATGCAACATCCCGGGCGGCGCGGCGGTAGCAGGCGCGGCGGGCGGGCACACTTTGGTTTACGTCATCGTCGGCGGGGTTGCGGTTGCGGGCACCCTGATAGGATTGGGGATTTCGGGGACGTTCAGCAGCAAACCCGCGGCCAGCGTCAAGTAAGCGCGGTAGAAGCTCACTTACCAGACTTACACTAACGGTCCTCGAATTCGGCTGCGACCGGGTTGGTGCGCGTGGCAAGCAGCGCGATCATCACTACAGTCCAGGCAGCCAGAGCCGGACGCGAGAACGGATAATCCACGGTGGCGTGCAAGAAGACGGCGATCACCCCGACACCCCAAACCGAACCAAACGCGGGGCGCAAACACCAGACAAACAGGGTCGCCATGGCGATCCCGAACGGCAGCCCACCCTCCGCGGTCCACTCCAGCCAGTCGGCGTGAGCGCGGTTGGCGAACGTGCCGGTATCGATGATGGCGTAGGTAGGATACACCACGGGCCAAGTCCCCAGGCCGGACCCCAACCCCGGGCGGGCGGCGATCATCCGCATGGAGGAGATATTGAACTCGCGGCGGGTGGCAAATGGATCGGGTGTCTCGAGGCGTTCCCAAACTCTCTCCCATCCCACCACGGCGGTGAACACCGCCAGCAGCAGCACTACGCGCAGCAGGGCGCTCCCAATGTTCCGCCCGGACGTGCGCCCTTGCAGCCATAGCAGCGCCGTGACGACCACGATTTCGGCGGAGGCCAACACAAACCCGGCCCGGGAAGCGGCGGCGATTACCGAAGCATACATCGCGGCTGCCATACAGGAATAAAGCAAGGAGTCCCGCTTGCTGGTCATGGCCCCATAGAGCGCCAGCGGCAGCACCGCTTCGATGAAGGCGGCGTAATGGTTCCGGTAGAGGATCGGCCCCATCAGCCCGGGGTATTCGGCTTCAAAGAGCCAAAAGATCTTGCCCCCTGCCGTAAAGGTCTGGAGCGTCGCCTCCACCGCCACCAGGAAGCCGAACCAGAGCATGGCGGAACGGAACCAGCGGTGCACGCGCTGGTCCTGAAAAAGAAGCCAGCCGGTCACAAAGACCGCCAAAAGCGCGGCCCAGCGGGCCAGGGCGATTTTGGTCTCGAAAGGAGAAACCGTGCGCCCGGCCGCCCACTGGAACAAGCCCCAGAATACGGCAAACATCAGCGGCGCCAGCGGGTAGACGAAGCGCGGCGGAGTCCTGCGCCATTGGATCAGGGCAGCCACGGCCAGCCCGAACATGCCGACCTGAAAGACGGCGACGGGCCAATAGCCGGGCACCCAGAGAGTCAGAATACCGAAAAACAGTACCGCGGCCAACAGGTAGGGCATCGAGTTCCGTAGTGTAACCCGAAGCGGGGCTGGAAAATGCCGGCCGCCGCATAAGACAGCGTCTCCCGATTGAAGGCGACTGTCAGAGGAGTTTTGGATTTCCGCCATTGTGTTCGTCAGCAAGGACGAGAACCTCACCAAGGCCCATGTGAGATACCTCGAGAGCAAACTCTTGGAGGAGGCCGGCCAAATAGGCAGGTTCAAGGTCGATCAGAACCAAGCCGGCGGAGCCAAACTTCCGGAGTCCGATAGGCACGACATGGAGGTTTTCCTTTCCCATATTCGCCAGTTGTTGCCGGTCCTCGGATCCGAACTTCTCGTCCCAATCGCCCAACCCGAAGCGACGCAGCAATCTGGCGGCGCTCTTTCTTGTCGAATGAAAGGTGCTGAAGGTCGCGGTCACCGCACGCCTGATGGATTTGTGGTACTTCGAGGCTCTACAGCCGTGCTGCAGGAGCGCCCGTCCGCGAACAGGTGGCCCAATATCATAGCTCGTCGCGAGAAGTTGATCGCCGATGGCACCCTCGTCCAGAAGGGCGGGTTCTATTTGTTTACAAAAGGCGTGGAGTTCCCTAGCCCAAGCGCAGCCGCGGCGGTGATTGAGGGTAGCAGCGCGAATGGACTTATTGAGTGGAGGACCAACGATGGAAGAGTCCTCAAAGACCTCGATCAAGGCGCCTAACGGAGAGACCGCAGGCGACAGGGACTGCGCTGGCGGCGCGTTGGCGGCCTGAGAGGCCGCCGCAGGCCGAGGGCCTGCCCCGCATAGCGGCAAGCCGCAAACGGAGTATCGGCTGAAGACCGCGGAGGCCACCTAAAAGGTGGCCTGCGGCCAGGATTGGCCGCCCCACAAGAATCGTCGCGGCGCGCGAAGAAACTGATGGATAGTAGTACAAGGGCCCGCGCTAAACTAGAAGAATGATGCTGCGCACGGCCCCCTGGGTAGCGCTCCTCTCCGCGATGCCGTTGCTGGCCTCCGTGGCGCCGCCGTCCGCCTGGGTGCCCGCGCGGTGGAACGGAACCAACCCCCAATCGCTCGATCTGCTCTCCGGCACGCCCATCAACTGCCTGCTGGTCAACTCGTACTCGCCCGAATTCGTAACCCGCGCGGCCGCCCGCGGCATGGTCACGCTGGCGGTCCTCAAGCCCGGCGCAGACCCCGCCGATCCGGCGCGCCAGGCCATTCGCGCGGGCTTGCAAGGCATCGTGCTGGAAGGCGATTTTCCCGGCGGGACAGCCGCGCGCGTGCGCGACATGCTGGCCGACGCGCACGCTGTCGTCGTCGAACTCACCTCCCGCGCGCGCATGCCATTGGGCGGCCCCGACCCCATCGTCGGCACGTATCAAGGCGTGTGGCCCGGCATCCAGGTGCTCGACAACGGCGCGGCCAAAGCGGCTCCCTCCGGCTCGCCCTGGATCGACACCAACACGGGATTCATCCGCTCCGTGCGGGCCTGGGGACCGGCCATCGTATGGCTCGGCTATCTGCCGCCGGCGCACAGCATCGTCACCGGCGAGCGCTATCAGGCAGCCATCGCCGACGCGGAGATGGCCGGCGCGCGCTGGATCCTGGCGCTCGACGACGATTTCTTTGCTCGCCTCGAGCGGGGCGATGCCGCCGCTGTTAAGAATTGGCGCGGCATAGCGCAGGTGCTTCAGTTTTTCGAAAGCCACCCGGAATGGCGCGCGCTGCGCTCTTACGGCAAACTGGCCGTGGTTCAGGATCATGACGACGCGTTGCTATCGGGCGGCATCCTGGACATGATCGCCGCCAAGCACACGCCCATGCGCGCCATCCCCGGCCAGCGCCTCACGCCCGATGCGCTCCAGGGCGCGACCATGGCAGTCGATGTGGACGTCAACTCGCTCACGCCCGAGCAGCGCGAGATGCTGAAAAACTTCGCGCGTGCGGGCGGCACAGTGCTTACCGCGCCGCCCGGATGGAAAGGGCAGTCCGCGCTGCAGCCCGGACAGATCACGCTGGACACCGCCGAACTCGAACGGCTCAACGATATCTGGCACGACGTGCAGTCCATGACCGGCCGCAAGAATCTGGGCGCGCGCCTGTTCAACGTCTCGTCGATGCTCTCGAATGTGCTGGCCACACCCGACGGCAAGCAGGTGGTGGTGGAACTGGTGAACTACTCGGCTTACCCCATCGAAAACGTCTCCGTGCAGGTGCTGGGGACATTTAAACACGCGCAACTGATCGCTCCCGAAGGCATCCAAAAGGATCTGGAGGTTTACGTCACCGACGAAGGCGGCACGGGCGTGGACATCGAGCGCGTTTCCGCCTGCGCCACGGTGCGTTTAGACTAGAAGAATGACTCGGAGAGAATGGATTGCGCTCATCAGTGCGGCGCCGCTGCTCAAAGCCGCGCCCGGCCCGGAGGGCAACGCCCCTGCCGCGCCCGTGGCCATCGCCAAGTGCGCTTCGTATGACGAGGATGTGACCGCGCGCCTGGCCACGATGTTCGACCAGCTCGGCGGCCTCGATCGCGTGGTACGCGGCAAGACCGTAACTATCAAGCTGAACATGACCGGCAGTCCCGCGCTGCGCGTGGACGGGCGGCCGCCGGGTGTCACTCACTACGTGCATCCGAAACTGGTGGGCGCGACAGCGCACCTGATGGGACGGGCGGGCGCGCGGCGCATCCGCTTCGTCGAGAGCGCCTGGGCCACCAGCGGGCCGCTCGAGGATTACCTGCTCGATTCCGGGTGGAACGTGCGCCAGTTGCTGGCCGCCGCGCCGGGTGTGGAATTCGAAAACACCAACGCGCTGGGCAAGAGCAAAAAGTACGCGCGGTTCAAAGTGCCGGGCGGCGGCTACCTGTTCCCGGCGTACGATCTGAATCAAGCCTACGAAGATACGGACGTCTTCGTCAGCATGGCCAAGCTGAAGAATCACGCCACTTGCGGCGTGACGCTCTCCATGAAGAACTGCTTCGGCATGTTGCCCGCATCCATCTATGGCGATGACGCCGGCCGGGACGAGCCCAACGAAAACCCCACTGCGGGCCGCGCCAAGACTATGCACGCGGGCCGGCGGCAGCCTTCCAAATCTGCGCCCGCGGAACTGGACCCGTCTTCCAGCCGCGAGCCGGGCTATCGCGTGCCACACATTGTCGCCGACTTGGTGAAGTCGCGGCCGATCGACTTGCAGATTATCGATGGCATTGAATCGATCGCGGGCGGCGAAGGCCCATGGGTCGGGGGCGTACGCCGGGTGCAGCCGGGAGTGCTGCTGGCGGGGCTGAATCCGGTGTCGACGGATGCGGTGGCGGCGGCGGTGATGGGCTACGATCCGCGGGCCGCGCGCGGCACTGCGCCGTTCCGCAAATGTGAGAACACGCTGCTGCTCGCCGAGCGGCACGGCGTAGGCTCGGCCGACCTGCGCAGAATCGATGTGCGCGGGGTGGCGATTGCGGGGGCGATGTACCGCTATGAGGCGTGACGCGGCGACACGGCGACGCGGCGACACGGCGACCGCGATGGTGGCATGTGCGCTCTTGTCGGCCGCGAGCGGCGGCGCACAGTCGAAGCTGACCATGTTCCCGCCCGTGCGCGGCCTGCACGAAATGGTGGGATCGTGCAACAACTTCGAAGTGGATGCGGGCATGCGCATCCTGGCCGAGGGCGGCAACGCGGTGGATGCGGGGGTCGCCACCACCCTCGCCGCCGGCGTCACGGAACTGGATCACTTTGGCCTGGGCGGCGAAATCCCGATCGTGATCAAAATGGCCGGCAAGCCGGTCATCGCCATCAGCGGCATCGGCACGGCGCCGAAGCGCGCTACGGTCGCTTTCTATGAATCGCGTAAGCGGGAGCCTTGGGAACAGCCGGGCCACATGACGCCCATGCCGGCGCAGGGGATTCTCGCCTCTCCGGTGCCCGGTGCGATGGACGGACTGATCCTGGCGCTCGAACGCTACGGGACAATGTCATTCGCGAGCGTGGCGGCGCCAGCCATCGAATACGCCGACGGATTCCCACTCACCGAAGTCATGGCGGATTGGATCCGTGGCTCGCAGCCGCTGCTGGAGCTTTGGCCCACCTCGCGCGAATTCTTCCTTCCCAACGGTATAGCGCCCCGGCGCGGCGACGTCTTCCGTGAGCCGGCCCTGGCGAAAACCTTGCGCGCGCTGGCCGCCGCCGAAACCAAAGCCAAGGGCGACCGCACCGACCGTCTGCACGCCGTCCGCGACTACTTCTACAAAGGCCCCATCGCGCACGAATACGACCAGTTTTGCGCGCGCAACGGCGGCCTGATCTCCTACGACGACATGGCCGGCTTCCATGCGGAGACCGATACGCCGCGCACCGGCACGTATCGCGGCTATGAAATCTTCAAGCCCGGCTTCTGGTCGCAAGGCCCGGTGATGATCGAGACCTTGAACCTGCTGGAGGGCTACGACCTTCGGGCAATGGGCCACAACACGCCGGCATACATTCACACGCTGGTGGAAGCCATCAAGCTGGCCTTTGCCGATCGCGACCGCTACTATGGCGATCCGAAGTTTTCCAAGATTCCCGAGGAGACGCTGCTCTCGAAAGACTACGCAGCCGAGCGCCGCAAGCTGATCGATCCCGATCACGCGTCGCTGGAGCATCGCCCCGGCGCATTCGGCGGACCTCTGCCCATGCCGCCGTCCACCGAATCGACTATAGCTGCGCGCGACACCACGTGCGTGAACGTGGTGGACCGCGAGCGCAACATGTTCTCGGCCACGCCCAGCGGCGGCTGGCTGCCCTCGGTGATCGCCGGCGATACGGGTCTAGCCATGAGCGAGCGCATGCAGACGTTCGTGCTGACGCCCGGCCATCCGAACCAGTTGGCGCCGGGCAAGCGGCCGCGCGTGACGCTCAGCCCCATGCTGGTGCTGAAGGATGGCAAGCCGTTCCTGGCGATGTCCACTCCCGGCGGAGATTTGCAGGACCAGACGCTGCTCCAGGTGTTCCTCAACATGGTGGAATTCAACATGTCGCCGCAGGAAGCCATCGAGGCGCCGCGTTTCGACAGCGCGCATCTGTATACGTCCTTCGATTTCCACGAATTTCTTCCCGGTAAGCTGAATGTGGAGCGCCGCATTCCGCAAGCGACCATCGATAAGCTCACGGCCATGGGCCACAAGGTCACCGTGATTGGCGATTGGGGCAATCTTTCCGCGCCTACCGCCATTCGCATTTCGATGTCCGATGGCGTGCTGACGGGCGGTGCGGATCCGCGCCGCAGCCGCTTCATCTATGGGCGGTGATGGATGAGGGAAGGCCGCTAAATGACCATCACGGTTGAGCTCGCACCGGAGCTTCAGGCGGAACTCGCTCGCCGGGCCGCAATGCAGGGAGTAGAGATCGATGTGTATGCCGCCGGTCTGCTTGAGGATGCCGCCCATCGTCCCGTTGCACCCGGCAAACCCCAGGCGTCTCCGCCCGCTGGTGAGGTCGTCGAAGCGATCGAGCGGCTTAAGAGCTTTGGGAAGACCCAGGGACTCTCGCTCGGCGCCATGACCATCCGCGAATTGCGCCATGAGGCGCGTCGGTGACTGGCGTTGTCATCGATCCCTGCCGCATCCTCCTTTGACTCTTACGCGGCTTCGATCACGCGCAGACGGCTGCGACCGCGCGTGCGCGGGGATGATTTGACGATGATCTCCACGTCCCGTCCAAGCGCGTTGACCCAGTTCGCAAGCTGAGGAAGCTGGACGTCTCCCGGCGTTTGAGCTACAATGTGGCTCAAGAGAGGAAATAAACGCAATGGCTACCAATTCCGTCGTTCGCGCCCGCATCGATGGACGCACCAAGAGGGAGGCCGCGGCGGCGCTGAAGAAAATCGGCCTCACCGTTTCCGACGCCTTTCGCCTGCTGCTGGTGCGCGTCGCGGCGGAAAAGGCCCTGCCGTTCGAGCCGCTCAATCCCAACGCTGAAACCGTCGCAGCAATGAAAGCCGCACGCAGGGGCGAGCTAGTCAAGGTTGGCAAGCCGGACAAATTGCTGCAAAGTCTGAATGCGGGAAATTAAATACACCACCCGCTTTCAGCGTGACTACAAGCGAGAGAAATCCGGTCGGCACAGCAAGAATCTGGACGCCCAGTTGATGGAGGTCGTCAACCTCCTCGCCGCCGACACGCCCCTGCCGCGCCGGAATTTCGATCACCCACTGTCCGGCGAATGGAACGATCACCGTGACTGCCACATCAGGCCGGATCTCGTTCTCGTTTACCGCAAGCCGGATGACGACAGCCTCGAGCTCGTGCGCCTTGGCTCGCATAATGAGCTGGGGCTGTGAGACGGCGTGCCGATCCGAATGATGGGAAAATGATGGGGACCATGACGCCCACCATCCCCACCATCCCCACCATCTACAAGCAACACCGCCTCGAATCGTGGGACGACTTCCTGAAGATCATCACCGGCTCGCCCTATTCCAACTGGGCGTTTCGCGGGCACCGCAAAGAGGCCTGGCCGCTGGCCAGCGCGCTCTCGCGCTATTTCCACAACTTTCACATCGACTCGCGCGCGTGGCCGCAACAGGAAGGGCGCATCCTGCGCGTGTTCAAGCGCAAGGCGCACCAGTTTTTGACGCAGCCCCCGGACCCGGACGACGACTTCCAATGGCTGGCCCTGATGCAGCATCATGGGGCGCCTACGCGCCTCCTGGATTTCACCTGGTCGCCTTATGTGGCGGCCTTCTTCGCGCTGCAGCGCGCCACCGGCGACGCGGCAGTGTGGGCGCTCAATCCCGCCGATATCAGCGCGGGCGGCATCCGCCGTTCCACGAAATCGCGGAAGCCCGCCGTCCCCACGCGCGGCATGGACCCGCGGCGCAAAGGCAATTTCGCGCGCTATTTCCTGAAGGGCGACCGCGAGTTCATCTGGCTGGGCGAGCCGGACACCATGAACCGCCGCTTGATCGCGCAATCCGGCACCTTCGCGCTGCCCGGCGCGCTGGATAAGCCCATGGAAGAGATCGTGCGCAAATACCGCGACCCCAAGAACATGATGGCCAAGTTCATCCTGCCGGCCGGCAAGGTGCGTGAAACCGGCCTGCGCGAGTTGTACCGCATGAACATCACCAACGCCACGCTGTTTCCCGACCTGGATGGGCTGGCGCGCTCGCTGGCCTACGAGTTGGAATTCCACTGGGCCTACAATCCGCGCACCATGGAATCCTTCCGGACGGAGGAGTGACGGTGGTGCGGCTGCTGCTGTTCGCGGCGACCACCGGCTATCAGATCCGCGTTTTCGCCGAGGCCGCGCGGCGGCTGGACGTGGATCTCACGCTGGCCACGGATCATTGCCACAGGCTCGGAGATCCGTGGGGCGACCACGCCGTCCCGGTGCGGTTTGGAGACGTGCGTAAGTCGATGGCGGCGTTGCAAGGCCGGCAATTCGATGCGGTCGCGGCCGTGGGAGATGCGCCTGCCGTGCTCGCGGCGGAAGTGGCGAGTGCGCTCGGGATTCCATTCCATCCGCCGGCCGCCGTGCGCGCCTGCAATGACAAGTACCTGGCGCGCCAGCTCTTTCAGGCGGCGGGACTGCCGGCGCCGCAGTTCTTCCGCGTGCCGCTGGCCGAGGGGCCGGATGCCTCCGCGTGCCGCGCGCCGTACCCGTGCGTGCTCAAGCCGCTGGGCCTTTCCGGCAGCCGGGGCGTGATCCGCGCCAACGATGCGGACGAATTCCAGGCGGCCTTCGCGCGCATCAAGAGGCTGCTGGCGCGCGAGCAGAGCCAATACTTGCAGGTGGAAGCGTACATTCCGGGGCGTGAATTCGCCGTGGAAGGCATCGTCACCCGCGGCGCGTCCCGCATCCTGGCGATATTCGACAAGCCCGATCCGCTGGAAGGGCCCTTCTTTGAAGAGACGATTTACGTGACGCCGTCGCGCGAGAACGCCGCGTCGCAACGAACCATGCGCGATGCCGTGGCCCGGGCGGTGCGCGCCCTGGGCCTGTACCACGGGCCGTTCCACGCCGAGCTGCGTTCCAACGAAAGCGGTATCTGGATGTTAGAGGTGGCGGCGCGGCCCATCGGCGGGCTGTGCTCGAAAGCGCTGCGCTTCGGCGCCGGCATGCCGCTGGAGGAACTCGTGCTGCGGCACGCCATCGGCGAAGACATTGCCGCGCTGCCGCTGGCGGATCGGGCCTCGGGCGTGATGATGATCCCGATTCCGCGCGGCGGGGTGTATGAAGATGTCGCGGGACTCGCCGAAGCCCGCGCCGTCGAGGGCGTGGACGACGCGATCGTCACGGCGAAGGTGGGCCAGACCCTGGCGCCCTTGCCAGAGGGATCGTCGTACCTCGGCTTCATCTTCGCCCGCGCGGGCGATCCCGCGGAGGTGGAGCGGGCGCTGCGCAGCGCCCACGCTAAGCTGCGATTCCGGATTGCGACCGCGCTGCCAACCTTCCGCGCCGGGTGACGTGACAGGCTCCTGCCCGCAACCTAGTGACAGCAGATAGCTGTGGGGCAGGCCATCGTTTTTCGTGGCCTGCCGAGCTCGAACACGGTGCGCAGACGACAAACCACGATCGTCTGCGCCACAACTGTCCAGTTAGTTAGTGGACACAACACTAATATCTATTCATTATTGACGGTGCTGCACTCGCATGTGATAATCCTTCAGGCTCTTGTCCGCTCCGGAAGCGGCTGTGCATTCTCAGAAGGAAAAGTCTCGTGCCCGACCCAAAAATGAAGCCGATGTTTCTCCCCGGCGTGGAACACAATCCCCAGCCGGGACCGTATGCCGACATGATCCGCATGATGCAGCAGAGCGGGTCCGAGTATCCGCAGATCTGGCATATGTTCGCCTATCTGCCCAAGGCGACCGAGCACCTGGCTCGTTTCACGCAGGAAATTCTGCGCGGCCCGGGCGCGTTCAGTCCGGGCATCCGCGAGCTAATCGCCGCGTTTACCTCGTATGGCAACGAGTGCCCGTTTTGACTGAAGTCGCACGCCGCGGTCGCGGCGGAACTGTTGGGCGACGAGGATCTGGTCTGGGGTGTGTTGCGCGACCTGGAGACGTCCATGCTGGATGAAAAGCACAAAGTCCTGTTCCGCTTCGTCGATAAGGTGAATCACGATTCTCCACGCATCGCGCCCGAAGATATGAAGCCGCTCTACGCCGCCGGCTGGGACGACGACGCCATCTATCTCGCCATCACCGTGTGCGCGCTGTTCAACTTCTACAATCGGTGGATCGACGCCAGCGGCGTGCACGCGCTCTCCGACGAAGCCCACCGCGTGGGAGGCAAGCGCACGGCCCTCCACGGCTATGTCCGAAGCTAGCGCCCCCCGCATTTATCCGGGATGGCTGGTGGTCCTGGCGGCATACTGCGGAGCCATGGTCAGCTTCGGCTCGCTGCTGGTCTTCACCTTTAGCATCTTCCTGAAGCCTCTTACCGGCGCTTTCGGATGGAGCCGCGAATCGGTCTCGGCAGCGTTTGGATTCGCGGCGCTGACCGTGGCGGTGTGCTCGCCGCCGCTCGGGCACTTGCTCGACCGGTTCGGGCCGCGCCGCGTCATCCTCCCCTGCATGGCCGTCTTCGGCGTGGCGTTCGCATCGCTCGGCTTCCTGACTCCGCGGCTGACGCATCTGTACGCGATCTTCGTGTTGCTGGGCATGGTCGGGAATGGCACGACCCAGATGGGCTATTCGCGCGCGGTGGCCACCTGGTTCGACCGGCGGCGCGGTTTGGCGCTCGCGCTGGTGATGGCCGGCGTGGGCACCGGCGCGATGCTGCTCCCTCCGCTTGCGCAGACGTTGATTGCCGGATACGGATGGCGGACGGCGTACTTTGTCCTGGGATCGCTGGTGCTGCTTATGGGGCTACCGCTGACCGCCCTCTTCGTCCGCGAGCGGCCCCATCCCACCGTCCGGGCGAACCCGGCGCTGAGCGGCGCCACCCTATCCGAAGGCATGCGCTCCCGCGCTTTCCGGATTCTGATCGGCACATTGTTTCTCAGTTCGGTAAGCATGAACGGCGCCATCACGCACCTCTCGCCGCTGCTGACGGACCGGGGCGTGCCTGCCGGGAATGCCGCGCTGGCGGCCTCGCTGTTGGGTTTGGCCAGCTTCGTCGGAAGACTGATCACCGGCTTCCTTCTCGACCGTTTCTTCGGGCCCCGCGTCGGCGCCTGCTTGTGCACGATCGCCGCCAGCGGCATTTTGCTGCTCGCGCGCGCCGGTTCGAGCGTGCCGGGAATGGCCGCGGCCATGCTGATCGGACTCGGTGTTGGCGCCGAGGCCGACCTGACGCCATACCTCCTTACGCGCTACTTCGGCTTGCGCTCGTTTTCGACTCTCTATGGATTCACCTGGACCGCCTATGCCGTCGCGGGCGCCATCGGTCCAGTTTGGATGGGCAAAGCCTTCGACGCCACGGGATCGTACGCGTCGCTGTTGACCCTGTTGGCGGGAACCACGCTGGCGGCGGCCGGACTGCTGCTGTGGCTCCCCAGGTACCCGCGCACTTGGTCGCCGGCAGATCGCGAGATTGAGAATCGAGCCCGCCGGCCTGCCCACACTGAGCTAAGCTGACCTTATGAAGATCTCACGGCGTGACTTTCTGGGTACCGCGGCAATCACCGGCGCTACCGCGCTCGCAGCCACGGATGCCATCCCCACCCGCATTCTCGGACGCACCGGCGCGCGCGTCTCCATCCTGGCCATGGGCGGAGGCAGCCGCTTCCTGATGTATCCGGACGAAGACAAAGCCCTCGAAGCCCTCAACCGCGCCTTCGACCTGGGCATCACCTACATGGACACCGCCTATAGCTACGGCAACGGGCGCAGCGAAGAGCGCATCGGCAAGGTCATGAAGACTCGCCGCAAAGGCATCTTTCTGGCCACCAAGATCGAGGCGCGCAAAGGCGACGAAGCGCAGCGCATTCTGGAAGGCAGCCTCAAGCGCTTGCAGACTGACCACCTCGACCTCATCCACGTGCATAGCCTGACCGACGAGAAAGACTTGGGCGAAGTGGAAGCGCCCGACGGCGTGCTGAAGGTCCTGCTGAAGCTGCGCGACCAGAAAGTGACACGCTTCATCGGCATCACCAGCCATACGGATCCGGCCGTTCTGAAGATGGCTCTGGAGCGGCACGATTTCGATTGCACCCAGATGGCGCTCAACGCCGCGCGTGCAGGCATGCAGAGCGGCAAGGGCGGGATGGTGCTGAACGCGGATCTGAAAACCAGCTTCGAAGATGTGGCATTGCCCGTGGCCCGCAGCAAGAAGATGGGCGTGATCGCCATGAAGATCTTCGCGCAAGAAGCGCTGGTGGGACAAGCGCCGCCTGAAAAGCTGCTCTACTATTCGCTCTCGCTGCCGGGCGTTACGCTGGCCGTGGCGGGTATGCCGAAGTTCGAATTCATCGACCAGAACGTGGCCCTGGCGAAGGCTTTCAAACCGATGCCGCCCGCCGAAATGCGGCAGCTTTCGGCCGGCCTCGCCGCCCGCAACAAGGTCGCGCTGGACCGCTTCTTCAGCACCCACGTAGACGCGTAAGGCGGAAGTTGCGACAATAGCGGGAGGGCGCGCATGACGATTACGCTTCGACCGGAGAATGAAGAACTGATCGCCCAGGCGATGCAAACGGGCGCTTACCAGAGCCCGGATGAAGTCATCGGGCGGGCTTTGCGCATGCTGCATTCCGAAGAGGAGTGGCTCCTGGACCACAAGGCCGAGATAGCCGCAAAAATCGAGCGGGCGTTCGGGCAGTTTGACCGCGGTGAATTCTTATCGGCCGAGGAATCGCAAGCCGACATGGAAAGACGCAAGGCGGCATGGTTCCGTGAACGGCGGTGATGACGCCGCTCTACGACGTTTCCGCCGAAGCGCAGAACGATCTTTTTGAAATCTGGCGTCGCATTGCAGATGACAGCATAGAATTGGCTAACCGCATCGAAATCGCCTGTCGAAAACACAGCTCTTAGATTTGTCTTATCGGCGTTTATCTGTGTTCATCGGCGGCCAATTTGCCTTTTTTCCCGCAGCCTGCCAGCGCTCTATCCTGTTTTCCCACTGTAGTCGTTATTGATCGTCTGTCAACCGGACGCGAAGCCGACCCGCGTCACGCTGCCGCTAAAATAGAATCAGTGGCACGTTCCCCCCTCGCCGACTTCGACCCCCTCGTCCGCGACTGGTTCGCCCAGCGCTTCGCCGCCGCCACTGAACCACAAGTGCTCGGCTGGCCGGAGATCCGCGCGGGCCGCGACATCCTCATCTCCGCGCCTACCGGTTCCGGCAAGACCCTCGCCGCGTTTCTGCTCTGCCTCGACCGGCTGGTGCGCGCCGCCCGTCTCGGCCCGCTCCCCAACCAGACCGAGGTCGTCTACGTCTCGCCGCTCAAGGCGCTGAGCAACGATATCCACATCAACCTGGAAGTGCCGCTCTCCGAAATCGCCGCCGCGGCGGCCACCCAGGGCATTCCTCTCGCGCCGATTCGCGCCGCCGTCCGCACCGGCGACACGCCCGCGTGGGAGCGCCAGCGGATGGGCAAAGAGCGCCCGCACGTGCTGGTCACCACGCCCGAATCGCTCTTCATCCTGCTCACCGCCGAGAAGCCGCGCGACATGCTGCGCACCACCCGCACCATCATCGTGGACGAGATCCACGCCGTGGCGGACGACAAGCGCGGCTCGCACCTGGCCCTCACGCTCGCGCGCCTGGATGCACTGGTCACGGCCTGCGGCGGCTCCAAACCGCAGCGCATCGGCCTCTCCGCTACCGTGAGGCCCATCGAAGAAGTGGCCCGATTCCTCAGCGAAGGCGCCCACATCGTCAACGTAGGCCACCGCCGCGATATGGAACTCGCCGTCGAAGTTCCCAAGGACGAACTCGGCCCCGTCGCCAGCAACGAAATGTGGGCGGAGGTCTATGATCGCGTGGCCGATCTGATCCGCGCGCACCGCACCACGCTGGTCTTCGTCAACACGCGGCGCCTTTCCGAGCGCGTGGCGCACCAGCTTCAGGCGCGCCTCGGCGAACAGGCCGTGCTGCCGCATCATGGCAGCCTCTCGCGCCGTTTGCGCCTGGAAGCGGAGGCCCGCCTCAAGGGCGGCGATTTGCGCGCGGTCGTGGCCACCGCATCGCTTGAGCTGGGCATCGACATCGGCACGGTCGACCTGGTTTGCCAGATCGGCTCGCCGCGCTCCATTGCGGTGGCCTTGCAGCGCATCGGCCGCTCCGGACATTGGGTGGGCGCGCGTCCCCATGGCCGCCTCTTCGCCACCACTCGCGACGAGTTGATCGAATGCGCCGCCGTGGTGCGCGCCATTCGCGCCGGCGTGCTCGACCGTACCGAGATCCCCGAAGCGCCGCTCGATATCCTCGCGCAACAAATCGTGGCCGCCTGCGCATGCGAAGAATGGACCGAAGACGGCCTCTACGCCCTGGCCCGCACGACATATTCTTACCGCATGCTCGACCGGCGCGATTTCGACGATATCGTCGCCATGCTGAGCGACGGCATCGTGACTGCGCGTGGGCGCGCCGGCGCATACCTGCATCGCGACCAGGTGAATCATCGCGTGCGTGGACGCCGCGGAGCGCGCCTGGCGGCCATCACCTCCGGCGGCGCAATCCCGGATAACGCCAATTACCTGGTGGTCGCCGAGCCGGAGGGCGCCACCGTGGGCACCGTCGATGAAGACTTCGCGGTCGAGAGCATGTCGGGCGATGTGTTCCTGCTGGGCACTGCTTCCTGGCGCATCCGGCGCATCGAAAATGGCCGCGTGCGCGTGGAGGACGCCCACGGCGCGGCTCCGTCGATTCCCTTCTGGAACGGCGAAGCACCCGGCCGCACCGCCGAACTGTCCGGAGAAGTCTCGCGGCTGCGCGCGGACATACTGGCCGCGCCCCAGCTCGACTGGCTGCTACGCGAAGCCGGCCTCGACCGCCTCGGCGCGGAGCAGGCCATCGCCTACGTGCAATCGGGCGAGCGTGCTCTGGGCGCGCTGCCCGCCTCCGCGCACGTGGTGGCCGAGCGCTTCTTCGACGAAGGCGGCGGCATGCAATTCGTGCTGCACGCTCCGTTCGGCGCGCGCGTGAATCGCGCCTGGGGATTGGCCCTGCGCAAGCGCTTCTGCCGCACCTTCAACTTCGAACTGCAAGCCGCGGCCACCGACAACGGTATCGTGCTGTCGCTCGGCGAGCAGCATTCGTTTCCGCTCGAAATTGTCTTCGAATTCCTGCGTCCCGAAACCGTCGAGGACGTGCTGACGCAGGCGTTGCTCGACGCGCCCATGTTCACGGCACGCTGGCGTTGGAATGCCTCGCGCGCGCTGGCCATCTTGCGTTTTGCGCACGGCGCGCGTGTGCCCGCACCCATTCAGCGGATGCGTTCCGACGACCTGCTGGCCGCCACGTTCCCCGACCAGGCCGCCTGCTTTGAAAACCTCACCGGGCCGCCGCGCATCCCGGATCATCCACTGGTCCGCGAGACCATTCGCAACTGCCTGCACGAAGCCATGGATCTCACCGGCCTCATCGCCGTGCTGGAAGGCATCCGCAGCGGCGCCATCCGCACATCCGCCATCGACACCCCGGAAGCTACGCCGTTCTCGCACGAGATCCTCAACGCCAACCCCTACGCGTTTCTGGACGACGCGCCGCTGGAAGAACGCCGCGCCCGCGCCGTCCAGTTGCGGCGCACCGTGCGCACGGATTTTGTGGATGGCGCCGGCGCGCTCGATCCCGACGCCATCGTGCAGGTAGCCGCGGAGGCCTGGCCCCTGGTGCGCGATCCCGACGAGTTGCACGAGGCCTTGCTCACGCTGATCACCCTTCCGCCCGTGCCCGAGTGGGAACCGTTCTTCGCAGCGTTGGTGCATGCCGGCCGTGCCGCAACACTTTCACAGGCTGAAGCCTGTGCCACCTTCTGGACCGCCGCCGAACGCACGCCCATCGTGCAAGCCGTCCACCCCGAAGCCACCCTCACCCCGCCGATCCACTTCCCCGGCAGCCGTCCCGAAACCCAGGAAGCCTGCGCCGCCGAAATCCTGCGCGGCTGGTTCGAATCCGGAGGACCCTATCGCGCCTCCGAACTATCCGCCCGCCTGGCGCTGCCCCGCGCCCTGGTAGACTCCGCCCTGGCCCAACTCGAAGCCGAAGGCCAGATCCTGCGCGGCCGCTTCACGCCAAGCGCACCAGCCGACGAACCCGAGTGGTGCCATCGCCGGCTGCTGGCGCGCATCCACCGCCTCACCATCGGCCGCCTGCGCCGCGAAATCGAGCCCGTGACCACCGCCGATTTCGTGCGCTTCCTGCACCGCTGGCAGCACCTCGCGCCCGGCGCACAACTGCACGGCGCGGACGGCGTGCTGCACGTTGTCCGGCAGCTTCAAGGTTACGAAATCTCCGCCGCGGCATGGGAAGCCGAAATCCTGCCCAACCGCGTGGCGCATTACAGCCCCGAGTTTCTGGACCAGCTTTGCCTCTCGGGCGAAGTGATGTGGGGCCGCCTCTCGCCGCATCCCGCGTTCGATAACGACGACAATGGCCGCACCCACCGGGTGCGTCCCACGCGCGTCGCGCCGCTGACCCTGTTCCTGCGCGAAGACGCGGAGTGGCTCCTCTCTGGCCCCCAGCCCGCATCCGACGCCTCCCTCTCGCATCCGGCGCGCGAAGTGCTGGCCGAGTTGCAGCAGCGCGGCGCATCGTTCTTCCCCGATCTGGCGCGCGGCACCGGCCGCCTCGCCAGCGAAGTGGAAGACGCGCTCTGGGAACTGGTGGCCGCGGGCCTGGTCACTGCGGATGGCTTCGAAAACCTGCGCGCTCTCGTGGATCCCAAGCGCCGCCGCGGCGAAGGACGCGGCCGTCTGGCGCGTCCTCGGCACGCCGCCGGAAGGTGGGCCCTGCTGCGCCGCGCCGCCGCGCCCCCAGGCGAAATCTCCCCTGCATCGTTCGCCCGCCAGTTGTTGCAACGCTGGGGCGTGGTCTTCCGCGATCTGGCCGCCCGCGAGACTCTGGCGCCTCCCTGGCGCGACCTGCTGGTGGAACTGCGCCGCATGGAGGCGCGCGGCGAAATCCGCGGAGGCCGCTTTGCCGGCGCATTCCTCGGCGAGCAGTTCGCGCTGCCCGAAGCGCTCGACCTGCTGCGCGCCGTGCGCCGCGCCGGTGAATCCGGCGATCTCCCCGAAGCCTCGCCCACGGACCCGCTGTACCTCGCCGGAGTCCTGCTGCCCGGCCCGCGCCGTCCCACCGCACAACCTGCCGCAGTGTGCGCCAGCGCACCTTGCGCGTAGTCGAAGCCTTGCCCGCCGATAAGCTCGAATGGCGCCACGCGAAAGGCGTCTTTTCCCCAGGGCGATCTGGCGCGGCACATCGCGGCCACGGAACGCTACACCTTCGCCGAAAACGTTCTAGGCCGCCCCAGCCGCTACCAGGGCTGCGGGCCGGCATTGGCCGATGGCCGCGCTGAAATCGTCGCCTTCATGGAACGCATGCACCGGGAGACCACCGCAATTCTGGAGGGGCTTGCGCCAACAGACCTGGAGCGCAAGATTGCGTCGCCGCAAGGCGCGCCGATCACCGCCTGGAAACTGCTGCGCGCCATGATCGAACACGAAATCCACCATCGCGGCGAGATCTACATATATCTCGCGCTGCTCGGCGCGCCGCGTCCGCCGTTAGCGTGCTGCATCCAGCCACCAACCACCAGCCACGGCGAGCGAAGCTCGCTCAATTACATATACATGCCGCCGTTGACGTTCAGCACGTGACCCGTGATATACCCAGCCTCGTCGCTGGCCAGAAAACGCACTGCGGCCGCGATCTCATCCGGCCGCCCCAGTCGCCGCAAAGGCACCTGCGCCAGCAGTTTCTCTTTCAGTTCGTCCGTCAGCACCGCCGTCATATCGGTGTCGATAAAACCGGGCGCAATGGCGTTCACTGTAATCTCGCGCGCCGCCATCTCCTGCGCCAGCGCCTTGGTCAGCCCGATCAGTCCCGCCTTCGACGTCACGTAATTCGCCTGGCCCGCGTTGCCGCTCTCGCCCACCACCGAGGCAATATTGATAATGCGCCCGTAGCGCTGCTTCATCATCGTGGGCAGCACCTGCTGTGTGGCGAAGAACGCGCCATGCAGGTTGATCTGCAACACGCGGTCCCAATCCTCGCGCTTCATGCGCACCGCCAACCCGTCGCGCGTGATGCCCGCATTATTCACCAGCACGTCGATGCGCCCGAACTTCTGCAACGCCGTGGCAAAGCATTCCTTGATGGAATCGTACGATTGCAGGTCCAGGTTCACCGTCAGCGCTTGCCCGCTGCAAGCCCGGATCTTCTCCGCCACTTCTTCGTTCTTCTCGATCTCCGGCGAGGCCACCACGATATCGTAACCGGCGCGGCAAAGTGTCAACGCGATCTCCCGGCCAATCCCCCGGCTGGCGCCCGTGACGAACGCCACTCGACTAAACATAATCTCTCCTTGATGATTTCTTCGTGAACTTCAATCATAGTAGAAAGTGAGACGCCCCCGTTATGGCCTACGCCGATCTACGTGAATTCATCGCCGCGCTGGAGAAGAACCAGGAGCTCAAGCGCATCCCCTTCGAAGTCGACCCCATCCTGGAGATCACCGAGTTCGCCGACCGCGCGGTTAAAGCCGGCGGTCCCGCGCTGCTGTTTGAAAAGCCCACCGGCTACAGCATTCCCGTGTTGATCAACAGCTACGCCAGTATGCGCAAGATGCAGATCGCGCTGGAAGTGGACTCGGTCGAAACCGTGGCCCAGCGCATCTCCGAGTACCTGGAAATGCGCATGCCCGAAGGCCTGATCGGCAAGCTCAAAATGTTGCCGAAGCTGGCCGAAATGGGATCGTTCTTTCCCAAGATCGTATCGAAAGGCCCGTGCCAGGAGGTCGTCCGCACGACGGGCTATTCGCTCAACGACTACCCGGTGCTGAAATGCTGGCCGGAAGACGGCGGCCGCTTTATCACGCTGCCGCTGTGCTTCTCGCGCAATCCCGACACCGGCAAGCGCAACTGCGGCATGTATCGTATGCAGATCTTTGACGACCGCACTGCGGGCATGCACTGGCAGACCCACAAGCAGGGCGCCGAACACTACCGCCGCATGGCCGCCTTCGGCCGCAAGCGCATGGACGTCGCGGTAGCCATCGGCGCGGACCCCGCCACCATGTTCTCCTCCATCCTGCCCCTGCCGCCGGACCTGGACGAAATGATGATCTCGGGCTTCCTGCGCGGCAGTCCCGTGGAGATGGTGAAGTGCCAGACCTGCGACCTGGAAGTCCCCGCCCAGGCCGAGATCGTGCTCGAAGGCTACGTGGAGTTGGGCGAGTTGCGCACGGAAGGTCCCTTCGGCGACCACACCGGCTTCTACTCGCTGGCCGACGAATACCCGGTCTTCCACGTCACCTGCATCACCCAGCGCAAGGATCCGATTTACGCCGCTACCATCGTGGGAGCGCCGCCCATGGAGGATTTCTACATGGGCAAAGCCATCGAGCGGATCTTCCTGCCGCTGATGCGCCTGCAACTGCCGGAGGTGCGCGACATCTCGATGCCGGCCGAGGGCATCTTCCATAACCTGATCCTGGTGGCGATTCGCAAGTCCTATCCGGGGCATGCGCGCAAAGTGATGTCCGCCATCTGGGGCCTGGGGCAGGCGATGTTCAGTAAGTGCATCGTAGTTGTGGATGAAGACGTGAACGTGCAGGACGTGCGCGAAGTAACCTGGAAGGCGCTGAATAACATCGACCCGGAGCGCGACATTCAATTCACCATGGGACCTATCGATTCGCTGGACCATTCCAGCCGCCTGCCGAATTACGGCTCGAAGATGGGAGTGGATGCTACGCGTAAGTGGCCCGAGGAGGGTTTCACAAGGCCGTGGCCGGGAGTGATCCGCATGTCGGACGAGGTGAAGCGCCGCGTGGACGACTTATGGCGGCGCGCGGGGTTGTAAGTTGTGGGGCAGACCTCCAGGTCTGCGCGGGTCCTCCGGACCCGCTCTTACGCCGCTTGCCGCGCCTTATTCAGTGCTCCCCTGAAGGACCACGCTCACTCTGTCAGAGGTCGATCGCACCCACAATGTCGGCTAAGTATTCACGAAATCCAGCGCGATACAGATAGTTGGGGTGATACGTTCGCATGGCACGAGACCTAAGCCCAGGTGCATCAATACGAGCCAGTTGTCTGGTGGGCCTTTCATTTACCGGGTGAAATGAACTGCCGGGTAGAATTCTGTTGATATACTCGTCGTAATACGGGCCGGAAAAGAACATTACGATATCGGGCTTTAACTGATCCAGTTCGAACGACACGACGTCGAACCAGTTGTCTTCCCACTCTAAGATAACGCTGCAGGGCTTGCCTGCTGCGTTTACCTTCCCGAGCTTAATTAAATTGTTCCAGATGACCTGCATCGTTCTCCCGGAAGGTATTTGTTTGCCGCGTCGCAAAGAGGATGACAACACAGGGACTCGATTGCAGCGGCAGGTCGAGCGATTATCGGGGCTTGACAGGAATGATTGGATCCGGGGTCCGAGGGATTTGGTGAGT